>QWCP01000209.1_pt1 | contig 28985 bp, 23 predicted proteins | sample 1972561 | NCBI WGS metagenome assembly QWCP01 (sample SAMN09866705, study PRJNA288562) | Human vaginal metagenome isolate pre4_vaginal, whole genome shotgun... | isolation source: vagina | host: Homo sapiens | place: USA: California
AAATAAATCACTAAAGGTTCTTCTTTTAAGTTCTTTTGTCATATTATTTTACTTTTTATGAGGTTAATAATATGTCAAGCTATTTCAGTATAAGACAAAAAAAACAATATAAAAGCAAGGTGTAAGCGTAACTTTCTCAATAACAGTAATTTATAAACCTCACTCATTTTTAGCGTATTTGCGACCAACTTTGACGTTGGTTGTAAATATGCGAGTTATGAGAGGCACTTTGTAAAGAAAATTCAGCATTTATTTTCATTCCATGCAGCTTGACACAAACTTTACATAAGCTGTTTTGCGGGTGTATTTTGTTGTACAAATATTACTTTTCAATGGCAAAGCCGTTTATACAAATACTTTCTCTGGGTGTGAAAAAGCGTTCTTTACTGATAAGGCGATAGCAGTTAAAAAAGATGCGTATCAAAGAAGAGAATTGAGCGGATTATTGTTAAATATGTAAATATTTTTACGCTTATTTTAGTAATTTGATAAAAATAATGTCAATTAGGTCTAAAATTAAAGTAAATTATGTACTTTTGCAAAAAGAAATAAAAGATAATTTTCAGGAAGCAATTTTACCGAGGAATACTCATACTGCATGATTACTATTTATGTTGTGATTTGTTTCTGAAAGTGTGTAAAGTTTTGGTGAAGAAAGATATGGAATATTAATTAAACACAACTCAATTTATGAAAAAAACCTTTCTGTTCTTTTCTATTTTGGCTTCTTTTTTACTCATGTCCATTCCGCTCAGTGCACAAAGCCAAGCGAAACTAACCATGAGTTTTAATGATGAAGCCCTAATAAGTATTTTTCAGCGATTGGAAAGTCATTCCGATTACAAGTTTGTTTACGACAATGAAGAGGTGTCCAAGTATAAGGTGACATTGGATGTGACAAATGCCACAGTCCCTTCTATAGTAGACCAAGCCCTTCGTAACACAAACTTGAAGTACACTGTTGCTGGTAAACTTATCAAAGTGATGACACGATCTGCTTCTACAAATGGTTTACAAAACCCAGAAGGACAAAAGAAGCAAACCATAAGAGGATATGTCTATGAAAAAGACACCAATGAACCTGTCATTGGTGCGCATATCAAGGTGTTAGGCACCGATGTAAAGGGAGTAACAGATGTAGATGGTGCTTTCCATTTGGATGTAGATGTAAAACCGCAGACGAAGGTAGAGGTGAGCTATTTGGGTATGAAAACGGTTCAACTACCTGTGAGCAAGGAGATGAAAATTTTCTTGGTAAGTGATGTGAAAGAACTCAAAGGAGTGGTGGTGACTGGTATTTTCCGCAAAGCGAAAGAAAGTTATACAGGTGCTGTTTCTACAATTGATAGGAAACAGTTGGATATGTATCGAGGCTCCAACCTTTTGCAAACGCTCAAGAATATTGACGCATCTGTTAATTTCCCAACGAACAACTTGGCCGGTAGTAACCCAAACGTGCTACCAAACATTAATATACGTGGAACAGCGTCGTTGCCAATGAGTGTTGAAGAGTTTAACAAAAACGCCAGTCAAACGGTTAATACACCGTTGATTATCATGGATGGATTTGAAATATCTCTTACGAAGTTAATGGACTACAATGATGAGCAGATAGAGAGCATTAACATCTTAAAGGATGCCGCAGCAACGGCTATCTATGGGTCACGAGGTGCTAATGGAGTTATTGTAGTGATTACCAAACAACCAAAGGAAGGAAAGCTGAGAGTAACAGCCAAAGCAGGTTTGAGTCTTGAAATTCCAGACCTTACAAGTTATCATTTGCTCAATGCGGCACAGAAGTTAGACTTGGAAGTAAAAGCAGGGCTGTATTCTCGTGAGCGACAGAAATTACAATTGGAATATAATGAGGTGTACAACAATCGTTTGAAAAATGTGATTGATGGCATAGATACAGATTGGATACACAAACCTGTACGCACGGGTGTTGGACAGCGTTATAATGTGCAATTAGATGGTGGTGCACAAGCATTTAGATGGGCAGCATCTTTGGGATATAATGGTATAGAAGGTGCGATGAAGACCAGTAACCGACGAACTATTACTGGCGACATCACACTTTTGTATTCTGTGAAGAATCTTATCTTTAGGAATTACACCAGTTTTGCAAGTAACAAGGCAGATGAAAGCAAATATGGGTCGTTTAGTTCTTATGTAGATGCCATACCATATTTTTCTCCTTACAACCGAAAAGGGCATTTGGTACCTTCTTTCCCCAGTTTATATATTGGTGAGGAGCCTTTGCCAAATCCGTTGTATGATGCTTCGCTCAATAGTATTAACTCATCTGCTTATCAAACATTCATCAACAACTTCTCTATTGAATGGCTCATCACGGATGCCCTGCGTTTGCGAGGTAAGATAGGTGTTTCTACCAGCCGCAACCATTCAGATCGATTCTTGCCAGCCGAGCATTCTTACTTTAATGCGAAGGAATATAACACAGCTGCAGGTTTGCTGCGAAAAGGATATTACCGTTATGGAACAGGTGAAAACGATTTATTGAGTGGTAATGTGACTTTGAGCTACTCTAAAGCTTTTGCAGAGAAGCATCAAGTGTATGTAGGACTCGATTATAGTATTTCGCAAAGAAACTTAACAGATTACATTTTTGAGGCAGAGGGCTTTTCTAATGCAAATTTAAGTTTTATGGCAAATGCCAAACAGTATCTATATCAGGGCTCACCAAGGGGCGATAGGTCAATGGTGCGAATGGTTGGAGTAACGGGTAACGCCAACTACACATTCGACAATCGTTATTATGCCGACTTCTCTTTCCGTGTTGATGGCAACTCCAAGTTTGGTAGTGAGAAACGTTTCGCTCCTTTTTATAGCCTCGGTGTAGGTTGGAATCTTCACAACGAGAAGTTTATGAAAGAGCTGAATGTCTTTAGTAATCTTCGTCTCAAGGCGTCTTATGGTATCTCTGGTTCACAAGACTTTACCATAGAAAGTGTCAACACTACGTATCGTTATTATCCAGACCAAAGGTATCTGTTATGGTCCGCTGCAAAGTTAATGGGATATGGTAATCCTTCACTTACTTGGCAGAATACACGCGAAATCAATATTGGTACAGAAATTGGCTTGTTTAAGAATAGAATCATGGCAGAATTGAATTACTATGATAAGAATACAACCAATTTGCTGTCGTCAATGGATTTACCTTTAAGTTCTGGATTTTCAAACTATACAGCCAATATTGGTGAAATGAACAATAAAGGTATTGAAGCCTCTCTGAACGCTTATATCATACGCGACTATCAACGAGAATTAAACTGGATGATAGGTGGACAAATAGTCTATAACCGTAATAAAATTATCAAGCTCTCCGATGCCATTAAGGCACAAAATAAGCGTTATCTGGAACAGGGCACAGAAGTTAGTAATCTGTTCTATGAGGGCAATCCTATAAATGCTATCTATGCTGTACGGTCTGCAGGTATTGATCCAAGTACAGGTAGAGAGGTGTACTATGACAAAGATGGGAATTTGGCTAAAACGTGGAATCCGCAGGACAAGGTATATATGGGAAGCTCAGAACCATTGTGGCGTGGTAACTTCCGTACGATGGTAATGTATAAGAACTTTACATTTAATGCTTCCTTTGGATATCATTGGGGTGGCATGCTCTACAATTCTACATTGCGTAACAGGGTAGAGGTGAGCAGAGCAACGATTGCAGAGAAGAATGTAGATGAACGAGTACTCTCACAACGTTGGTTACAGCCAGGTGATGTTAGCTTCTTCAAAGCGATTAGCAATGAACCTACAAAAGCTACTTCACGTTATGTATTCAACGACCGAATGCTCGAACTGCAAAATGTTTCATTGCAATATCGCTGGAACAGCCAATGGTTACGTGATAAGACAGGCATTGAATCTTTGGTGTTCGGCATCAATGCATCTAATTTAGCTTATTGGTCTTCTGTTAAATACGAGCGAGGAACAAGTTATCCATTTGCTCGAAACGTACAGGGATCTATCACATTGACATTCTAAAAATACAAACCTATGAATAAGTTTATCAATACAATATTGACAGTTACGTTGGCAGTGAGCGGATTGACTTCTTGCTCCGACTGGTTGGATGTTCAACCAGAATCACAGCAACGTGAGAAAGACATGTTTAAGAACTATGATGGTTTTAAAGATGCACTGACGGGTTGCTATTCGTCCATGGCATCAAGAAGTCTCTATGGCGAACGACTTACCATTAGTGATATTGAATATCTGGCTTGTTTGTGGAACGAGCCTACGAATAACACGACACCCAGATGGAAATATTTATACCAGCATAATTATAAGAATCAAAATGCAGAGAATGCTATCCGTAATATTTATGGTGGTTTGTTTAATGTGATTGCACAAGCAAATAAGGTGATAGAGCATGGACAACAAGCGGATGTTATAGGTGATGACCAAATACGGAAGGTGATTCTTGGTGAAGCTTATGCTCTCCGTGCTTATTGTCATTTTGATGTGTTAAGATTGTTTGGACAGATGCCACAGAATCCTACACGGCAAGTCATGTTACCTTACGCACTTGGTACAGGTATCGAGTATGAAGCACCATATCTAAGCTTTAATGAGTATGTAGCTCAACTCGAAAAAGATTTGAACCAAGCGGAAAAGTTATTAAATGGTTCGGATCCCATCCAAACATACAACTATGATGTTTTGAATAATATGGTAAAAGAAGCAACTGTTCCTGAAGATGATTTTATGCAGTTCCGCCAATTCCGACTAAATTACTTTGCAGTTAGAGCATTGAAAGCACGAATGTATCTGTATATAGGACAATTGGAGAAAGCATATCAAGAGGCCAGATATGTTATTGATGCTAAAGTGGCAGGTAAGCCATTCATGGAGTTATCAGGAGTTGAAGACATTAAAAAGCATTACTATAGTTTGCCCAATGAGTGTATCTTTGCTTTGAGTAATAACAAGATAGCAGACTATCTGCCAGAGATGATGCATGGATATAATGGGCAAGTAACAGGCGACAGAAACTTGGTGATAACGCTCGACATGTTGAACAAAATACTTTATGATGGAGCAAACACAACGAGTGATAACCGTTATCTAAAAGTATGGAACAAAGCATCTTCAGATGTGACAGGAACTAAGTTCCCTACCTTACTTAAATATAGTTATAATCCAGGAGACTATGAACGGTCAGATCAACTTTCTAAATTAATGACGAAGCTACAATTCATGCCATTGATACGAATGTCAGAGATGTATCTTATTGCTATGGAGAGTACCAACGACTTAGCAGAAGCGAATTCTTTGTATAAAACCTATATGGCATCGCACAATGTGAATGTCACTGAAGGCTTTAAGTCGTTAGAGGCTGTGAAAGAAGAAGTGATGAAAGACTATCACCGAGAGTTCTATGCAGAGGGTGTTATGTTTTATGCGTATAAACGTACGGGAACCAAACAACTGATGTTTATGCGGAAGGCTATGAGTGAGGACAACTACATCTTGCCTTTGCCAACTTCTGAGTCAAATCCTAATGAAAAACCTACTAAATGACAGCAAAGATGAAAAAGATATTATTTCCAATATTTGCGATAGTTGCACTTCTTTCCTCTTGTGAGGAGGACTTGCCACTTTACAGTGACCAGCAAGCTTATCTTAATTTTGATATACAATATCGAGAAGATACGCTTGTCAACTATTCTTTTGCCTTTTCTGGTGGTAAACAAAAGGATACTATTTGGATTAAACTCAAAACAATGGGGTATCTTTCCGATAAGCCTCGTCAATTTAAGCTTAAGCAAGTTCCCTTTGTAAAGAACAATGCCGAACCTGGCAAGCATTATGTGGCTCTTAATTCAAAGGAGATAGAGCCTTATCTTGTTGTTCCAGCCAATGCGGTGAGTGTTGATGTGCCTATCATTTTACTTCGAGACCCTTCTTTAGACGATGCTATTTATAATCTGCGCATCGTTGTAGAACCGAATGGAACGTTTATGCCTGGTTATCAAGAGCAAAACTTCATACAAGTAACTATTACTAATAAACTCAACCGACCTTCGAATTGGAGTGGGTTTATGAATCATTACTTTGGTAAATGGGGACCAGTGAAACATCAGTTTATGATGGATGTGACAGGAAAGAAGTGGGATGCTCAATTCTTACAAACACTCTTTGCTGATCAAGTTTATACGCGATATCTGCAAAGTAAGTTAAAACGTGCATTGGAAACACTCAACAACGAGCGCAAGGCAGAAGGTAAGCCTATGTTGAAAGAAGCAGATGGAACTTTGGTTACGATTGGAAAATAACAACTGATTAATATATTGACACAATGAAAAAATATGCCATATTATTGATAGCATGTCTATCGCTGTTCTCTGCCTGTATGGAGGACGATTCAACCACAGTTGGTCTTGATAACTTTATCCATATAGCTGGAGTAGAAAAGAGTTATCATGCTATTTCTTATTCTGGAGATAAATTACAAATTAAACCTACAGTTGAAAGTAGCTTCGCACCTTCTGATCTCACATACACGTGGACTTGTTATGATACAAGAGATGCAGATCGAGAAAAAACTGATAAGAAAGGAAATGGTTATTATGTTCAACCCGATACAATAGGTCATGAACAAAACTTAGATTATCCTGTAAGTCTGAGCGATGGAGAGTACACTTTTATATTAACAGTCAAATCAAAGAGTACTGGTTATTTTCAACAGGCAGTCACTTCTCTACTTACGCAATCGGCACTCTCTCACGGTTTTTATATTTTAAAAGAGACAGTCGATGGAAATACCGACGTAGATTTATTTATTTCTAAATCAAACAAGCTGTTGGCAGATGTCATCAAATCAAATCAGGGACAAGCCTTGCCAGGCAAACCACGAGCACTTGACATCAATCACCAACTGGGATACATAGATCCTAAGACTGATGATAAAGCAGGTGATAACTTTCTGTGTATTACAACAGAAAATGATAAAGTTTATTGGATTCGTGCCCTTGATTGCAAGACGCTAAAAGATAATTCTAACTTTTATTATGAACAGGTGCCTGATCTTAAACCTTATCGTGTAGTGCGAGGCTTCTTTACAGAATTCTTTCTAACCAATAAAGGATTATTCCATGGTTATACAGCAAGTCAAAGAGGCATTGGAATATTAGGAGAACTTGCGGGCTATGGTGCCAGCAAACATATTGTGCAGGGCTCAGGAAATGTTGCTAATAACATGATATATTGGTCATTATCTGATCATAGCTTGACCATGATTGACTATAATGGCAATATTATAGATGTGACGGGTAAAAAAGTAACAGTTGGTAACGAGGAGATAGAATACAAAACTAAAGGACTCAATGAGTTGGAGTGTATATATGCAGGACATAATTTTGCCGATGCCAATGCAGAAAAGGCGTATTTCTTATTTGAAGATCAAAGAAATCATCAAAAGTTGATGTATGAAATATCTCCTGATTGGGATAAGGCTGACCTTAAGAATGTCAAGGTGATTGATCCTAATTCTCACTATGCTAAGGCTTCTTTGCGCGCAATTTGTGCAAAATCGGCTACAATCGCCTATGCTGTGGATCAGAATAAGATTTATTCTTATAATCTTGTTGGTCCATTAAGCGAGAAGGAACTAAAATTCCAAGGGCTTCCTGCAAACGAAAAGATTACATTCTTAAGTAACCGTTATTTTCTACACGAAACAGCAGGCTTCGATTATCTGATAGTAGGAACGCAGACGGGTGATACTTATAAACTATATTTCTACGATGTTATTGGTGGCGAACCAGCAGGTATGCCCAAATATACAACTTCGGGGAAAGGCATCTTAAAGTCCTTGGGATACATCGATCCAACGGTGGCTGATTTAGATGATGGTGCCATTGCGCCTGTGCTTGATGAATAATGATTTGCGCTAACTGTATGATATAGAGTTAGCGCATTTTTTCATAATTCACAAATGCGTATGCAAAGGCATGTTTCTCATCGATTTGATGCTCCTCACGCGATACCTCTTTCCAGCTGTCGTATGAGGGGAAGAAAACATCGGCATGCGTTGGCACATCGTCTACTTCGGTAAGGCACAGCCTGTCGGCATATTGAATGGTTTGCTGGTAAACGTGTGCTCCACCTATTACATAGATATCTTCATCTTCTTGACAATGATGAAGAGCCTCTTCGATAGATGAAAATGTTTCGCAGCCTTCAAAATGAGATTGCGAACGACTTAATACAATGTTACGACGGTGGGGTAATGCACCTTTGGGTAATGACTCAAAAGTGTGACGCCCCATTATTACAGTGTGTCCTGTGGTGAGAGCTTTAAACCGTTTCAAGTCGTTAGGCAACCAATATAGTAATTTATTTTCATAGCCAATGGCGCGATTGCGAGCCACGGCAGCGATAAGTGTGATGGTCATAATAGATATATTATTTTAATTTTAGGTTTGAATGAGGAAAACGCAAAGAGGATAAAGTTAAGTTTTCACTTTCTCTTTTAGAGCTTCCTTCCCCCTTTGTCTTAGTCCATTTCATTGTATTATACGGCAACATCTGCCTTGATATGAGGCCATGGGTTGTAGTTTTGTAATTCAAAATCCTCATATTGAAAATCAAACAGACTTTTAACATCAGGATTGAGTTTCATCTGTGGCAGTGTACGAGGAGTGCGTGTCAACTGTAGTTTGGCTTGCTCCAGATGGTTTAGGTATAGGTGTGTGTCACCAGTAGTGTGAATAAACTCGCCAACTTTTAATCCCGTCACTTGTGCCATCATTTGCAGCAGTAAGGCGTAAGATGCAATATTGAATGGAACACCTAAGAAAGTGTCGGCACTACGTTGGTAGAGTTGTAAGGACAATCTGCCATCGGCTACGTAAAACTGAAACAAACAGTGACATGGCGGCAAAGCCATTTGCTCTATTTCTGCAGGATTCCAAGCCGTAACCATCATTCTTCGACTGTCTGGATGATGCTTAATTAGATTGATAACATTTTGAATTTGGTCGATAGTTCCACCATTATAATCAGGCCACGAGCGCCATTGATGTCCATACACAGGTCCAAGATTACCATCTTCGTCTGCCCATTCATCCCAAATACGTACACCATGTTCTTTCAAATATTTAATGTTGGTGTCGCCTTTAAGAAACCAAAGCAGTTCATAAATGATTGATTTGAGATGTAGTTTCTTCGTAGTAAGCAGTGGAAATCCGTCTTCCATGTTAAAGCGCATTTGATGTCCGAAGATGCTTTTTGTACCTGTTCCTGTACGGTCTGTCTTTTCTATACCTTCGTCTAAAATGCGTTGTAGTAAATTCAAATAAGGTTGCATATTGAGATGATTTATTTGCAGTTGAATAAAAGAATGTTTGACAAGTCATGCGTCTGTGCGATCAAGCTGTTGGTTGTCATGTTGAAAGTCTGCCTCATTATTCACACGGTTATAATTTGCGTTATATTTTCTGGGCTATGTGTGCTTCGTATACGCCACTCAGAGGGGTAGAGGTTGTTTGCACGGTTGCCCATATTTTTAACAAACCCCAATGCTACGTTTTGATAAGTTACCAATATAAAGCCTTGTGGAGTGTTGGGAGGGAGTGTTATCGTGTTGCGTCCAAGATACTGAATGGCATTCGCATAAGATAACTCGATACGAGGAAAGGCAGTAGGAGACAGACAACTGGAGAGTGCCAAACCTTGCGAGGGAATGAATGATCTGCCTTTTAGCTGCAATAGATTGATACCTGCGGCAACAACTCGCAAACTGCGAGCTGCTTGTTGGTATTGCGATTGTAACGATGGTGGGATAGCCCACAGCTCATTCTTCACCCATGTAAAGTTAAAGTGTTGACTTTCCTGTAACCAATGTGTAGGAATGGATAGTTTGTTATCTGAAAGTTGATGACGCACTTTCTGCTTACTCGTCTTTTCTGTCATGGATTGAGCTGTTCCTTCCTTACGTAATACAGCCATGAACAACCCCTCTCCATAGATGTTGCCCGGTTTATCTTGATAGCCAGGAATAAAGCGATAGACGTTGAATGCAGATGAATGTTTGGACTCCTTGTTGGTTGTGTCCTCGGTGGCAGGAGCAGATAACAGATTTCCCATGATATTCCAATCTTCCTCTACCTTTACCCTCAAGGTTGTAGCACCTAACTCTTGGCAAATCCAAGCTACGTTTTCTTCGTTCTCTTTGGTGTTAAATGTACAAGTAGAGTAGATGAGTAAACCACCAGGTTCCAAGCATTGCCACGCCTCGGCAACAATCTCACGCTGCAGCTGTTGGCATTTGTTAACATTGTCTACACTCCACTCGTCAATTGCGTTGGCATTCTTACGGAACATCCCTTCGCCAGAGCAGGGTACATCACATAGAATTACTTGAAACCTTAATCCCGACTGGCGTATTTCTTTCGGATAATTGTTGGTAACCATCACCTCTGGATGTCCGCATTTTTGTACATTTTCGTTCAGTATTTGTACACGACTTCTATTGGGTTCATTACAGACGAGTGTACTACCTTTAGGTAATTCTAATCGGGCTAAGGTTGATTTTCCACCGGGGGCAGCGCACATATCGAGCATTCTCACAGGCGATTGAACAAATTGGCGCAGTACCTGTGCTAAAAACATGGATGATTGTTCCTGAACATAATACAAGCCTGCATGAAACAGAGGGTCGAATGTAAAAGCAGGACGAGCGTCTAAAGCGTAGCCATACTCATACCATGGCACCTTTGACGCAGCTAACGCCATCTTTGCCGTAGGGCACTTGTAATGATTGAGCCGTACGAAAGCTGTGGCATCTTGTTGCATGGAATGTGCAAAGTGAGCAAATAAATCATCGCCCATCATCGCTCGAGTGTAATTTTCGAATGCTTCAGGAAGCACCATCCTTTTTGTTTGTTTTATTGAATTGTTTTTGCAAAATTAGGAAAAAAAATGTTTCTTTGCAACAAAACAACGTTACATATCGTCATATAGATGTTAAACAAAAAGGATTGAAGAAAATGAAACAGTATTTATTAATGTTATCCATGTTGCTTACCCTCAGCATCTCAGGGATGCAAGCACAAGGGAAGCATCGCAGCCATCAACAAACAGCTACTACAATAGCTGTGACAGATACAGCCAAACAAGGAGTAGAAGCGTATTCGGACACTACAACAGTGATAGACACAGATACAATAAATGTAGTAGATGATAATGCCGCGTATGCTAACTCTGCTGATGATGAGAATTGGGACAACGACCCATTTACGTTTTGGAATAAAAACATTGGATGGAGTATTGGCGGTATTTTTTTGGCTATCTTTGTCATCACCATCGTTTTTCTCTTTTTGGCACTTCCCTTTATTGTTATCATTGTACTTCTACGCTATCTCATCAAGCGACATAATGACCGTGTGGATATAGCACAGCAAGCTATCGCTTCAGGACAACCTATTCCAGAGGATGTTAAACCAACGGCAGCGAGAAACAGTGATTATCTATGGAAGGGGGGAATTACGCATATCGCTACTGGTACAGGACTTGTTATTATGTTTAGCATATGGGGTTCGAATACGCTTATTGGCATTGGCTGTTTACTGATTTGTTTTGGTATTGGGCAACTTGTTATTGCCAAAACCTCTCGCAAGGACAATGACAAAGTAGAATAAGGTGAAACAAGTCGACGATCTTTCTCTGGTTCAGCAGGTGACTGTATTTCACGATAAGCACAGCTTTGACAAGCTTGTTGTGAAATACCAGTCGCCTATTCGGCGTTTTCTGCTGGTACAGACGAGGGGCGATGAGGCATTGAGTGACGACTTGGCGCAAGACACTTTTATTAAAGCTTACACACATTTAACACAATTCAAAGGACAGTCACAATTCTCTACTTGGCTATTTCGCATTGCCTACAATGTATTTTACGATTATACGCGTCGCAAGAAACAGACAGAGGATATAGACACACCTTCGGTAACTGGCAAATATGCTGAGGCGAATCATGGATATTTGAAGATGGACTTGGCAGAGGCACTTGACATTCTGAACGACCAAGAACGTCTTTGTGTTACCTTGCAACTCATGGAAGGAGAATCGATAGACAAAATAGCAGAAATATTGGGATTGGCAAGTGGGACAGTAAAGTCACATTTGTTTAGAGGAAAACAAAAACTCGCTAATTATTTAAGAAATAATGGATATGACGGAAAAAGATGATGATTTATTGAAGACTTTTTTTGAAGAGTATGCCATCAATATACCCGACAACGGATTTAGCCAACAAGTAATGCGCCAATTACCGCATAGGTTCTTGAAAGCTAATCAGGTATGGTTTTGGTTCTGTACTTTGGTGGGCATCGCCTTCTTGGCGTTGAGTGATGCCATGGAGCAACTGCGTACCGTTGCCAACAATTTTATTGGCGACATTCACGGTTTTTGGGCTTCATTTGATTTAGACTCCACGTCACCTCTCACCGTTTATATGCTCGCATTAGTGTTGGCTCTTATCTCCGGCTTTTATATTTTTAATAGAGATGTTGGTTATCGCAATCTTCACGAAAGGTGAAGAATTTCATCGGTTCAGTTAAAACTTCATTAGCTAAGTTGAATCCAAATAAATCGTGATATTACCAGTCGCTGGTTATGAATATATACCTGATTGCTACTGTCAGTTTTCTTGACAACAAGCCTCTCATATTTCGCGTATTTCAAACAAATCATTAACTGATTGAAAATATGCCAGAAATATGGAAGTTTCGCATTCCTTTGTCACACAGAGGGTTACGAACGTTAGGCAAATTTTTACGCCTATTCGTCACTATTTTTCGCCACTAAAGCATTACTTTAATCACCATAATAGCATGCTTTAATCCCCTTACATTATGTTGACAGCAGCACTATATGGTGTGAACAACCTCATTATCTCATTGCTTTAATTGTTCAAAGAGAATTTTTTGCCAAAATCATCACCATATTGTCTATTTCTTGCCTATTGTTTTTCTCCAGATTGTCATTTTAGAATGACCGTTTTTTTGTCATTTTATAGGACAAAATATAACTTATTCATGCAGTTTTCTAAAGTCTCAGATGTAGATTTATCAAACACATTCAGAGCAAGAATTTGTGTGCTACGTTTCTTGATAATCATAACAATGGATGAAACAGAATAATCTTACCAATTCTTTGACGACACATTTTCAAGTGCAATGTATTTTCTTTCTGAACGATTGAAACTCCTCTAAATGTACCAATTAACTAAAAATTAACTGTATATAAACAAGAAAGAGGACTTTGTTGTCAAAATCCTCTACCTCTCCTCAAGTGATTCCGTTGGAATCTTTTGTGATTCGGCTGAATCATTTCCAATATTCTTGCATTTTGATATAATTGGATATATGACAATGTGTTAAACTGTTTTGCTAAACTTTCACTTTGCAGTTGTTTTGTGGTGGTAATACACCAGTAACACATTGTGTATATGACCCAACAAGAATCATTAGCACAGATTCTATTGAGGATGTTTTTAACTTGGTCAAAGAGCTACACAACCATATTTAATATCGAAGTGTTTGAAGGATAAGGTGCATCAAAGATTAAAAAACTTAGCATAACACCTACTCCATCTAAATAACGAAACAAAGATAGCTGTTTTTCTTGAATATGACAACTAAACTCATAAAAGATTCAATCAAAGAATACAAAAATAATCATTGAATGACAATAAAGAGCATCAACAATTAAGGTAGGTTCTATTAATTCATATATTAACGTGGGGTTGAGATACGATTTATCATAGCAGAAGAGGTATTCGCCACCACATTCTGTCAGGATACCAGCAAGGATTCTCTTTCAATATACCTCAGCTTGTCTCATTGTTTCTTGATAACCGTTAATTCGTAATCAAACCTCTCACGCTCCCATAGGGCTCGTCCTGAATTTTTCCAGAGGTGTTTTTGTATTTTATTCTATTTTTAAAGTATTTGTAACTTCTGCTGACTATCTTTGTGCCATTTATCAACCATTCAAGCATGAAGAGCTCAAAGATACTTTCCCTTGTCCATGGGGTACGGCGGCTGGCCTACCTCCTCCTCTTGTCCGCATGCCTACTCGCCTGTTCGTCTGAGGAGAACGGTACAATGCCTGGCACACCCCTTTCTTTCACGACACTGGTCTATATGATGGCCGACAACTCCATAGATTCACAGGTGGACTATGCGGTCGGTCAGCTCAAGCAGGGAATGAAAAGCAAGGATGTGGGCAACACAGTGGTCTATCTCGACCGACAGGATGCTTCACCACGGCTGTTCCGCATTTCAAGGCAGGGAGAAGAAATACCCCTTAAAGACTATCCAGAGGAGAACTCGGCCAAGGCGGAAACACTGGTGCGTGTCATTGGTGAGACTAAGCAGCTTGTTCCTGCCGACCATTTCGGGCTTGTGCTGTGGGGGCATGCCACGGGATGGCTGCCGGGAGGCTATTCGCACGACATCATGCAGGTCAGCGTCTCTTCACGGCAAAATCTCAACACCCGATATATGGGCCTTGACGGCACGCCCAACGAGGCAACCACCTCTCCATTGATAGAGATAGACGCCTTGGCCAAATTGCTGCCCGACCACGTGGCTGACTACATTTGGTTCGACGCCTGTCTGATGGCGAATGTCGAGACGTTCTACCAGCTGCGCCACAAGTGCCAGTACCTCATCGGATCGCCCACGGTAGTACTTGCCGAAGCCCAGTACGACGTTTCGGGCATTCCCTATGCCAAGGTGCTGCCTTTTCTGTTCGGTGGAAAGGATGCTTTGGTGCAGGCCTGCAAGACCTATTATCGTCACTATGAGGGAAAGAAATACAGCAATATGCGCTCTGCCACGATTACATTGGTGGATGCGTCCAAGATGGATGCCCTCTACCAGCATGTGAACGTCCTTTTGAAGGACAGGCTGTCCTGCGTGGAGACGATGAACACCCGTACCCTGCAAGCCTACCACCGCGACAATGATCCACACGTCTTTTTCGACCTGGCTGACATGGTTCATCAGTCAGCGGACCAAGCTACTTCGGCATTCGACAAAGCTCTGTCCGATGCGGTGCTCTACAGGGCCGCCACCAACAAGTTCCTTGATCAACTTACGCTCGTCCCCAGCCATTGCTGCGGGCTGAGCGTCTATGTTCCTTTGAAGCAATGGAACGCCACGAAAGAATACAAGTATTATTTCAAGGAAATGGAGTGGAGCGAAGTTTACGGTCGTATCACTCCGTAAACATCATATCCAATACTACATTTTATGATTTTATACGTTTTTATAATACTCGGGATACATCACTTCATAGCCATTTAAAATCGAAATATCTGTAATACAATATTGAATGGGAGGACAAAGATCTAAATAAGCATGATTTTTATTGACAAATTTAAAGCGGTAAGAAGAAAAATCATTACTTGACGTACTACCTATTCCCATATATCTGATGCCCTTGTATCTTTGATAATAGTTCGTATGGTCTCTGATGTATTTAATAACCTGTGGCACTTTGATATCTTCAGTTGCTAATTCTTCACGCATCACATCAACAGTTTGCTTGAATTCTACCTGATTTTCAGGGCTATTGTACAAATCTAAAATTTCATCATCACAGGGAATAGTGGATCTGCATATCATATAGTTAGAGGAGGGATAATGTTTTCTTCCCCACCAATGTGCTAAATCAATATGAGAGTCCCAAAAGTAATAACCATCCCCTAGCCATGCGTCATGGGCACTGCAATGATACGGACCATGTTGTTCTACTTCATCCGCATCGTTCCTGTCTTCAACAGTTTGATACAGGTTCTTAGACATTGGTACTTTCTGTGCTGTTGTTTCTAAATTCCAATTTCAAAGAAGAAAGATTCATCGTCGGCAAAACAATGGGTCTCACATTTGCCTGTAATGTAAGGGTACTGATAAAAGCCCGGATATACGGAAAAACGATTGCGAGGCTATTGGGATAGAAATAATCGGGTACTTCGCCGAGAGAGGTAATGTCCTTAAATTCAAAATCAGCGTTCAAAACAATCTTTGCAAAATTTACATTCTCTTGTTCTTTCTCATACGATGCCGTGAAATCAAGTGTCAAGGAGAATATGCCTGTGTTGCAGTGGAACACTCCGGTTGGATGAAAGTTAAGACTGATACCACACTCATTGGGAATATCTGTCAATGATAAGTGTGCTTCAGTAAAGGAGTATCTTTTAAAAGAAAATCTTGCTGGTTCCATGTTATGCGGCTAAACAATATTTTTTTGCATCTTTACCAAAAGAATTATTTTCTTGGTAATCCTCATTGGGCTCGATGAGTACATTCATAGAATTAGAGGAAATAAACTTCTGAGTTTCTTCTATGAAGGTCATGACATTTGGTCCAAAATTGAATTCAGAATGAATTCTATCCCATTCTTCTTCCAGGACATCTTTTGGAGTAGTTCTGAAATATTCTCGTATTTGTTCTGCGAAGTTAGCCATTTTCTTTCAAAAATAAATTCATTATGCAAAAAACCAACAAAAGTCTTTTTGCTTACTATATTTTATATTATGGTACAAAGATAAGTAATATTAATAAGAAAACAAGATTATCTTTATAAATAATAGTATCTTTTAACTACATTTCTTCTCACTCCGTAAACATCAGCAGGGCTAAGAGTATGTAGCCACCTTGAATCAGAGCAAGGCGAATATTCCTGCGCATGAGGCTATATTTCTTATAGACAGTGGCTTCCGTATAGCCTACCATCCTGCCCACCTCACGGGCAGGGCAGCCCTCCGCCATTTTGCGGAACACGATTTGTTCCCTTTTCCTGTATCTATTCAATACTTTCGAGACGATGGATTCAATCTCCCGACTGGCTATGCCACATGAGGCATCCGCCGACTCATCCTCCATGCTGTTCACGGCGACCTTAAGCTGCTCTTTATCATCCAAGGATGCCAGGCCATATTTTTTTTGCAGTGCTTCTTTTCGGTATAGGTCGATGACCTGACAGCGGGCTAAGTTCATCAGGAAACCCTTCATCCCGTCCGACGATTCGAGGTGCGTCAATTCTTCTGCTCTTTCCAGGAGGGTAAGCCACAGAGACTGCGCCATGTCGCTGGCAGCCTCCTTGTCGTGCGTCCTGCAATAATAGGTAATTAGAATATCCTCATACCGTGTGTAAAGAGTGGAAAAAGCCTTCTGCCACCCTTCACATCTTGATGCAATCATCCGGAGCGCTTCAAGATCATCCATTTCCGTTGTCTCACCTACGATTGATCGCTGTTCATAGATTAACATGCGGCAAAGGTAGTTTGGGATTGTTAAAATATCAATACAATTTTATGAATAATATGTTATAAAAAATAGAAGCGTTCATGCGGCCCTTTCTTCGGGAAGGCCATTAAAATAAGGACAAGAGAAAAATTAACATGATTGTAACGTGATTTGCGGTAAAGGTCACCCCTTTTCTTCGGTATTATATATAGTGGGGCATCTCATTTTTGAGTACCATTCGGACTTCATGCCTGCGCACTGGGAGCATCAATGCCCTTCATGGAAAATGAAACCAGAGTTCGGTTAAGAACTCAACATCATGATTTCCAATCAATGTAAACTAATTATGGATTGATTATGAATGAATATATGAACAACGAGGAAAAGAGGAAGCACGCCAAGGAAGCCTGCGACTTCTACAATAAGTACATGGCATCGTCTTCTGACACCCCTCTCCAGGCAGATGACATTGAAGACGCCATGCCAGAAGATTCCCCGACAAGGGTCTCTCCACTGAAAGCCTGGCAAATTGAGCAATGCAAGCACATGACCCGAAAGGCACTGTCTGCTCGACTGGGCTTCAACATCGTGGGTTCACCACGGACGGCAAGGCCCAGGTTCTTTGGCATTGCAGCAGCGGTGCTGATCCTCTTCGGTGTAGGCATCATGCTCACCTGGCGTGACCTGCAGCCTGTTCCGCAGCATCGTCTACAGCAGTTGGCTCACTGTGTCACCGACACCACAATCACCCTGCCCGACGGCACGCGGGTGGATCTCCAGGCCGGTAGTTCCCTCTCCATCGCCGACGATTTTGGACGTTCTTCCCGTGTGGTCGCCCTAAGCGGACAAGCATTCTTCGACGTCGCCACCGATTCTGCCCGCCTGTTCACCGTCGAAGCCGGACAACTCCACGCCGTAGTTCACGGCACATCTTTTAATGTGCTCGCCCATCCTGGGCAGGCTATCAGCGAGATTACCGTGAGCAGCGGATGCGTCGAGGTGAAGAAAGCCCACGGTGGACACTCCTTCGGCCGTTATCGTCACGGCGACCAAATCGCCTACGATGCCAGGACAGCACGGGCAACGGTACACCAGGTAGACGTGGACGACATGACTGAATGGCAACGTCATGAGTTTCGCCTGACCGATGCCACGCGACAGCAGTTCTGCGACAAGATACGTCGCCACTTCGGCAAGGAGATCGTCATTCGCGACAATGCCATCGATGCCTCCGCCCGCATCAACTATTCGGCCACCGCAGCGCGTCCCACCGTGACCAACGTGATGAATGATATCTGCGTCATTTTCAATGTGCACTATGCCGACCTGGGCAATGCCATCATCATCTCAGCTCGGTAAGGGCGTGATTCATCACATCCGACCAAACAAAAAACAACCAATGAATATATTGAATTGCAAGACATGGATTATCGATGATTCGGAGCGTGATGAATCACGCCCCTACGACAAAACAAGAATATCAATAAACAAAAACAAAACAATGAAAAAAAGGAATTACACCTTTCCCCAATCCTTTATCGCAGGGTTTCTGCTGCTGGTAGGAGGTCTGGTCGTATGGCCGTCATTACGCGCCAATGCGACATCTGCCAGTAGTATGGGCACAACAGCAAACACCCCCACAGCAACAGTCAAAAGCTCAGTGGCGACAGCCGACTATCCGAAGGAAAAACTCAGCAGCCGACTCAAGAGAATACACCAGCAATACGGTGTAGACATCAACTACGACTCGTCCAACATGGCTACCATCACCGTGAAGGCCTCGCAAAAAGTTAGTGTAGAGAACGATCTCGCCAATGCACTCGCCGCCACACCTTACAGCTACAGGAAAGGTGCAGGAGCCAAGTCTTACGTAGTCTATAAAGATGCCAACAAGCCACAGCTCACACCAACCGCTCAGAGACAGGCTTCTGCTACTACAGGGCGTGGCACCATTGCGGGAACGGTGCTCGACAAGGAGGGATTCCCCGTCATCGGCGCCACCGTCATGGTGGTGGGCATGAGCGGCAAGGGAGGCGTCACCGATATCAAAGGGCACTACGCCATCACCGGTCTGCCCAGCCGCTCGTTCGCCGTAGAGGCCTCGTGCATCTCTTATCAAAAGATGCGCATCTCCGATGTTAAGGTGCGCGGCGGCAAGTCCACACCGCTCGACTTCATCCTGCAGGAGGCCACCAACGAGCTGCAGGGTGTCACCGTTACAGCGTCCTACGGCAATGCCACTACCAATGCCATGCTCGCCCAGCAGAAGAACCGCATGGCCATGAGCGATGGCATCAGTGCCGACCTCATTCGTAAGACCCCCGACAACAACGTGGCGCAGGTCTTGGGCCGCGTCTCGGGTGTCACCATCGACAAGGGCAAGTATGTGGTGGTGCGCGGCATGAGCGAACGTTACAACAACGTGCAGCTCAACGGGGCAGCCCTGCCCAGCACTGAGCCCAACAAGCGCAACTTCTCTTTCGATGTCATCCCCGCCGGACTGGTGGACAAGGTGACCATCGCCAAAACCTTCACCCCCGACTTGCCCGCTGAGTTCACGGGCGGATTGGTGGAGGTGAGCACCCTGTCCGTGCCCACCAAGAAGTTTCTCAACGTGAGCATCGGCACGGGTATCAATACCATTTCCACTGGTAAAACCATGGAGACGGGCATCAACTACGCCTCCGACTATCTCTTCGGCAATATCAAGGATCGCAAGTGGGCCACCGAGGACCATTCTGCCGAGGCAGCTGACGTGTACTGCAAAAACGCCGCTAAGAAAAACCGCATCCAGTTTTTCAAGTACAAGGCTTTGCCGCTGCAGACCTACTCGCTCACGGCAGGCATTCCCATCACCCTGCACAACGGCCACAAGCTCGGCGCTGTGCTCGCCCTGACCTACCGCAACGAACAGACCATCCACAACATCAAGGAGGCACGTATGATCAGTGCCGACTCTCTCTTTCGCACCAACCGAGCCTACAACTTCGTCACTGCCACTGGTGCCGTACTCAACATGGGCTGGCAGGCGCGCAACCACAAAATTACGTGGCGCAATCTCTTCAATAACCGCTTCACCCACACCACCACCGACCGCTTTATCAACACCGATTACACCGCATGGTGGGCCAGAGAGCTCTACAGCAACCCGCTGCGCACGTGGATGTTCCAGACACAGATGGACGGCGAGCACAAGTTCTGGGAGGATCAGCTCATCCTTACCTGGAATGCCTCTTACAACAAGACGAATCGCACTAACCCCAACTCTGCATTGGTAGATGGGGGGATGGACGGAGATCCCTATACGACGAATATCATTGGCTTTACACCCGACGGTGGCAGCGTCAGTCAATTTGATCTTAACAGTGTTCATCTGATGTATTCCGACCTGAACGAAAGCAAGAAGACCGCAGGGGTCAATGTGGAGCATCCTTTCGAGGTGGCAGGCAACAAGCAGCGTGTCAAGGCTGGTTACATGGGTACCTTTCGCCGGTCCGATTTTTTCCAGCAATACCTCAAACCCTTCTTTGTCGATATTTTCGCCACGTTTCCCGAGGAGGGCATACCGCTCAACGATGTCTTCAGTCCCAAATGGTTCGAGCAGGGTCTTACGGTATATAAGCCATCTGGTATCTGCGGATCCTCGGCTGACTTTTACAAAGGCAGCCAGGACGTGCATGCCGCCTACCTGATGGGTGATTTTTCTTTCTGCAACCGTCTCCACCTCACTGCTGGCGTGCGCATGGAGGATGCCCAAACCAGCACCACCACGAGAAGAGATGACTATAAAGAGGGTAAATGGGTGTATAATGATACTGTTATTTCCATAAAAAATACCGACTGGCTACCGGCTGCCACCTTGGTCTATAACATCACGCCCACGCTCAACGCCCGCCTGGCCTACAGCAAGACCCTTGCCCGCCCCGAGTTCCGTGAACTCACCTTCAGCCAATATTACCGCGTGGAAGACCGCATGATTACTTATACACAATTTGGAGATTACGTCAAGCAGTCCAAAATCACCAACTGGGACCTGCGCTTCGAGTGGTACCCTTCCATGGGCGAGGTGGTCTCATTGAGCCTATTCCACAAGAAGTTCAAGGATCCAGCAGAGGTCTATACCTGGCTAAGACAGGACGGTCACAACTACGACGAGATTCATGCCAATCTGCCCGAAGCCACCGCCAAGGGCATCGAGCTGAACGTGCGCAAGTCGTTAGGATTCCTGCTGCCTGGCTCCTTCCTCCGTGACCTTTGGCTCACGGGGAACTTCTCGATTATCGATGGTACAGTGAAACTCAACTACGATGAGAGCAAACAGAAGAGATATAAGAATCGCAGACGCCCATTAATGGGAATGTCGCCCTACACCGTGAACGCGGGGTTGGGCTACTTCGGTAAGAAGTTTAGCGCCACAATCAACTATGGGCGCAAAGGACGCAGTCTGCTACTGTCGGCGGAGAATGACGCGCGTGACATCTACGAGAATCCGCGCAATGTGCTTGACCTGCAACTTGCCGCTAAGTTCCTGAAAAATCGGCTTGAGGTGAAGTTCAATGCCAGCGACCTGCTTCACGAAGACTACATCCTCTACCGCAACTGCCACGGGTACATCGACACAAGTGGCAACTGGTCGGATGTTGTCGATTGGACGGACAAGGGTATGGACTATACCCCAGGTGACTGGGTCATCAGCCGCATCAACAAGGGGGTGAATCTCTCTCTGACGGTAAGTTATCAACTTTAATTCACCCGTTAGGGTACTACATCAATTCGAGATAGTATGCAGAAGGACCAGATACGAGAAAGTCCAGCCAAGTAAGATAACAACAGTGGAACTTTTCATCCTTGACGGTCCCGAGGTATCTATTAATAATCATTTATTAACTAAATTCATTCTATTATGAAGAATTTTAAAAAGTTCGCCATGCTCCTCGTAGCAGTCATGGCAGTGGGAGTCACAATGACTTCGTGTTCAAATGAGGACGAAACAATCCCTGTAGTGAACAATGTACGTGCAACGGAAACTTTGCCGAGAATCATCAGTGCTGACAAGACGCTGTATAGCAACGTCACCTATCAGCTCAGTGGAAAAACCTACGTCACCAACGGTGCCACGCTCACCATTCAGCCGGGGACGCGCATTGAGGGTCTCTACAACAGCGATAACACCAAGGCTTCTGCTCTAATCATCACCCGTGGGTGCAAAATCATGGCTCAGGGTACAGCCGATAAGCCCATCGTGTTCACAGCCCAAAATGGACAGAAAGGCGGCTGGGGCGGCCTCGTCATTCTTGGCAAGGCTGTAGTCAATCAAGGCACAGACTGTAAAATTGAAGGTATTGTCGAAGACAGCGAGACACAGGGCGTGGACATCCATTTCGGCGGTACGAACGACAACGACAATTCTGGCGTGTTGAGCTATGTACGCGTGGAATATGCCGGTGCCAGCATTGCTGCTGACAATGAGCTGAACGCCTTCACCTTCGGTGGCGTGGGTCGTGGTACGCGGCTCGACCACTGCCAGGCATTTCATGGTGCAGACGATGCTTTCGAGTTCTTCGGCGGATGTGTCAACGGCAAGTATCTTGTTTCTACGGCTACCGATGACGACGGTCTTGACTTTGACTGGGGCTACAGGGGAACCATCCAGTATGCGCTGGTCACCATCGAGCCTACCATGACATATTCCAAGGATCCAAATGGTGTGGAATGCGACAATGATGTTAGCGGTTCGTCTTTAACTCCTTTCACTCATCCTGTATTGAGCAACCTTACCATTGTAGGTACCAAGAACGGACAGGTAAAAGAGGTTGGAAAGTTTAAACCCGTCAGAACTGATCTGAAGTCTTGCACTGATTTCCGTCGCAACTGTGAATTCACATTGATCAACAGTGTGGTCTATGGTTTTCCGAGAGGCATTCTGAGAGAAACCAAGAACTCTAACTATGTTTTAGAAAACAATGTTATTTGTGCTGCTTCAAATGGACAGGTAGCTGGTATTAACTTCAGTGCCGACAAAGCTACGAATGATACCTTTACCCCATCGGCTTCCAATGTGGGACTGACAGATTACAATGCCATTGTACTTAAGAATCCATGGGGCAATTACAACACCAATGACTTGAAACCAAGAGCTGGTTCTGCCTATTCTGGAGCCTATTCTCTCTCTGGCATAGAGGCTGTCAATTATAAAGGTGCGTTCAACCCCAGATCAACAACTGTCTGGACGGCCCAGGCTTGGGTAAGATAAATATAAAATATTCTTAGGATGGTAGGCTGGTCAAGGTTAGCTTACCATCCTTTGATATGTTTAATTAAAAAGGACAACAAATGAAAACTATAAAAATACTTTTTGTCATATTGCTACTTTGTAGCGTAAGGGTTGCTAATGCGCAAGACAATCTGCTAAGCAATCCTGGATTTGAAGGGGAAACCAAAGTTATGGACGAGGATAGGGGCATCCTTCATCCTGTTGGATGGTTGTGCGATGATATGTATTTTAACAAGAACGATAAACATTTCTATACAGTTATTGATGAAGCCCATTCCGGCGATAAGGGATTCTATTTTGAGTTTGCCACCGAGGGTTACCCTGCAGGCATGAGCGTTATGCAGTGCGTTAATATATCAAAAACTGGCAAGGACAAGGTGTACACATTTTCATTTTGGTACAAAGTTCTGGAGGCTAAAAATTATAAGGGTTATCCGATCTACTGGAGATATGGAATTGAAATGTTCAATGACTCAGCATTGGTGGCAAACGAACCTTTTTTGCCTGGCTTGGGAATAACAGAACAACATATACTCATTGACGGAGAAACCACAGAAGGTGAATGGAAATTCGCCACTGTAGATTATGACTTTGGAGATCATTTGTCAAAATTTACACCAAACGCTGATATCCCCGAAAAAAATGCATTGCAGTACTTGAGATTAGGGGTAGATGTTCAGAATGGTAATCTTCTTGTTGACGACTTTTCCCTGACGGTGAAAGGTGGCACGAGCGGTATCGAGACCACAACCGCCAATCAGCCTTTGCCCGTGAAGGTAGATGGTGGCGAGCTGTATGTGGGCGGCGTGAAAGGCAGTCGCATCACTGTGTACGACGCCATTGGCAGGACGGTGGCCAACACTGTGGCAACCAGTGAGACCACCCACATCAGCAACTTGCCCAAGAACCAACTGTTGGTGGTGAAGGCCGGAAGCAAGACGGCAAAGGTAATGATGAGATAATTCATAATGCATAATGCATAATTCACAATGCATCATTATTTCCATCCGGACTGTTATCATGCACTTGGACAAAAATGCTATCGGTCGGAGGAATCATAACAACAAGGTGGTGTGCCGCACACTCTGCTGGCAACTCCGCCTTGTTTCTACCAAAATATCGTAAAGAATGAAAATACTCAATCAAATCTTTCTCACGGCAACGGCCGTGGTGCTGTTGGCGGGCTGCAGCTATGACGACGAGCCCTTGGACGGCGGCTACTATCAGCTGACGGTGGCAGAGCCCTATTCGTATGACTCTTGCTATTTCATGCTGGATGGTCAGAGATTTTCTGGTAAGACAGCAATTCTATCTAAGGATAGGGCTTTCACGAACAGCACCTACCGCGTCCGCGCAGAAGCGAAGGGTGTGTTGCAGGGCTTTCGCAAAGGAGCCGACCAGCCCGATTTCTCTATGAACGTGGACCTGAGCCAGCAGCGTGACTTCACCTTCGTGCAATTGCCGGGGCAGAAACTCATGACACCCGACGAGTCGGAAGGTGGCGAGCCGATGCCTACAGAGCCGGGACACGTTAAAGCCCGCTTCTTCTACACAGACAAGACCTATCCCGACATTCACCACATGCGTGTGCAAATACTCAGTGGCAAAAATCCGTTTTCCAGCAAGAAGCTCTTATCCGTGTCGTTGGAACAGAACGTGCCGGGGCAGTTCGTGGAGATAGATACCACGGCTGTGCAGGGAAATTTTTATTTTCGCCTGTACAATGCCGACGTGACACCCGAGAAGCGTATCGGCTTTATGCCCACGCTGATGAAGTTTGACAGCGATGCCCGTCAGACCCTGCAGGTGAATGGACATTCGGGAAATATTGAATATGCGTTTTAATGAACAATGCACAAGTCATAATTCATAATTCATCATGCTCATTACTTTCCGTTGGTCGGTGACCTTCGGTTCAAAGTTCAATGTTCAAACCTCAAAGTTCAATGTTCAAAGTTCAAAGTTCAAACTTCAAAGTTCAATGTTCAAAGTTCAATGTTCAATGTTCAAAGTAAAAAATATCTTATTGATGCTCTGTATGTTCTCCATCACCACTCATGCGGAGAACGGGAGCGTGGTGAAGGCTCCATCGGCTGCCTCGCACAAGACGGTGGTGACGGCAGCCGGAGCAACGCTGCCCCTGCCTTTCTACAACAAAGCGTTCGAGTTGTACTGGGAGAAAAACGACGTACCCGTGACCTATGCCGGTATCGGCTCGGAGCGGGGTCTGAAAGCTCTGCAACGCCGACAGATCGACTTTGCGGGCGTGGACGTGCTGCCCACCAAAGCAGAGCGCGACAGCCTGCCGGGAAAGGTGCTGGCACTGCCCACCTGTATGGGAGCGGTGACCGTGGCCTACAACCTGAAGGGTACGGACAACCTGCGGCTGACGGGCGAACTGCTGGCCGACATCTTCATGGGTAAAATCGTGAAGTGGAACGATGCCCGCATTGCAGCGGTGAACCCCAAGCTATCACTGCCCGACCGGGAGATTACCCCCGTGTTCCGTCTCGACGGCAGCGGCACCACCTACGTGTTCTCCCAGTATCTCTCAAAGGTGAGCGACGCATGGAAAAACGCTATGGGCGTGGGCAAGAAGATAGGCTGCAAGGTGGGCGTGGCTGCCAATGGCAATACTGGCGTGGCAGGCCTGGTGGAACGCATACCAGGAAGCATCGGCTATGTGGCGACGGAATACACCACCGCCTTCGACACGCAACGGGCATGGCTGCGCAATGCCGCCGGCACGTTTGTGCTGCCCACGCAGGAGAGCATCATGGCTGCTGCCGAACAGGAGGGCAATGCCACCGACATCACCAACGCCACCGATGCCGGGGCATACCCCATCAGCTGCTACACCTGGGTGTTGGTGTATCAGGAGCAGAGCTACGCCTTGCGGTCATATCATGAGGCACAGGAGACGGTGAGCGTTCTGCGCTGGCTGCTCAGCCCAGAGGCACAGGAGCTGACCACCCGTCTGCTCTACTCGCCACTGCCCACCCGCACCGCTGCCGCCGCCGCACGTCTGCTGGACAGCATGACGTATGAGGGCAAGAAGATGAAATAGCTCCCCCCCGCCTCTTTGACGTCCTCAAAAGAAACATCCCCTCATGAGGACTCCTCATGAAAACTTTTTTATTCTTCATAACTTGAACGCTTGTGGCGCACCGCAACTTACCCCTGCGGTCGTCCACAGGCGTTTTTGTTTGCCTTGTAGTCTCGATGGCGGAGAAAATCCTGAACCTTATCAAAAATTCCTGTTGAGTATGAATATTCCATCCGTGTCCGTCAGATAATTGACAAAAGCAGTCTCACTCCTTCTTCATAGGAAGCGTTGGGTAACGTTAAATACTTGGTTGGTTGGTCGATTTAAACTGATTGGTTTTCGTTTTCCACCATTTTTGCTTATATTTTTGTAGCAAAAATTTAATTTCTATTTCCTGTCAAACCATTTTGACCCAAGAAAGGAAACCAGAAATTCTACATTCGATGAAACGGAAGCCATGGAAGGATTTTTTGCATTTTTGATATTCCCTCAGCAAGATAGATGCTCATTCTCTTTTGGATCTCAGTGCAATATTGCCCTCATTTAAAATCAGAAGATTATGCCAAAAGTAGAAAGAGTTATCCATCCAACGACATGGATTAGGGAAATTCATGTAGGCCAGTTGAAGATCACCAATGTATCACTGGACAAGCGTCACAGCTTTGTGAACATGATCAGCGATTACAACCGCTCTTGGGGAGCCATCGCTGGTAAGTTCATCCATTACAGCTACAACAGCTATGGCTGCCGGCTGGCCATCTATGCAGTATCATCAGAGGAACGTAAACAGGAATTAAACAAGGAAACAGATGAAGGAAAATGGAAAGAAAAACTCCCCATTGATTTCTACGGAAAGAAAGAATGGGAAGCGGAAAGCGAGCATGACTGATTTCATGGCTGCCAGTCATGGAGTACTTAACACCTTGGACACGGTCTATACCGTGCCCGACATCGCCCTTATGCTCGGACGCAAGGAGTGTACCATCAGGAAGCGCATCGAAAAAGGCCTTATCCCAGCTCATAAGATGGGTCGTTGTTGGTATGTCCTGAAATCGGAGTTCATTGCAGAATTAAGAGATACTTAGCAAATCCTCTAAATAACAAGTGACTAAGTAGAAGCCCTTGGCCGACCCGCTGAGAAGCCAGTCGGCTGAGGCATTTTTTTGTAACCCCAAACATGATTAGAGGATGAAATGATACCCAAGGCCATTATAGAAAAGATACTTGATGCGGCGCATATAGAAGAGGTGGTGGGCGTAAGGGAGGTAATGCGATTACCTTCCTGATGGAGCATGAGAACATGACCTACCCAGAGGCCGTGAAATGGCTGGGCAGGAAGTACGGTATAGAGGTGGAGGAACGTGAGGAAACCATCGATGAGAAGCAGCAGCGCCTGAGACGTGAGTCGCTACTGATTGTCAATGCCACCGTACATAAGCATTACCGTGAGGTGTTTCTGCGCTACAAGCCTGCCCAGGACTATGCCTACCGCCGCTGGGGGCAGAAGTATTGCGATGAGATAGAGATCGGTTTTGCGCCCATCGACGGCAAAGCCCTCGCTCGTCTGCCCTTGCAAAAGGAATTTCTCCAGGAGTTGGGACTCATTAACAAGCAGGGCTACGACTTCTTCCAAAACCGTATCGTCATCCCCATCAAAGACCGCTACCAGCACATCATCGGCTTCACAGCAAGGGTGATGGACGACAGTCAGCCAAAGTATCTCAATAGCAAGGAGTCGTTTCTTTACAATAAGCGTAACACGGTCTTTGGTTTGGACGTGGCATGGCGGGCGGCAGGAAAGGCCGAGCAGATGTACCTTGTGGAGGGAGCCCCCGACTGTATGCGTCTGCATGCCATTGGTGTGCAGAACGCCGTAGCCGACCTTGGTTCGGCATGGACAGCGGAGCAGTTTCAACTCATCAAGAGGGCAACCAGTAAGGTGTGCTTCATTCCCGACAACGACCCACCCAAGGGCGGCGCCGATTATGGTACGGGTATCGAAGCCGTAATGAAGGCAGGGAAGCTCGCCACTGAACAGCACCTTATCGTATCGGTCAAGGAAATACCCACCTCCGAAGAAGGTAAGAAGGAAGATCCCGATACCTATTTCAAGAATCAAGCGCTCTTCAAGGCTGTTGAGGAAGAGGACTTTATCCTGTGGCTGGCCGCCAAACTATTTGAGACGAGCGGCAACACTGAGCAAAAGAGTGATGCCGTGAAGCAGATAGCCCACCTGTTGTCTTTTATCGATGACGACACCAAGCTCACCATGTTCATTGATGCCCTCACCAAATATCACCGAGGAAAACTCTTCTGGCAGAAAGCCGTCGAGAACGAGAGGACGAGGCGCGACAGCCCAAAGGAGGAC
>QWCP01000374.1_pt1 | contig 28955 bp, 25 predicted proteins | sample 1972561 | NCBI WGS metagenome assembly QWCP01 (sample SAMN09866705, study PRJNA288562) | Human vaginal metagenome isolate pre4_vaginal, whole genome shotgun... | isolation source: vagina | host: Homo sapiens | place: USA: California
AGCACAAGCAACATCAGCTGCTCTTGTAATGGTAGGACTTTTTATGATTAGTCCAATTAATCAAATAAAATTAGATGACTACACAGAATCAGTTCCAGCATTTTTGACAATGGTTACAATGCCCTTTGCATATTCAATTGCAGAAGGTATTTCTGTGGGAATGATCTCTTATGTAATCTTAAAAGTAGCAACAGGACGTGGAAAAGAAGTTTCACCTGTAATGTATTTATTGGCGCTTATCTTTACACTAAGATATTTAAGACCAATATTGCCATTTTAATAAAAAGTATTTTTAGGACTTTAGTGATTTATAATTTGCTAAAGTCTTTTTTAGTTTTTATTAAAATATATTATTTTGGGTATAAAATGATTGCAAGGTGAATTTGTTAGTGCAATATAGTTAAGTAATATTTTGATATTATCAAGGAGTGAAAAATAATGAAAGTTAAATTTAAGATGATAGTTATAGCCATATTGTTTTTAATGCCTGTCCATGTATTTGCAAGTAATCAAGATAATGCGGATTATGAAAAACAAATGATAGATGAGATAGAAATTGAAAAGGAGAAAGAAAGAGAGAATATATTAAAACAACTAGAAGAGCAAGATGCAGTAGAAATGTTGGATGTATATGAGGAGATAATTTATCCAGAAATTGAAGACTCAATTAGAACTAAATATGCAATAAAATATGGAGTTAAGTATATAAAGCCATATTCACAAAGTTATATAGCACCTAAGGGAGGTGTAGTATCATACCTTAATACAGTAAATGGATATGAATCAACTGAAGCGATAGTGACTTATCTTGATAAACCAAAAACAATAGATTTTGTATTTGAATGGACATCTTTTTCAATGGGAGATATAGTCAAAGCTACATTGGGGTATTTGCCTAGAACAGGAGGCGTTTCTTCTTTTTTATTTAATTTAGAAAGTATTTCAAGGGGAATGTCAATTACGAACATTAATAATTGCGGTCGTCATGCTAAAATTATTAATACATACAGTAGAATAGATGGTACGACTGCGTCAGTTGTTACAGGATGGTGCAATAGATATAATATTATAATTCCACAAAACGCTTCAGATGTAAATTATACTGAGTTTAAATAATGAAATATAGAAAATTTGGAAATATAGTCTATTTGATATTCTTTTTATTTTTTATTTTTATTTTATTTTATCATAGCGATATTTTGGATTTACCAAAACAAACTATTCAACCCTATGATAAGAGCAGGGTTATAGAATTTATGGATAAAAATTCAAATAAAGATTTTATACTTTTAGACATATCTGCTTTTGTTAGACTTTTTGTAAATTGTACAAGTTTTTGTATCTTAGCACTACAATATAAAGTTATAGAGATAATAAAAAGATTCTTTAGAAGTAAACTAAATATATTTTTTACAATAATAATTTTTATAATTTGGATTGCCTTAAAAAGATATATTTATAGTCTTAAAATTTACACCTTGCCAATGGCATTTTTGAATTCGACATTAGTTTCAATATTTATGATTTATTTCATTAATTCAAAGGAGACTAATAGAGATAAAACTTAAAAATACTCGTTTATTGAATTGTTTTGACCCCTTTAGTATAATTATAAATATATTAAGGGGGCGTTCTTATGAAAAAAATGTTTTTATACATTCTTATGGCTTTCACTCTTTTTGTAAATGTATTTGCAGCTGAAGACATCCAAGTTGTCCTAGAACAACCTGGTCTATCTCAGGCCAAGAGTGGCGATAATCTAAAGTATAATTTAATTGTAAATTTGCCAAGAGACTACAAGGAAAAGTATTCATCTTTTTCTGTAACTCTCTTGTTTGATAAGGCACTTGAAGTCAAAGAAACAAGGCTAATTGATGAGAAGGAAGTGGCAGGCAAGCTAGACATTAGGGAAACTTCCATTAAGGGAAAGGACCAAAGCATTGTTACGATTAATGCCAACGACCTTTCTGTTATCAAGGGCGACAGGCTAAACCTAGAAATCTCTACTAGGGTAAAGAGTGACGTTGGATCAAGTTCTAACTTAAAAAACTCCTTTGTCTTATCCTATGTGGACAAGGAAGGAGCTACTAAGAGTGACCAAAAAAATCTTGAGTCATCAACAAAAACTCAAAATGGCGTTTTGACTATCAAGGACCTTTATGATGGATCAAGTGAAATCCAAGGCACAACAGAAAAAAATGCTGACTTAAGACTTGCCATTGATAAAAAACTTGTTGCCACTACTAAGGCTGATGAAAAGGGAAACTTTATCTTTGAAGGTCTTGATTTAAAAGAAGGATCTTTACTTAGGATAGTTGCGACTACAAAGGACAAGGAAGCAAGCCTTGATTACATGGTAAAGGCTAAGCTTGAGGCTAAAAAATCAACAGAACTTGTCAACGAAAACAACGATGAACTAGAAACTTATAGCACAATAAAAACTCTTGAAAAGTTAACAGACTATGTGGACTTTGCGAAAAATCTTTCCACTGCCAAGGCAGGCATCCAAAATGAAAGAAGAATTCGTGCAGCCATTGCATCAGCTGAGTATGTTGTAGTAAAAAGTGAAGTTTCAACTGATGAAATAAATAAGTCACTTGCAGAACTTCAAAAGTCTATAGAACTTATTAGACTTCCATATATGTCAGGTATATCTAGTGATAAGTTCGCTCCAAACGAAAAAATAACAAGGGCAGAGGCTGCCTCAGTTTTAAAGAGATTAATTGATGATAAGGCCAAGGCCAATGGTGAGTCTTCCTTTAGCGACTTGAAGGAGGGTCAATGGTTCTACGATAACATTGTCTTTATAGAAAAACGAGGCCTAATTTCTGGTTATGAAGATGGAACTTTTAAACCAAATGAGCCAATGACTAGGGCACAGTTTGCCAGCATGATGGCAAATTATTTGAAATTAAATGTGGGCAAGCATCCAATTGATTTCAAGGACGTAAAGGAAAATTATTGGGCAAGTGATGCTATAAATGCCTTGTCAAGTCACGGAATTATGGTTGGAAAGTCAAAAAATGAATTTAAACCAAATGACAAGATCACAAGGGCAGAAGCTGCCACAATTTTTAACAAGATTTTAGATAGGAAGATCAACAAGTCTTTCTTAGATAAATATTCAAAGAACCCATTTAAAGATTTAAATAGAAATCACTGGGCTTATTATCAAGTTATAGAAATTACAGCAAAGTAAATAGAAAGGAAGAAAAAATGTCAGATATTAAATTAAGATTTGCACCATCACCAACAGGTTACCTTCACATTGGAGGTTTGAGAACAGCACTTTACAATTACTTATTCGCAAAGAAAAATGGCGGCAAATTCGTTTTGAGAATTGAAGATACAGACAGGACAAGATATGTAGAAGGTGCTATTGAAAACCTAATTGAATCCCTTGAGTGGGCAGGCATAACTCATGATGAGGGTGTCGTAGTTAAGGACGGCAAGCTAGCAGAAGTTGGCGACTGCGGACCTTACATCCAATCAGAAAGATTAGACATCTACAAAAAATATGTTGATAAATTAATTGAAGATGGCCACGCTTACTATTGTTTCTGCTCCAAGGACAGACTAGATCACTTGAGAGAAGAACAAAGAATTAAGGGTAAGGTACCTAAGTATGATGGACTTTGCCGTGGAATTCCTCTTGAAGAAGCTAAGAAGAGAATTGCAGCTGGCGAAGATTATGTTGTAAGACTTAAACTTCCAAAGAATAAGGACATCACTTTCAATGATGCAGTTCGTGGAAAAGTTACAATTAACACTGACGAAATTGACGACCAAGTACTAATGAAGTCAGATGGTTTCCCAACTTACCACATGGCTGTAATTGTTGACGACCACCTAATGGGAATAACTCACATTGTTAGAGGGGAAGAATGGCTTCCATCAACTCCAAAACACGTTTATCTTTATGAATGTCTTGGTTGGGAGGCACCAGAATTTGTCCACCTTCCAACAGTTTTAAATAAGGATAGGAAAAAACTTTCTAAGAGACAGGGAGATGTTTCAGTAGAAGACTTTAAGAAGAGGGGTTACCTACCAGAAGGAATTGTAAACTACCTTGCACTAGTTGGTTGGTCTCCAGAAGATGGAGAAGAAATTATGTCCCTGGACGAGTTAGTAGAAAAATTCTCCTTTGACAGGGTAGGAAAGTCTGGAGGAATTTTTGACACAGACAAGTTAAACTGGGTTAACTCTCATTACATGAAGTCCTATGACCTAGAAAAACTTGCTGAACTTGCTATTCCTTTTGTAACTGAGTCAGGACTCTTAAGTGAAGAAGAAATTAGGGACAACTTTGAATGGTACAAGATCTTAATTGACACAGTGAGAGAAGCTTGTGACAAGTTAGAAGACATACCAGGACACATTAAGTTCTTATTTGGCGACATTGAAATCACAGAAGATGCCGCAAAAGAAGAATTAGCACAAGAACACGTGCCAGGACTTCTTGATTCCTTTATAAAGATTGTAAAATCACACGATGAAATTGACATGGAAACTGCTAAGGGACTAATGAAGGAAGTTCAAAAGGACTCTGGAGTAAAGGGCAAGCAACTTTACATGCCAGTAAGGGCTGCAATATCTGGAAATGTTCACGGACCAGAGATGCAAAATATCCTTTACCTATTAGGAAAAGATAAACTAATTGAAAGAGCAGAAAAAATAAAAAATTCACTTTAATAAAAAAGTAGGACTAGTCATAGAGATTAGTCCTATTTTTATTTTAAACTCAAGACAAAATCCTTTAAGAAAATAATTTTAAATATTTTAATGGTAGATAATTTTTAATTTAATATACTATAATATTATTACAAATAATTTCTAGGTGGGGATATAGTTGACAAAAAATATAAAAAAATTTTTACAAATGATTCTTTGGCAGTATCCTAAAAGATCTAATATAATTTATAGGATTTTAATTCATGCCTTTATAATTTTTTTAAGTTTGGGTTGGGCTTATATTTTTACTGATAATATAAATACTATTTTTATTGAAGTTCTTCTTATTATCTATACTTATCTTAGTTTTTTATCTTTTTTACCCAGCCTACTTATCCTTGGAAGTCTAGATGAGAAAAGTGGAAAGTTTTTATTTATTGTGTATATATTATTTTCTTATATACTGGCCTTTGTCAGCCTATTTGTTTTAATCTATTTAATAAATAAAGACTTAGCTTAATTTAAAAATTAATAATCTTGCTTTTGTCTATAAATAATTTATGGCAATAAAAAGAGGACTGAAAATAAAATCAGTCCTCTTATTTTTTATGAACTTGTTGTAGAAATTTGGAATTATTTTAAAAGTCCAAATTCATAGTCCCTGTCTCTGAAGTATTTTATAACTTCTGATAGGGAGTCGGCTGTTAGTTGTTTGTTCATTGCATCGTGGGAAAGAACAACTGCAATTTTTGTGTTCTTATTTTCGTTAAGTGACTTGTCAAGATATTCTACTTGACCTTGGATTGTTGTTGGTCTCACAGATTTTTTCTCTGCATCACCAACAAGGCAGTTCCAATCAATCCAATTTATATCTTTTGATGCTAGATAAGAATTGCAAGCCTCTGTGTTGTTCCATGACATTTCGCCGCCTGGATACCTAAAGACCTTAGAATGAAAATCATCGCCTAAAATATTTTGAAGTCTTTCATTAGTCTTTTCTATTTCATCATAAACTCTTTCAACATTTACAGTTCTTCCTGGATAGAGGTAGTCGTAGTCGTGGGTGAATGAGTGAGTGGCAATGGCATTACCATTTGCTAGGATTTCTCTTACACGTCCTGCAGTCTTGTCGCCAATAGACTTGCCAACAAGGAAGAAGGTTGCACGAGCATTTTCCTTCTTTAAAATGTTTAGAACTTGTGGAGTGATTTCGTTATTAGGTCCATCGTCAAAGGTCAAGAATACAATTTTCTTTTCTCCCTTGTAGTTTTGGTGGACGGTGAAGTCACGAATTTTTTTTGCGTCATAGGCATACTTATCAACCTTCTTTAGGTGGTTGGATCCCTTGACGATAAATTCATCTTCCATTTTACTTAATTTGTCCAAGGCAACATTGGAGATGTATTCTTTTTCATAAAAGATTGGCCTTGGCCTGTCCTTGTAAATTTCATTTGTGTAGTACCACATTAGGGCAGGTGAAACTTCTGTGTCTTTTGAATGTTTTATTCCAGAAAAGATTTTTGAAAATATAAAAATAAATACTAAGACAAAAATTGAAATTGAAATAGTTTGTCTAATTCTCTTCTTTCTTCTAGCCTTTTGTCTTCTTAATCTTTTTCTTCTTTCGTAGCTTGTTTGGGTCATAAAAAACCTCCCATTGATAATATACATCAGTGGGAGGTAAGATGCAATTACAAAAGAATTACAATTACTTCATTGAGTTATAGATTAGATATAGGATTTCTTCAAGGGTCATTTCCTTGTTTGGATCTATGTTGACATCAAGATAGCCGAAGCCCTTGGCAATTATATAATAAGATTCATAGTCGCCTAAGGATTTTTGATTTTTAAAGATGTCCTCTTTAAAGATCCCCTTGGCTTTTGTAAATCTTTCAAGATTATTTTTTGTCACAAGAGTCTTAACGACATCCTTTTCTAAAATATTTTTGTTCTTTAATTTTTCAAGGTCTAGTCCAAAATTATCCATGTAGGAGGAGTTCATTCCACTTGATTCATTTAAGAGTTTAACAAAGTCTTGGTAACTTATCTTGTCTGAAAGCTTTCTTCCGATTAAACCAATTTCCATATCTTTTAAGAAGAGGATGGCATTCTTATCCCTTGCCTTATCAAGGTCAGGATAAGATATTTGTTCCTTAAAGTTAATAATCTCGCCATTATAGTCTCTTAGAATTTTATCTTGACCAATGACTGGGTCGAAGTTCTTTATGTTTCCATAGAAAAGTTTAGGTCCCTTGTCAGTAATCATATATTTTAAGCCAAAGTTCTTAGAAGATAAGAAAATCTTGTTGGCTTCTTCTTGGGTCAAAGTATTTTCACTTGCCTTAGAGAAATCAACTTTTGTAAAAGTTCTCTCGTAGGAAGAAATTTTCTTATCTTGGTCTACAAGGATATTTACACCTTCTTTTAGGACTGGAAGATTATTTACATATCTTGGGATGTAGATAGAAGTCCCCATCTTAGAAGAGTCAATTGAAATTTTATCTAGTTTGAGTTCAGTCTTGTCTCCATATTTTTCTAAGAAGCCTAGGGCAAGTTTTTTGGCATCTTCTTCTTTGATTTTATTATTGTAAACTTTTCTATCAGTCCAAAGGTCTAGAGAAACAAGATTTAAGTTCTTGGCATTAAGGGTGATGTTTCCATTATTTTTATCTTTTTCTAAATTTATATTGTAATAGTAATTGTCCTTGTCAGAGTTTAAAGAAATTGATGTAACTTGGTAGCCATCGCCAGCAATTTCATAGGCTCTTTTCTTGGCTTGAGATTTTTTCTTTAAGTCCTTTAGGCCGTCAATCTTTTTAATTTCTACATCAGTTAGACCTGCAGCATCAGCAGCTTTATCCATCTCATAGGGCATAAATCCCAAATTATTATTTTTTACAAGCTTCCCATCTTCTGCATCTATATCAAGAATTTCTGAATGATAGACCTTCTCTACAGACTTGCCATCATTAGAAATCTTGTAGGAAAGAATAAGTGGAAACTTCTCTTCAAATATTTTTTCTGCATTCTCTTGACTTAACTTGGCCTTGTCTGTAAAGTCCTTATCACTTAAGAAGGATGTAGCAGGTCCAAAGTCGGAGTTAATTTCAATATCTCTTATTTCCTTAGAAGTTAGGGAAATATTTACATAAAGAGAGTCTGATGCAAGGGGTATTCCATGGATTAGTCTCTCATAGTAAAAATTTAATTCTTTTCCATCATCTTGTAGAGAGAAATCTTTTAATTTATATTTTTTGTCAAAGTCTGGAATAAGTTTTGCTAACCTATCTTTTACGATTTTTTGAGCTTGATCTTTTGAAATTTTTTCAGAATTTTTATCGGCATCTTGATCCTTGCTCCATTTTGAATAAGAGTAGAAGTCCCCATCACTTGTGTAGGCAACTTGTAAGTTTCCTAATTTTTCGTCAGACCATTGGTAGGAGTCAATAGTTTTGTTTTTTGATTTTTTGTTTAAGTAGGCTGAGCCTTTATCAGAATTCAATGGATTCTTAATCAAATTAAAATCTTCATAGGCTTCTGTGATATTAAATTTTTCTTTTATGTCTTTAACTTTTTCCATTTCTTTCTTTGTTATGTCAACTGACACTGCCTCATCAGTTGAATTGTAGTTAGCCTTTTCAACTGAAGCCATAACAGGTCCAACAAGAAGGGCTAGGGAGAGGGCATAAATTATTTTCTTTTTCATAATTATCTCCTTATTAAATCATTAAAGTATTTATGTAAAAAAAAGAAGAGGCTCCTGCCTCTTCAAAATTAAGCTTTAGATTAAGCTTCTGCTTCTTCTTTGCTATCTTCATTAAGAGCAGCTACAAGCATATTAGGATCTATACCATGAACCATGGCAGCTTCTTCAAGAGATTCCATTTGAGAAGATGGGCACATGATGCAGCCCATGCCGAAGCTCATTAGGGTACCAATTGATTCTGGCTTTTTTGAAAGAATTTCTCCAATTAACATTTCTTTTTTAATTTCCATTTTCTAACACCTCCATAATTAATATACCCAAAATTATTTATACTTAAAAGATGAGTACTTAACAAAATGATCCTTGCTCTTTGCTCCAAGACTAATTTCAAATTCGCTTGTAGAGTCAAAGCCCTTGGATGTTAAAGTTTTTGCAACTTCGAATTCCTTTTCATAAGGAAAGACTTCAGATTTTTCTCCTTGGTCAATCTTAATATAAGGAGTGTAAGTTAGCTTGCCATTGTACTTAGCAGAAGTTGGTAGGACTTCTACAATATTTTCTGACTTAACATAAATTGATTCGCCACTAAGCTTGCCTTCTTCAGCTGTTGCAAGAACTTCGTTTTTAATATTAGCAAGAAATTTTGAAATGTCAAGAAGAGGGTCCTTTAAAATGTCTAAGTTCTTTTCTTCGTAGTCAGTTGCGTAGTCAACAATTTTTACATCGACTTGGTGGTTGACAAGGGAACGACCAGGAATTGCTTTTGAATCAATTAGGACAGAATTATTTTTTTCGTCAAAGTTGACGTCAAAACCAATTGTCTTGCCAAGTTGTCTCAATTGAAAATAATTGTAGCCGTCAATTGTGTAGACGCTAAAGGAATGTCTAACTCCATTTACAAAAACCTTGTGAGTTGATTTTTTTATTTCACTGTCGCTGTCCTTTAAAGCTACTAGATCATTTTCAGTTTTCTTGTAGTCAGATTTGCTCGTAATCATAACAGCTTCTCTGTCATTGTCGTAAGAAACATTAAACTCAGCGTCCTTTCCATCAAGTAGTGCTGCAATATCTCTTAACTTAAAGTAGTTGTTGTCATTAATGTTGTAGCCCTTAACGCCAGTGTCCTTTCCATCCACATAGACGCTTTGACTAGAAACTTTTGCGCCAGCAAAAACATTTGTAATTAAAACAAGGGACGTAAGCCCTATAGATATTATTTTTTTCATAACATGACCTCCTAGGTCTATTGTATTTTAAAAGATTGCCCTCGACAAGCCTAAATATTTACCCTATAATTTAATATGGTGATTTTATGAGCAACTTACTTATGGGTTTTAATATTGTATCGCCCGTGTTTATAGTTTTGCTACTTGGATACTTTGCAAAACAAAAAGGATACATTGACAACAACTTCGTAGACAAGGGAACATGGATAGTCTTTTACATGGCCTTGCCCTTTAAATTATTTTATGACATAAAGAATGCAAGGATTGAGTCCCTTCATCCAAAATATGTTGCCTATATTCTTTTGGGAGTTATTTTTATAATTTTTATTTCTCTTATAATAGGTAAGTCTATGAGTATCAAAGACAGGAGAAAATTATCTGCCTTCGTTCACTGTGCCTATAGGTCCAACTTCGTTTACGTTGGCTTTCCCATTTTAGACATAATTTATAATGGAGCTCCTTCAATGGAACACATGATAGTAATAATTGCTTTCGGGCTTACTCTTTATAACATAACTGCAATTGTTTTATTGACTTATTATTCTGAGTCAGAAGACAAGTCAATTTCTATTTCCAATATTCTTATAAAAATTATTAAGAACCCAATGATTGTTGGTGTAGTCTTTGGTGCAATATTTAACTTCTTAAACCTACCAGTATACCAAGGAGTGGATAAGGCGATAGAAATGGTGGCAAAGATTTCAACACCAATGTCCCTTATATTAATTGGGGCAAGTCTAAACTTTGAATCATCAATGTCAGACTTTAAGATTATGTTCACATCAGCCTTTATAAAGACAGTTTTAGCTCCGATTATTCTTATACCAGTGGGAGTTAAGCTAGGATTTACAAATATGGAGCTGGGAATAGCCTATGTGTTTTGGGCAACTCCATGCGCAGCCAACTGCTTTATCTTTACAAAGCAGATGAAGTCAGATCATGAATTTGCTTCAAAGGTAATAACTCTTTCTTTTATCATGAGTATTATTACTTATCCTGTAGGCATATCCCTAATGAACTATTTTAATTTGTTGCACTAAAAAATTTTAAGTGCTATAATCTAATCTACAAAATATAAATAATACCTTATTGAGAGTGGTGGAGTGAATGGGCACTGTGAAACCCGGCAACCTAGTTGGTGCTAAATCCCACAGATTTTTATCTGGAAGATGAGGTTTAATGGTCCTCACTTTTTGCGTGAGGATTTTTTTATGGATTAAAATTTTATATGACTTTATAAATTTGACCAAATAGAAAATAGAAAATAAATTCATACATTAAATCAAGGTATTTAAAATGGAGGAAAGAAACAAAATGAAAAAATGGCAATTTAGTTCAGAGTCCGTTACAGAAGGACATCCTGACAAAGTTTGTGACCAAATATCAGATGCCATCTTAGATAAGATTTTGGCAGAAGATAAAAATGCGAGAGTGGCATGCGAAACTATGGCATCCACAGGAATGATAGTTATAACTGGAGAAATCTCAACAGAAACTTATGTGGATTTTGAAAAAACTGCAAGAGAAGTCCTAGAAGATATTGGATACAATAGGGCAAAATTTGGTTTCGATGGGAGAACTTGTGCAGTCCTATCTGCAATCAAGGAACAATCATCTGACATAGCAATGGGTGTTGACAGGTTCAAGGAAGAAGGAGTAGATGAACTTGACTCTTTTGGAGCAGGAGACCAAGGTATTATGTTTGGCTTTGCCTGCAACGAAACTGAAGAGTTGATGCCACTTCCAATTTCGCTTGCTCATAAGTTATCAAGAAGATTAACTGAAGTAAGAAAAGATGGAACTCTTGACTACCTAAGACCAGATGGCAAGACTCAAGTTACAGTTGAGTATGAAGAAGATAAGCCTGTAAGACTTAAGAATGTTGTAGTATCATCTCAACACGCTCCAGATGTTTCTATGGAACAAATTAGAGAAGATATAATTAGAGAAGTTGTTGAAAAAGTTGTGCCAGCAGAATTCATCGACAAGGACACAGAATTTTTCATCAATCCAACTGGCAGATTTGTTATTGGTGGACCAATGGCTGACGCTGGACTTACTGGTAGAAAAATAATTGTTGATACCTACGGCGGCTTTGGAAGACATGGCGGTGGAGCTTTCTCTGGAAAGGATCCAACAAAGGTTGACAGATCTGGTGCCTACTACGCAAGATACATTGCAAAGAATCTTGTTGCAGCAGGACTTGCAGATAAAGTTGAAATTGGACTTGCCTATGCAATTGGTATTGCAAGACCAACTTCAGTTTATGTAGAAACTTTTGGAACTGGTAAACTTTCTCATGAAGAAATCGAAAAAATTATTATGGAAAACTTCGACATGAGACCAGCTGCAATTATTCGTGACCTTGACTTACTAAGACCAATTTATAGACAAACTGCATCATATGGTCACTTTGGTAGAAATGACTTAGACCTTCCTTGGGAAAGAACAGATAGGGTAGAAGACCTAAAGAAGTATCTCAAATAAGCCTGCGTTAAAAATTAAATTTCGGGTAAGATAGGATTAGCGGTTAAAAAACACTAACTTAGTATGCTATAATTAAAGAGTAAATTTATTTTTAGAGTCAAGAAGAGGATGGTTATGAAGAAAACTTTTAATTATTTTAGAGCGAACCCATGTGGAAATATAACAGGCTTTGTTGTAGCTCCTGTTTATCCAGGATATAGAAAAGCTTATACAGACTGTATCATTGAACAAATAGATAAGGATGTTGAACAAGTTGGATTTATTTCTCCAGCCTATGAAGGTGCACCTCTTAGGATGGACATGATGGGTGGAGAATTTTGTGCCAACGCAACAAGAGCTTATGGACTTTACTCTGCAGGCTTCTATGACACTGATGGACTTGTTGATATTGAAGTTTATGTAAGTGGTCACCAAGGGACAACTGATGTAATTGCAGATGTTAAAAATCAAAAGGCCTATGTAGCCTTAGATGCACCTATTGGAAGAGAAAACTTAACAATAGCTGGCAAGGACTGCACTCTTATTAAACTTCATGGAATTAGTCACTTAGTTGTTGAAGCTGAAGAAGACAGAGATTTTGTAGATAAGGCACTTGAAGTCCTTAAAAAGGATTACAAGGACGAAGCTTATGGAGTTCTTTTCTTCAACAAGGAAATGCTTGAAATGATTCCTTACGTTTATGTAGAAGGTTCTGAAACTTTATTTAGAGAAGGCTCTTGTGGATCAGGCACTGTAGCTGTAGTTAATTATCTTGAAAGCGACATTGATAAGCTTGATGAAGATTACAAGATTGCAATTAAGAACCCGGCAGGAGAACTTGAAGTTTTTGTTTATGAATTTGAAGACGGTAAAAAATTCTGCGTTGGTGGCAAGGTTGAACTTTCTGAAGTAGAAAAGAAATCTATTGAGATTCCACAAGACGTGGCTCTAGCAGTTATAGCTGAGCACGATAAGATCGTGGAAGAACACAAAAAGAAAATGGCTGAAGAAGAAAATCAAGAGCCAGTTGATGAAAACGACCTAACAGATGAAGAACTTAAAATAATGAGAGATAAATTTGGATTTGATTAATCCTTATGAGGATATTAACAAAGCAAAGATATAATTAAAATTTTTTATAAACAAGTAGACTTTATGTGTATAATGTTAGCAGGTGATTAGAATGATAAATGTTGTTGGACTTGGATCCACTTCTTCAAGAGACCTTACCCTTGAAGCAGTAAAAATTATGAAAAACGGAAATAAAAATTTTTTGAGGACTGACAGGCATGAAGCCCTTTCTTTTTTTGAGGAAAATAAAATAGCTTACCAGTCCTTTGACTACTTGTACGATGAGATGGAAAGCTTCGACCAAGTTTATAATAAAATTGTAGAAATACTAATAGAAGAAGCTAAGGATAAAGACATAAATTATTTTGTTCCAGGTACTCCCCTAGTTGCAGAAAAAACTGTGAGGCTCTTAATAGATAAGAAAGAAGAAATAAATATTGTAAATGGAATTTCCTTTATCGAACCAGTTCTTGCCGGAGTTGGACGAGATGCCGTTGATGGACTTTTATTTTTAGATTCTGATGCAAAGAAGTTTGACTTTGACACAAGGCGTGACACCCTAATAACTCAAGTCTATAACAAGAGAATTGCATCAGACCTATCACTTCTTCTTCAAGAAGTCTATAGCGAAGAGGACATGGCCTATGTAATTACCGACGCAGGTCTTGATGATGAGATCGTAAGGAAGGTGGAAATTTATAAACTTCCAAGAATTGATGACTACAATCACCAGTCCTGCATCTACATTCCAAGGACAAGTGGAAAAAACTTTCAAATAATTATGGAAGAGATGGAAAATATTTTAGAAGACAAGGACCTTTACTTAGATGATGAAAATTTTGATAAGATTAAAAAGCTTTTAATAGAAAAATCTAAGGGGATTTCCATGGACTATGAAGAGGAGATTGACACTTTAATCCTGTCTTTATTAATGCTTTTCTTAAAGGAAAGAGAAGGTTTAGTGGATTTCCGTGAAATATTTGATGAGATCTATAAAAAATTGGATAAAATAGCGATTTTTTTAAAATAAATGTAGAAAATAAAGTGAACTTAGGTTATAATTGTAACAGTCTTAGCAATGAAGCCCTAAGAAGTCTTGCATATCAAAGACTTACAAGGTTTTGTAACTAAGGAAAGACTATAGAAAATTCTTCAAGGAGGATATAAAATGAACAAATCAGAATTAGTAGCAAGCATTGCAGAAAAATCAGGTCTTACTAAAAAAGACGCTGAACAAGCTTTAAACGGATTTATTTCTTCAGTTCAAGAAGCTCTTGCAGACGGAGAAAAAGTTCAATTAGTTGGATTTGGAACTTTCGAAGTTAGACAAAGAAAAGCTAGAGAAGGAAGAAACCCTAGAAATCCAGAAGAAGTTATTAAGATTCCTGCATCTAAAGCTCCAGTTTTCAGATCAGGTAAAGCTCTTAAAGAAGCTGTTAATAAGTAAGAAAAGAGAAGGCAAGGCCTTCTTTTTTTATGCTCAAATTTTGTCTAAGTATTGATATTTTCTTCTCTATTTGATATATTCATTAATGGAGAGGATTATGAGATTAGATAAATTTTTAAAAAACTCAAGACTTATAAAAAGAAGAACTCTAGCAAAGGAAGCTTGTGAAAAGAGCCTTGTAGAAATTAACAACAAGCTTGCCAAACCATCAGATTCTGTTAACATTGATGACATTATTTCACTCCAACTTGGCGAGAGAAAAATTAGGGTCAAGGTTAAGGACATCTCTGATGTGAATTCCAAGAAGGATGCAGAGACTCTTTATGATAGGATAGATTAATTGAGGATAATAATCTAATTGTATATAGGTGGGAGAGACTTATGAAGGTAAAAAGAAGAAGATTTCCCTTGGCTCTTGCCATTATAATTATAGGGTCTGTACTTTTTGGCTCAGTAAAAATTGGCAAGTCAATATCTCTAAGAAATCAAAAACTTGAGATTATTTCTGCCAACAATAGAGAAATTTCTAATTTAAAACTTGAAATAGATAATCTGAATTCTGAACTAGAAAATTCTTCCTCTACTGATTTTATTGAAAAGGTAGCGAGAGAAGATTTGGGCATGGTTAAACCAAGAGAAGTTATCTATGTTGACAAGAACAAGGATAAGACTACAAATACTGATAAGGATATTTAAAATAAAATTTAGGAGGAAGTTATGGATTTATCGCCAGGCGATATAGTTGAAGGTGTAGTTACTAAGGTTGCTAAGTTTGGAGCCTTTGTAGATTTAGAAGATGGCAAAAGTGGTCTAGTACATATTTCTGAAATTGCAGACACTTTTGTTAAGGATATAAATAATCACATTTCTGAAGGTGATGAGGTTAAGGTCAAGGTTCTTAGCATTGATGAAAAGGGAAAGATTGCTCTTTCAATTAAGGATGCCATTGAGAAAAAAGAAGAGCCTAAGGATGAAAAAGTAGACCAAAGATTCGAAGACATCTTGAGCAAGTTCCTCAAGGAAAGCAATACAAAGCTTGACGAAGCTAGAGCAAGATACAATCAAAAGACAAAGAAGAAGAATTCTAGAAATTAGTAGTGGTAACTATCTTTTGATAGTTTGCCACTTTTTTTATTTTAACTATGGATAAGATATTTTACGAGAACTTAAAAAAACTAAATATAATAAAAAAATCTGACAAGCTAAGTCTTGGTGTATCTGGTGGGGCAGACTCCATGTATCTCTTTTATAATTTTATGGATTTAAAAGATGATTGGGACCTTGATATAATAGTTTGCCACCTAAATCATGGCATAAGAGAGACTGCCAAGAGAGATGAGGAATTTGTAAAAAAATCTTGCCAAGCTTATGGAATAAAATTTATAAGCAAGACAGTGAACATGGATGAATTTGCAAGGAATGAAAAAATTTCATCTGAAGAGGCTGGAAGGATTTTAAGGTATGAATTCTTTAGAGAAAACTCTAAAGGCAGGAAGATTTTAACAGCCCACAATGCCAATGACAGGGCAGAGACAGTTCTTTTTAATATTATGAGGGGGACAGGCCTAAAGGGTCTTTCTGGCATCTCTCATGTCAATAAAGACGTTTATAGACCTCTTATAAATATTAAGAGGGAGGAGATCGAAGACTATCTTCACAAGAATAAGCTCCAATACTATGATGATGAGACAAACTTTGAAGAAATCTACACTAGAAATAAAATTAGGCTGGGACTTATTCCACAACTTAAAAAATTCAATCCAGATATAATAAATTCTCTTCTTAGGCTTTCTGAAAACGCAGAAGAAGCTAATGACTTTATAGGAGAAATTCTAGAAGAAAATTATAATAATTGCCTAGGAGATAATTTTTTAATTCCCTCTGAAATAAAAAAATTAAAAAAGTTTATAGGTCAAGAAGTAATAAAAAAATACTTAGAAGAAAATTTTTATAGTGAAAATATTTTAAGTAGGTCCAACATACTTGCTATCTATGATCTATGCCTTGGCGACTCTGGAAGACAAATTGATCTTGGCAAAAATATTTCTGCAAGAAGGTCCTATGACAAGATTTATATCGAAGAAGTTATTGACCAAGATGAGAAGACAAGTAAGGACTTAGTGCTTGGAAGAAACGCAACTGACTTTGGAGAAATTTTCATCTCAAGAGATGAGAAAGAAAGTCATGAGGATTCCTTTATAAAAGTAATAGACTGTGATAAAATAAAGGGAAGTCTTTACATAAGGAAGAGATCCCCAGGAGATAGATTTAAGCCACTGGGTATGAAAAATAATAAAAAGCTAAAGGATTATTTTATTGATAGAAAAGTTGACAGGCTTTTAAGAGATGAAATAGGACTTGTATGTGATAATGAAAAAATCATCTACATACTTGGGATGGATATCTCAGAAGATGTTAAGATTGATAAAAACACAAAAAACAAACTCATTTTGGAGGTTAGGAATGTCAGATATTAAAGAAGTTCTTTATTCTGAAGAAGAAATCAGAGCAAAAGTTAAAGAACTTGGGGAAAGAATAACAGAGGACTACAAGGGTAAAAAATTATTCTTGCTTGGAATCTTAAAGGGATGTGTTCCCTTTATGGCAGATATTATGAGAAGTATTGACTTAGAGCTTGAATACGACTTTATGGATGTTTTCAGCTACCAAGGCACAAGGTCCATGGGTGAAGTTAGGATCCTAAAGGATATTTCAACATCAATAGTTGATAAGGATATTTTAATCGTCGAAGACATAATTGATACAGGTGTGACTCTTTCTTATTTGACTAAAGTTTTAAAGTCAAGGGGAGCAAGGTCCATAGAAATTGTAACTATGCTTTCGAAACCATCTAGGAGAAAGGTTGAACTGCCTGTTAAATACAATGGATATGAAATAGATGACCACTTTGTAATTGGTTATGGAATGGACTACAACGAGAGATTCAGAGGACTTCCTTACATTGGAATACTAGATGAGTCTGTCTATTCTAATAGTGAGGAGTGATATTATTGAATAAAAAATTTGGAGGAGCAGGATTTTATATTGTCCTGATTCTTGTATTAATACTGTCTATTAGATTTTTTGGACCACCAGCAAATGTTGTGGAAGAAAAATCTTTTACAGAGTTTGTGACGGAACTTGAAAAGGACAATGTAAAGTCTGTAAACTTACAAAATGGAATTGACTCCATTGCTAGCGTTAAACTAAAAAACGGAGACACTTTTAGGACTGTAATCCCACAAGAGGCAGCAGATACCTTCTATAAGGACTATTTAAAGGAAAAATCTGATGCAGGAACTATCAACGTAGTTTCAAGCCCAACTAAGCAAACTTCTTTCTTAGTTGAGTGGATTCCAACTCTTCTTATGTTTGCCTTTATTGTTTTCTTCTGGTACAAGATGATGCAACAAGCTGGTGGCGGAGGAAAGATGAACTCCTTCGGTAAGAGCAAGGCAAAACTAATTAACAAAGAAGATGGGAAAAACCTAGTTAAGTTTAAGGATGTTGCTGGCTTGGAAGAAGAAAAGGAAGAGCTTGCAGAAATAGTTGACTTCTTAAAAGATCCTAAGAAATTTATAAATATGGGAGCTAGAATCCCTAAGGGAGTCCTACTTGTAGGTCCTCCAGGAACAGGTAAAACTTATCTTTCAAAGGCTGTTGCCGGCGAAGCAGGAGTTCCTTTCTTTATAATGAGTGGATCTGACTTCGTTGAAATGTTTGTTGGTGTTGGTGCATCAAGAGTAAGAGACCTTTTTGAATCTGCAAAGAAAAACGCACCTTGTATAATTTTCATTGACGAAATTGATGCAGTGGGAAGAAAAAGAGGAGCAGGTCTTGGCGGTGGCCACGACGAAAGAGAGCAAACTCTTAACCAACTTCTTGTAGAGATGGATGGTTTTGGAACTAACGAAGGCGTTATAGTTATGGCTGCAACAAATAGAGCAGACATACTTGACCCAGCAATCTTAAGACCAGGTAGATTTGATAGGACAGTTTATGTTGGCAAGCCAGACGTTCGTGCAAGAAAGGCAATCCTTGAAATTCACTCTAGGGGCAAGAAGCTTGCAGACGATGTAAACCTTGAAGTAATTGCAAAGAGAACACCAGGCTTTACTCCAGCAGATCTTGAAAACCTAATGAACGAATCAGCTCTACTTGCTGCAAGACGTGGCGAAAATGCAATTTCTATGGAAGATGTTGATGAAGCATCAATAAAGGTCCAAGCAGGTCCTGCAAAAAAGTCTCGAGTTGTTTCAGAAAAGGAAAGAAAGCTCACAGCAGTTCACGAATCTGGGCACGCAATTGTATCAAGACTTCTTCCAGAAGAAGATCCTGTTCACATGATTACAATTATTCCAAGAGGAATGGCTGGTGGATTCACTGCCTACCTTCCTGAAGATGATGTTTCTTTCATGACAAAGAAGAAGATGGAAGCTTCTATTGTTTCTCTTCTTGGAGGAAGAGTTGCAGAGTCTCTTGTCCTTGATGACATTTCAACTGGTGCATCCAATGACATTGAGAGAGCTACAAAGATTGCTCGTTCCATGGTAACCCACTATGGAATGAGTGAAAAACTTGGAACAATTAATTACGACTCATCAGAAAATGAAGTCTTCATAGGAAGGGACCTTGGACGTTCAAGAGATTATTCTGAAAGAACTGCAGCAGAAATTGATGATGAAGTTACAAGAATTATAAACGAGGCTTATACAAAGTGTAAGGAACTTTTAAGCGAAAACTTAGACAAGTTGCTTGCCCTTTCTGATGCCCTTTTAGAAAAGGAAACAATTTACTCCAAGGACTTTGAAAAAATCTTTAATGGCGAAAAGCTTGATGAAGAATCAATTGACCTTGAAGATACAATAAATGAAGAAGACTTATCTGATGAAGCAAAGGAACTTATCCACAAGAATGATAAGTTGGATGAAGTAGATAAGAAAAGTTCAGAAGAAAGTGAAAGTTTATAAAATAAAAAAGCTCCGAGAGGGGCTTTTTTATTTGCAGATTTTTAGAAATTAGGATAATTGAGGATGAATTATTAAGAGTTTGATTTTTAAAATTAGGGTTTATATTAGACCTATGTAATAGTTTATTTAGTTTTAAGTCATGCTTATAAGTGAGAATTTAAAATTGAAATTTGAAAACATAAGCTTTGAATTTTAATCACAAAAACCTGCTAACAAAGATTCATAAAAGCGAATTTTTGTATATATTTAGTTTTAAGATGTTTTTCAATAAAGAATATCAGCCTCATCCTATCAGGAGGGCTGATACACAAAACTTTCCACCCCATTTTTTTTATTTTTTGTATGTAGAAATTAAATCTCTCGTACATGCCGATGATTAATACCTATCGAGCGACAATTCGCCCAAATGGTCATCCTGAGAGGCAGTCGAGTTCAACGAATCAGACTTCACTTCATTTGTCTTCTTTGGAACTATTTGTACGAGACCTACGTCGAAATCAAAGATTTCGACTAGGGCTTCGAAGGATCTCTTCACAAAAAACCCCTACAATATCTTATTAATTGCTCCAAGCTATTGAGATGTAGTTAATTAGTCCTTTTTCATATGTACAAGACTTCCTTTAATTCAACCAAATGACTTTACTAAATATGCTATTACAAACCATTTTAATGCATTTACAAAAAGGTTTGTCAAAAGGATCAATTGTCTTTTCCTAAATTAAAGAATATAATTATACTAGAATGATTTAATTGATTAAATCACAGTTGAAATCCAGTTCTAAATATTTTTAAGGGGGTTTTTATGAAAAAATTTTTTTACGAGCTAAAATTAATCTACAACAAATACAAGCTTTTGGATGGGATGAAGTCGGATTTTAATATTTTTTCCCAGCTTTTAAATCCATATGATGAAGTTAACCTCCACTCCAAACTTATTTATTCGATTTTAAACGATTGTAAATTTAAAAAAGAATTTATGCTGAGCTTTTTAAAGGCCACAGGCATAATATCAGCTGATGATGTAAGTCCTGATGATCTTAAAATTATAGATGTTGAGAGGGAGAAAGCTTTTTCAAAAGGACGGTTGGACTTGTTTTTTTCTTGCAATGTCAAGGATAAAAAGTATGTAATCATCATTGAAAATAAAATTTTTGCTGTCGACCAATATGAGCAGATAGACAGGTATGTAGAATTCGCCAACCAGTGCTCGGCCGATATTAGAAAAGTTTTTTACCTGACTCTTCATGGCAATGCTCCATCTGAAGATAGTGCAAGTAATTTAGACCAAGTGAATTTGATTTCCTATGACAATGAAATTTTAACTTGGATTGAAAATTGTATTAAAATTTCTGCCAGAGAGCCTGCCCTTAGGGAAGTGCTTATTCAGTATGCAGACTTATTAGAAAAAATAACTGGAAAGGATGTAGATTATACTATGGATGTTAAGAAGTTTTTATTGGAATCCCCTGAAAATTTCAATATGGCAAACAGTATACAGACAGCTATCATCGATGCCAAAACAAACCTACAGATGAGGTTTTGGACTAAACTTGAAGAATCTCTAGATGAGATGTTTAGAAATTTTCCTAATCTAAATTATAGAAAAACCAGACGAGACGAAGACTTGGGTCCTCTTAATCCTTGGTATTCGGAAAAAATTATAAAAAATTACTATAACAACATGAAAAAATCCTCGTGTTATGGAGTTATGTATTACTTATACAATAGGGATGACTTGGGCGATTTGTGTTTTAAGATTGAGTACAATAAATCTGATTCTTTGTTCTACGGCCTCACCTTCCAAGCACCAGGAGTTAATACGGATAAACTCAAATCGGCTAGTGAACTTAAAAAAAAGCTTGAGTCCTATGATTATAAATTGTCAACCGGATGGTTTACCTGGAAATTTCTTATGTTCAATGATAAAAAATACGATTTTTTCAATATGGACCATGACCTTGTCTATATCCTAATGGATAACGGTAAGCTTGATGATCTAATTCAAAAAATTACAAAAGAAGTCGAAGAATTTATCCATATAATTGTAGATTGATCTTGTCTTATTTTTAGTTTGTATAAACAAGCTGCTTATAAAATATAATTAAAATTTCAAAGGAAATATGCAACTAAAAGAAAAATTTGCAATAAAAAAACTGGAGTCATGCTCCAGTTTTTTAAGCCTCATTATTAAGAATTGACTTAGAAGATTTTTTCTTCTTTTTACTTGACTTGTTGCTGTTGTTTCCGTTATTTGATGATTTCTTTTTTCTCTTCTTCTTGTCACTATTATTGTTGTTATTATTATTGTTATTATTGTCCTTCTTCTTTTCTTCCCTTTTCTTTTCTTCAGAAGCTCTGTAGAAACTGTACTTGTTAACATAGTGAGGCTTAGTTCCTTCAGCAAAGATTTCTCTCCTACCACCTGAATACTTAGTGTAGATACCTTCAGGTTCTTCAAACTTCTTGCTGTCAAGATCTTGGTGAACAGACCTCATAATTTGCTTCCATAGATAAGCTGATTGAGTTGATCCAAAGGCAAGTTTTTGATTTTTGTCGTTACCAATCCAAACTGAACAAGTGTAGTAAGGAGTGTAACCAACAAACCAAACGTCTTTCTTGTCAGTAGTTGTACCAGTTTTACCGGCAACTTCTTGACCAGGGAAGGAAGCATTTCTACCTGTACCACGTCTTACAACATCCTTTAGCATATCAGTCAAGATGTAAGCATTTTGTGGTGTAGTGACTTCTTTCTCTTTAGGGTCAACTTGGTAAATTACATCACCAGTGTTTGATTCGATTTTTGTAATTACATAAGGGTTGGCATACTTTCCTTCGTTGGCAATTGCAGTGAAGGCGCCAGCCATCTCAAAAGGACTTATTCCATAACTCATGCCGCCAAGTGTAAGAGGAGCATAGTCTATGTCATTCCATGTAGGATTGTCCTTCTTTTCAACTATTGTAGAAACTCCAATTGATTTTAAAGTATCCACCATTTTATTAAGAGATTCTTCGTCGTTGTAGGCTTTTGAATAAGTTGAATTCTTATTAACTTTAGCATCCTTGTCAGCAGAAATATCTCTGGCAACTTGGTAGGCACCAACGTTTGATGATTGACGAAGAAGATTTCTTATAGTTGTCCAACCTTGGTAATAGTTACCAGCGTTCTTAGGTGAGTGGCCAAATAATTTTTCTGGCATCTTTTGGTCTAGGTAAACATCGCCGGCAGTTGCTCCGTTGTTAAGGGCTGTAAGGTAAACTGAAATAGGCTTAATTGATGATCCAGGTTGTCTTGGAACAAGAGCCCTGTTTAAAAGTCTACCACCACTTACATTTCTACCACCAACAAGGGCCTTAACTTCGTGAGTTTTTTGGTCGATGATGACAGATGCAACTTGTGGTTGGATGATTCCATTTTTGTCTGTGAAGCCGCCATAATAATATTTTGGATTGGAAACAACTTCTTCAAGTGTCCTTTGCATATTTATATCCATTGGGGTATAAATCTTTAGGCCTCCATTAAAGAGTTTGTTTGCAGCTTCTTCCTTTGAATAACCTGATTCTGTTAAAATTTTTATAGCATTCTTTTGAACGACATCTGTATAGAAAGAAGAAATTCCACTTTCCTTACGAGATCCAATGTTGATTTCAATTTTTTCATTTAAAGCCTTGTCGTGATCTTCTTTACTGATTAGTCCCTGAGCAAGCATCCTCTTTAACACAAGTCTTTGTCTTTCTTGAGAAGTTTCATTAAAGACAGCCTTAACAGGAACTAGCATGTTGTTTTGAATTTGAATTAAATCAAAATTATCAATTTGTCCAAGCTCATTTAAGTTCTTGGCAATTTCAATAATTCTCTCAGAGTTTGGCTCAGAGTTTTCATTCTTTGGAAGAAGAACGACTTCAATGTTTCCTAAGTCATCTGAGTCTTCTATCTCTTGAGTGTTGTAAGGAGTGTACTTTTCTGGAAGGTTTGTTACACCAGCTATAAGGGCACACTCAGCAAGGTCAAGCTCTGATACGTCCTTGTTAAAGAAAGTTTTTGCAGCAGCTTGAACTCCCACAGTTCCCTTGGAGAAGCCTGCAGAGTTTAAGTAAGCTTCAAGGATTTGCTCCTTAGAAAGTTTTTCTTCTATTTGATAGGAATAGTAGACGTCAGTTATTTTTCTCACTACACTTTTTGAGAAGGAAGTGTACAAGTTTTTGGCAAGCTGCATAGTTATAGTTGATGCACCTTGTTCAAAAGACCTAGTTTTTAAGTCGTGAACTATAGCGCCAGCCACTCTCTTGTAGTCAACTCCGCTGTGTTCAAAAAACCTTTCGTCTTCTATTGCCACAATGGCATTTACTAAGTTCTTAGGTATGTCCTCGTAGGGAACGAACTCACTAAACTGATCAGATATAAGTGATTCAATTAGCTTTCCATCACTTGAATAGATCCTAGAAGTTTCAGAAAGTTGTGATCTATATTCTGATGGATCTATTACAGGAGCTTTTTTAAAAATACCTAACACAATTGATGTGACTAGTGAGCCTAAAATAATAATTGCAGCCGCAACAATTAAGAGAAGTATTTTTATTACGCTTGAAAGTTTTATCATTCCACGAGGTTTATTGTTTCTATTGTCTTTCATAACAACCTCCTATTTTGTTATTATATCAGAATTTTAAGCATATAACTATAAATATAAATGAAAAAACCTCGCCATGAAGCGAGGATCTTTCAAAAATTATTCTATTAATTATGAGCTTAAATTATTTCATGGCCTTTAAAATTCTTGGAGCAATAATAGCAGCTACTACTGCCTTTGCCATGTCAGGAATAAGAAATGGAATCATTCCAACAGTGAAGACCTTTGATATGTCCATTGGGTTGCCCATGACTACATTTAAGATGTAATACATGTAAGGAAGTCCAATTACATAAAAAATAACTTCTGCAAGAACTAAGACTACCATAATCTTTCCAAAGTTTTTTTCACCGTGAGCAAACTTAGATATAAATGCTGCTCCAATTATAAAGGCAATTAGAAAACCAAAGCTTGGTTTTAATACAGATTGTACGCCTCCAGTGAAGCCGGCAAAAATTGGAATACCAATTAGACCAAGTAGGACGTAAATAAAAACTGTAAGTCCTGCGTAAAAGGGTGTAAGTAAAAGTCCAGTCATAAATACAAAAAAGTTTTGTAGTGTAAAGGGAACTGGTCCAATGGGAATAGAAATAAAAGCTCCCACTGCTATAAGTGCTACTAAAAGTGCAATTTTTGTTATGTCTTTTGTTTGAATTTTCATTTTCAACCTCCAGAGTTATCTTACATAATGTTTACCTAATTGTCAACATGGTTAACCTAAAATTTTGGCAAGACTTTGTTTATCAATCTAAAGAAAATAATTAGTTGAAAGACTTCCACATTAAATATATAATGAATACAATTTGTAAAACAGAGGTGTAAAAATGTTATTAGTAATAGATGTAGGAAATACTTCCATAACTTGGGGTGTCTTTAAGGGAGGGGAGTTGGTCAATGACTTTAGGACTTCCACTGTGAAGACTAGGACATCTGATGAGTATGGTCTTATCTTTATAAATACTCTTCTTCATGCCAACATAGATCCACAAGATATTGAAGACGTAATTATTTCTTCAGTTGTGCCAAACCTTATGCACACACTTCCTTCTATGATTATAAAATACTTTAACAAGAGCCCAATGGTTGTAAGCACAGACCTTGAACTTGGACTTAATATTAAATACGATAATCCAAAGCAAGTTGGGGCAGATAGAATTGTCAACGCTGTTGGAGCTATAGAACTTTATGGCGAGCAATCAATTATAGTTGACATTGGAACTGCCATGACTTTTTGCGTTGTCGATAAGGAAAGAAATTATCTTGGTGGACTTATTATGCCAGGAATTGGAATTTCTGCTGAAGCTCTTTTCATGATGACTTCAAAGCTTCCTAAGATAGAACTAATTGCACCAAAAAAAGTTATTCAAGCTGACACAGTTGGTGCAATGCAAGCAGGACTTTACTACGGCTACACTGAAATGATTGATGGAATTGTTGCAAAGCTACTTAAGGAATTAAATTGGAAGGAAGAAGATACTAATATTATTTCAACTGGTGGCTTCTCCACAATGTTAACTAAGGATTCAAAATATAATTTTATTATTAACAAGTTCTTGACACTTGAAGGTTTAAAAATTATTTATGAAAAGAACAACAAACTTGAGGGAATAGATTGAGAGTGATTTTTTGTTAAAGATTTTAGCACCCATGGCAGGCTACACAGACATAGCTTTTAGGGAAGTGGCTACTGAAAAGGGCGCAGACATAACTGTAACTGAAATGGTGTCGGCCATGGCACTTGTATATGAAAACAAAAAAACTATAGACCTCTTGGACATATCTCCTAAGGAGAGGAAAGTTGCAGTCCAAATCTTTGGCAGCGACCCAGATGTCATGGGTCAGGCTGCAAGAATTTTAAATGATTACGACTTTTCTTATGTTGACATAAATATGGGATGCCCTGCACCAAAGATTGTAAAAAATAATTCGGGATCCCATCTCCTAAGTGACCCCTCACTGGTTTACGATATTGTAAAGTCTGTTGTAAAAAATTCTAACAAGCCTGTCACTGCAAAGGTCCGCAAGGGAATCGGTGGTCTATCTTCCATGAAGGCCATAAAAAATATTGAGGCGGCAGGTGCGACCTTTGTCACAGTTCACGGCAGGACTAGAGAAGAATACTACACAGGTAAGGCTGACTGGGACTTTATAAAAGAAGTGAAGGCAAATGTAAAAATTCCTGTAATAGGAAATGGAGACGTTGACAGTCCAGAAGACGCCATAGAAAAAATAAATTATTCCAAGGTTGATGGACTAGCAATAGGTCGTGGGGCAATAGGTAACCCTTACATCTTTAATCAAATAGAAGAACTTATAAAAACTGGCGACTACTACAAGCCAAGTGATAAGGAAAAATTACTTTTAATGATTGACGAGCTTGAAAGAAAAATTTCTTACAAGGGGGAGAAACTTGGCATACTTGAAATGAGAAAGGTCTATGCAGAATATTTTAAGGGAATGAAGGACTCCAAAGAAGTTAGGAACAAGCTAAACAACTTAAAGGACAAGGAAGAAATTTTAAAAACAATAAGTGACTATATAGATAAAATTTAAATTTTCAAACTCTGTAATCTTTGCAGAGTTTATTTTTTTATAAAATTAAAAAAGTTGATGAAAGTCCTCTAGTCGCTTAATCTTCTTGACATTTAGAAGCCTATAAATTATAATGGCTTAGATTAAAAGGTTTTGTTAAAGGCGGCTGACGCCTTATTTTTTATATAATTGAGGGAGAGAGAGTTTTGGAAAAAGATATATTTTTTACACCGGAAGGTTTAGAAAAAATCGAAAATGAAATTGAGTATTTAAAAACAGTTAGAAGAAAAGAAGTTTCTGAAAGAATTAAGGTAGCCCTTGGCTATGGTGACCTTTCTGAAAACTCTGAGTATGACGAAGCTAAAAACGAACAAGCACAAGTTGAAGAAAGAATCGCAAAGCTTGAAATGATGGTTCGTAATGCTAAAATTATTGATGAAAAAGATTTAAATACAGATGTTGTCAACATAGGATCCAACGTAAAAGTTAGAGAACTTGACACAATGGAAGAAGACGAGTACACAATTGTTGGTTCAGCAGAAGCAGACCCACTTGAAGGAAAAATTTCTAACGAATCACCAGTTGGTTCAAAACTTATTGGCAACCGTGTTGGCGATGTAGTTGAAGTTGAAGTTCCAGACGGAATTATCAAGTACGAAATTTGTGGAATAACTATTTAGGAGGCAGTTTGTGAAGAAAACAGAAGATGCAAATCTAAATGAAATGCTTTTGTTAAAGAGACAAAAGCTTGATGAATTAAAAAAGGAAGGTAAAGATCCCTTTGTCAATGAAACTTATGATGTAACTGCACACTCAGTGGGAATTAAAGAAGAATTCAACGAAGCAGATGAAAGAGAAGTTTCTATTGCTGGACGTATTATGAGCAAGAGACGTCACGGAAAAATTTGCTTCCTAGACCTTAGAGACTCAGAAGGCAACATCCAAGTTTTTGCAAGAAAGGATGTCCTTGAAGATAAATACGAAGACGTTAAGGGCATTGACATTGGAGATATTGTCGGCGTTAAGGGAATTGTATTTAAGACAGAAGCTGGAGAAATCACAGTTCGTGCAACTGATATAACTCTACTTTCAAAGTCCCTACAAATTCTTCCAGAAAAATTCCACGGACTTAAGGACCCAGACCTAAGATACAGACAAAGATATGTTGACTTAATTGTAAATCCTGAAGTTAAGGATGTATTTATTAAGAGAAATAAAATTATCAAGAAGATAAGAGAGTTCCTAGACAATAAGGACTTCCTAGAAGTTGAAACACCAATCCTTGGTACCGTAGCAGGTGGAGCAAACGCAAGACCTTTCTACACTCACCACAACACTCTTGACATTGATATGCAACTAAGAATTGCAAATGAATTATTCCTAAAGAGACTAATTGTTGGTGGCTTCGACAAGGTTTATGAAATGGGCAAGATGTTTAGAAACGAAGGAATGGACACTAGACACAATCCTGAATTTACAAACATTGAACTTTACCAAGCCTATGTTGACTACGAAGAAATGATGAGAATAACTGAAGACCTATTTGAATACGTAGCTCTTGAAGTTCTTGGAACAGATACAATTAACTACCAAGGAACAGAAATTTGCCTAAAGGCACCTTGGAAGAGAATTACCATGATTGATGCAGTTAAAAAATATGCTGACGTTGACTTTAACGAAATTGATACAGACGAAAAGGCAAGAGAAATTGCAAGAGAAAAGGGCATTGAAGTTCATGAAAATGACACATGGGGCAAGCTTCTTTCAGAAATGTTTGAAGAATTCTGTGAAGAGCACCTTGTTGAACCAACTTTTGTAATTGGTCACCCAGTAGATGTTTCTCCACTTGCAAAGAGAAATCCTAAGGACCCAAGACTTACACAAAGATTTGAAGCCTTCATTAACACTTGGGAATTTGCCAATGCCTTCTCAGAACTTAATGATCCAATAGATCAAAGACAAAGATTTGAAGCTCAAGTTGCAGAAAAGGCAGCAGGAGATGACGAAGCTCACCCAATGGATTCAGACTTCATCAACGCAATTGAAGTTGGTCTACCTCCAACAGGTGGACTTGGAATTGGTGTTGACAGGATGATTGTCCTTCTAACAGATCAACCAAGCATTAGGGACGTATTATTATTCCCAACAATGAAGCCAATAGGCTTAGAAAAGGCAGAAAATGGGGGTTTGTCAAAAGAAACTTACGAAACTTACGACAAACTTACGACAGAAGAAATT
>QWCP01000199.1_pt1 | contig 28739 bp, 17 predicted proteins | sample 1972561 | NCBI WGS metagenome assembly QWCP01 (sample SAMN09866705, study PRJNA288562) | Human vaginal metagenome isolate pre4_vaginal, whole genome shotgun... | isolation source: vagina | host: Homo sapiens | place: USA: California
TCAAGCATTTTGAAGAACAGGGAAAGACCACCAAAAGGTGTTATTTCCTTATTTACGAACTTTATGTCACAGTCGCGCATAGGAGTATATACTTTTTTTTCGTGGTAAAGTTAGTAAATATTTATGGATCAAGTATATACAATGCTGTTTTTCTAATGGCGGTCATTTGAAAATGACAAGAAACTTTTTCTAATGACCGATTTGGGATAAAAAAAATCACAGCAAGGACAACCTTGCTGTGATAAATATAAAGTGTGTTTGTGTAACGAGATTGCGTTAAGCTTTCTTACTCATACACAAAATCAATACAGATGTTTAAGATTTGGCATCTACATGCTCTGCCTTAGAATCTTCTTTCGGCTTGCTTGCAACTACTTCTTCTTTTGTTTCAGCTGTATTAGGATTGTTGTTCTCTGTTTCATCTACCTCTTCATTAGAAAAACTCCAGTCCTCTTGTGCTTTTCTTACATAGCTGTTGTAGCGCAACTTTGCCATGTCTTCTGCAGCTTGGAATAGTTCTTCTGCTTCATCGGGATAGGCTTTCTTAACAGACAGATAACGAACTTCACCTAATAAGAAGTCATGGAATTTACTCCAGTCAGGCTCTTTTGAGTCGAGTTGGAATGGATTCTTTCCTTCGTTAGCAAGTAATGGATTGTATCTCCACAGATGCCAGTAACCGCAAGCAACGGCACGAGCTTCTTCGGCTTGGCTCTTTCCCATGCCACCCTTAGCTTTCAAACCGTGATTGATACATGGTGAGTAAGCGATGATGAGTGATGGTCCGGGATAAGCTTCTGCTTCACGAATTGCCTTTAACGTTTGTGCTTGATCAGCTCCCATTGCTATTTGTGCCACGTAAACGTAGCCATAGGTGGTTGCCATCAAACCTAAATCTTTTTTGCGGATACGCTTTCCTTGTGCTGCGAATTGCGCAATGGCACCTAAAGGTGTTGCTTTTGAACTTTGTCCACCGGTATTTGAGTAAACCTCAGTGTCGAGAACCAGCAAATTAACATCTTCACCAGAAGCGATAACATGATCTAATCCACCAAAGCCAATATCGTAAGAGGCTCCGTCACCTCCAATAATCCATTGCGAACGTTTGATGAGATAATGTTCAAGTGTCATCAATTCTTTGCCAATAGTGCAACCTTTGTCAGCGCAAGCTTGGATAAGAGGTCTGAGTTGAGCAGCTGCTTCTTTCGAAGCATCAGCATTATCCTTCGCTTCCATCCATTTTTGTGCAGCTTCTTTCAGCTCGTTTGAGGTATCTTCCTTTTCAATAAGTTGGTTTAAGAGCAATACAACTCTGTCACGCATCTTCTTATTACCCAATACCATACCCATACCAAACTCACAGAAGTCTTCGAACAATGAGTTTGCAAAAGCTGGTCCCTTTCCTTCCGCATTGGTGGTGTAAGGAGCAGAAGGTAATGATGCAGAATAAATAGAAGAACATCCTGTTGCATTGGCTATCATCTCACGATCGCCAAAGAGTTGTGAAACCAATTTTACGTAAGGTGTTTCACCACAACCAGCACATGCTCCTGAGAATTCGAAGAGCGGCTGTGCAAACTGTGTATTCTTCACATTGCTCTTGATATCTACAAGATGTTGTTTGCTCTTTACGTTCTTTGTGAGGTAGTTCCAATTTTCTATCATCTTTTCATCACGTGTAAATGGAACCATCTTCAATGCCTTTCCTTGCTTGTTTCCAGGACATACATCGGCACAGTTGCCACAACCAACACAGTCGAGCACACTTACTTGGATACGGAAGTTCATGCCAGCCATTGGTCTCGGAACCTTCATTGCTAAGGTAGTATCATCAAAGCCTTTCACTTCCTCTTCATCTAAAACGAAAGGACGGATAGCTGCGTGAGGACAAACGTATGCACACTTGTTACACTGGATACAGTTTTCTGAGGTCCACTCGGGGTTGAAAGCTTCAACGCCTCGTTTCTCGTAAGCGGCTGAACCATTTTTCATGGTGCCATCTACCATATCATGCTTGATGAAATCTGAAACCTTCAGCAAGTCACCTGCTTGTGAGTTGATAGGTCGTACAATCTCTTTGATGTATGCGGGTACATCTTCTTCTTTCACCTCTGGGTCGTCTTCGAGTTGAGCCCATGCTGGGTCTACTTCCAATTGCTTGTACTCGTTACCACGTTCTACGGCAGCGTAGTTCTTATCAACAATATCCTGACCCTTGTTACCGTAAGATTTTACAATGAACTTCTTCATTTGTTCTACGGCAAGGTCAACAGGGATGACTTCTGTAATACGGAAGAAAGCACTCTGAAGAATGGTGTTCGTACGATTACCCAAACCAATTTCTTGTGCAATCTTGGTAGCGTTGATGTAGTAAACGGTGATGTTGTTCTTTGCGAAGTAGCGTTTCAACTTGTTAGGAATGAAGTTAGCTAATTCTTCCCCTTCGAAGACCGTGTTCAGCAGGAATGTTCCATTCTTACGAAGTCCACGTAAAACATCATACATTCTTAAATATGCCTGCACGTGACATGCCACGAAATTAGGCGTAATCACTTTATAGGTGGAGTGAATTGTATGATCGCCAAAACGCAAATGCGAACAGGTAAAACCTCCTGACTTCTTGGAGTCGTATGAGAAGTAAGCCTGACAATACTTGTCGGTATTATCACCAATAATCTTCACCGAGTTCTTATTCGCACCAACTGTCCCGTCAGCACCCAATCCAAAGAATTTTGCTTCAAACAGTCCTTCAGATGCTAAAGGCTTATCTTCTAATAAAGGAAGTGAAGTAAATGTAACGTCGTCTACGATACCTACAGTGAAATGATTCTTCGGTTCGTTCATCTCCAAGTTGTTAAATACAGAGATGATGTGGCTTGGAGTGATGTCTGCCGAACCCAATCCGTAGCGTCCACCAACGATGAGTGGCTTGTTTTCTACATCATAGAATGCACTCTTTACGTCCAAGTACAATGGTTCACCTTCTGCACCCGGCTCTTTCGTGCGGTCAAGCACAGCAATTCGCTTTACTGTCTTAGGAACAGCAGCCAACAAGTGCTTTACAGAGAATGGACGATACAGGTGTACAGAAACCATTCCCACTTTCTTGCCTTCTTTTATTTGGTGGTCAATCACCTCGCGAGTAGCTTCGCAAGCCGATCCCATCAGAATGATGATGTTCTCTGCATCCTTTGCACCATAATAAGAGAAGATATGATATTCACGACCTGTCAAATCAGAGATTTGTTTCAAGTAGCCTTCAACTACATCTGGAACATCGTCATAATGCTGGTTACATGCTTCACGATGTGTAAAGAAGGTCTCTGGGTTTTCAGCGGTACCACGTGTTACAGGGCGTTCGGGTGTCAATGCGCGATCACGGAAACGCTTAATGTCATCGTAGTCAACCATGTTTTTGATAGCCTCTTCATCAATCATTTCAATTTTATGATATTCATGAGAGGTACGGAAACCATCAAAGAAATTGATGAATGGAATGCTTGTTTTCAAGGTTGCCAAGTGTGGTACGGCTGACAAATCCATAACCTCTTGAACAGAACCTGAACAGAACATGGCGAAACCTGTCTGTCGACAAGCCATGACATCAGAATGGTCTCCAAAGATACACAATGCGTGCGTAGCGACTGTACGTGCTGAAACGTTGATAACACAAGGCAACTGTTCGCCTGCAATCTTGTACATGTTAGGAATCATCAACAGTAAACCCTGCGATGCAGTGTAGGTGGTGGTCAGTGCACCTGATTGCAATGAGCCGTGCATGGCACCAGCTGCGCCAGCTTCTGATTGCATTTCTTGTACGAGGACAGGTTGTCCAAACATATTTTTACGACCCTTGGCAGCCCATGTGTCCACGTGTTCTGCCATCGTTGATGATGGAGTGATAGGATAAATAGCTGCAACTTCTGAGAACATATAACTAATATGTGCTGCGGCTTCATTACCATCACAAGTGATAAACTTTTTCTCTTTTGCCATTTTATTAAATATTAATGAATGTTTTGTATATCATCTATGTATTCAAAATCCTGATATTCTTTTGTATAACTCTGAACTTGTCTCGATGCTTTTTGTTAAGCTAATATAGGAAACCGAAAAGCCAAAGTGGTATCTTATTATCTTGTCCAACCTCTGTATGATATCTTGCGTACAGCGTGTCATTGTTGTACCTTATCTTATGTTCGCTCTTGGCATCGCAAATTCTAAATTTTTTGTTGTCATCGACGATGAAGAAATGGTCTTTGGAACTCTGATTGACGGTATGATCTTTCCACATACAGTTCACAAAAAACGTCTCCATCAGGTCTTGCTCACTTGCTTTGTTGGGATAGATAACATATTGCAAGTTAGTATTATGCATCATTACCTTCGCGGGTTTCTTTGGGAAATCCTGTCCCACGGGATAGATAATGTTAATCAAACGTGCGTCTGCCAGATATTTGATGTAATTCATCACCGTGGCACGGCTTGTCTTTATCTCATGCGCTAAATTACTGATATTAGGCGCACACTGACCTTCTGTAGCTAAGAGGTAGAACAGTTTTTTTATTTTTGTCAAATACTTCAACTCTATTTGCTTAATGAGTAGAATGTCTACCTCTGTCATCATGTTCATGGTCTTCAGTAGATTTTCCGAGAAATTGCGATTTTCCAAGAAGAATGGATAAAAACCATGATGGATATAATCTTTGAAATATTTATTGGGGCTTGCATTCGGTAAGATTTGCTTAACAATGCGTTCGTGGTCTTTAAGGATTTCATCAAGCGTATAAGCCCTAAATTGTTGGTTTGTTTTTAAGTTTAAGAACTCCCTAAAAGAGAACCCACGAAGGTTGTAACTCTTAACAATGCCATTGAGTTCGGGGTTTTCTTCTTTTAAGCGCATGACGCTCGAACCCGTAAAAATGATTTTCAAATCAGGAAAATTATCATAGCATCGGCGGAGTTCTGTACTCCAATTTGGCTGCTTAAAAACCTGATCAATCAGCAAAACCTTTCCTCCGTTTTGTACAAAACTGGCTGCAAATTCGTCAATTCCACATCCTTGAAAGTAGAAGTTGTTCATATTGATGTACAGACAACTTCTATCTGTGCTTTCAAAGTTCTCTTGCGCATACTGCAATAGAAAGGTTGTCTTGCCCACCCCTCTGGAGCCTTTGATTCCAATCAACCTATCATTCCAGTCAATCTCATCCATGAGGGTGCGACGAACTGGCGCTTTTGTATGTTCGACAAGGTTCGTATGTGTGCGAAAGAAAGATTCCATGTAAAAAAACTAATTATGAAGTTTTAACCACTGCAAAGGTAATATTAATTTCGATAATTGCAAAGTCTATATTGCAAAATATCATCTTTTTTTATTATTTTTGCATGTACTTAAAACGAAAGGAGATTTGTTCAATGAAATTGCATGTTTTCAATCCTGAACATGACATCGCTTTGGCTGTCAATATGGAACAGTTTACTGCGCCACATGCAGCCCGTGAATTGCGCGCTGACTTGGGTTATCTGCCAGCTCTATGGGCTGAAGATGGAGATATGGTATTGGTCGACGATGTTCCTGCAGCTTTAGAAGCGGTACGGCATCATGGTGATGATGCGCATGAAGTAATATTTGTCACGGATCGTGATTTGCAACAATTATCTACATTGTCACCTATGAATGTGGAATCATGGGGAATGAACAAAAGTTTGGTAAAGCGTTTGTTAGCCTGCAATCCTGACTTTACAGCGGTATTACCCAACGATGCACAGTTGAACACCATTCGACAAATGAGTAATCGTAGGTTTGCAGCGACCCATATTCTTCCTGCCTTGGTTGCTTCTCATCCAAGATTTGTGGGTAAAAGTACCTATTTTACAGGACAAGTTCAAAGCCTCAAGACACTGTTCAATCAACCTCATCAACGTTTTGTGTTGAAAGCACCATGGAGTAGCAGTGGGAGAGGAATGCGATATGTTGATCATGATTATACATCCCATGTTGAAGGGTGGTGTAAAAACTTGATACATCGACAGGGTGGTATCATGATAGAACCACAATATGAAAAGGTCTTGGATTTTGGAATGGAATTTGAAGCCTCCGCACAAGGTGATATCCAATATTTGGGGCTTTCCCTCTTTTCTACTGAGCATGGCGCTTATTTAGGGAATATCGTTGCCAGTGAGGAGGCAAAGCGTCAAGAGATTGCACAATTTATATCCCTTGATTTATTAGATTTCTTGCAACGTACCTTGCATTCCTTGTTGGTTGCTGAAGTATCTGGCAAGTATGTGGGTCCTTTCGGCGTGGATATGATGATTGTGAAGTTGGCTGAAGCAACAGAATTGTGTGTACATCCATGCGTTGAAATCAATTTTCGCCGCACCATGGGACATGTTGCATTAAGTTTGTCAACAAATGATGTACCCCAACCGAAGCGTTTAATGCAAATAACCTACACGGACAAATATCGATTAAAAGTTTCCTTAGCGGGGGATGATCTTGCCACTCCTTATACTTTTTAATAGGATGTTGACAGTTGCGTGAAAGTGGTTTTTGTCCTGTTATTTTACCAAAAAACGGCCATTGAAAATTTCCAAAATAGAAAAATTCAATAGGCAAACGCCCAACAAAAATGGGCTGATTTTCACAAAATAAACGTCTCTTCAAGCTGAAACATTGAGTTAACGGGCTTGGAAACATGTATTAGAGGTGTTATTCACATGTTTCAGCGGCATTAAAGCATGCAAATTGTTAGCTTATCTCAATGCTTCAGTCGCTAAGAAAGAGCAAAAATGCGAATGAAAAGAGACAGCTTTTGCATAACATCCTCAATAACAGTAGGTTACAAACGTCGCTCATATCTCGCGTATTTGCGACCCACTTTGAAGTTGGTGGTTTACACGCGAGTTATGAGAGGCACTTTGTAAAGAAAATTCAGCAACAATTATCCTACCATATTGTGTGCCATCCTAAACTTGAGTCATTGATGCTCACCCTTCATTCCGTTAGACTAATTTCGACCACAAATTCGCTTGTAGGGACAATAAGTACACCGTTTGTTGTCTTGGGTAGGTGTGAAGGGGTGAGATGAATCGTACATATCGGTCAATACTTGTTGTAAGTGTTTGCTGAAGACCGAGCTGTAAGTACCGATGTCGCTCACTTTATCTTTTGATAGGAGCAGTGTCGGGTCAAAGTCATCACCCGGATTTCGCTGTATGAAGAGTAGGGCGGGACTGACAGGCAAACCATGTGGATTGAGCTCTTGATGCTGTCTTACAATGTTGGCATACAGAAAGGTTTGTAGATAATAATCTTTGTGCTTCTCTGTTAAGTTGTCGTCACTAAAGATATCTTCTACATCTGTAGGTACAGAAGTTGCTGGTCGCCCTGTTTTGTAGTCAACGACTCGTATGCGATGTGTGCCGTCTGGGTCGGTAACTTCATCCAACCTGTCGATAATGCCACCCACAGTGATGGATTTCAATCCTTGTGCAGTCTCAAAAGAAATCGTTGTATTTACTCTTTCTTCCAACGAAAGAATCCTAAAAGGAGCTAAGGCTTCGTCTATTTTCAACAGTCGTTTTAGATAGTCGATAATCACTTTACGGTTAATCAGTTGCAAACCATTATATTCAATAGGGCGTACCTTGTCTTTTGATTTGTAAATTTCTTCATAAAAGGCTTGATCTACAAATCTTTCGAGTAGCTGACTTCTTGTTCTTAACTTGTTAAGCTGCGTGGGTTCTATCCACTCGCTCTCTTGTTGTAAAGACGTATAAATGAGTTCCGCACTTCTATGAAAGATGTTTCCGAACATGCGGTTATCAATGTCGTTATCGGGTTCTGGCTCGTAAAGTTTTGCAATCGTGTTGTAATAAAACTGCAATTGACATCTCATATATCTGTTAATCGCAGTTGGTGAAATTTGGTTCAAGTTGTACAACACCTCCATGACCATTTCCTTCTTCTCAATGGGGTGGGCTTCATGATGTTTGATTTCCTGTCCAGAGAGCATCGCAATTTTTTGGATAGGATGACCGCTTTCCACTAACATTTGCAGCATAAATCGGCTCATCTCGCTTTTATGACTTCCTTCTGTTGAATTGTTGTAGGTGAGTGTGATATCAGAAGCTCGTTGTAATAAACGGTGAAAATAATAAGCGTAGATAGCAACTTTGTGCTTCACGGTGGTGAGTCCGTAGGCCTCACGAATAGAGTAGGGGATAAATGAGGCGTCATTGACACCTTTTGGCATGTTCCCCTCGTTGCAAGAGAGAATGAGGATGTGATCGAAATCCAAATTGCGGGTTTCGAGTACTCCCATGATTTGGATGCCTTCGGCAGGCTCTCCATGAAAAGGAATGGAGGTATTTTGAATGAGCTGGAGGATGAGTTTCTCATAAGTAGTGAGCTGTATGCGCAAATCTCCGCTATGGATGAGCTCATGTAGTCGATTCATGAGTGTGTACATCCGAAATACAGACTCTTGAAAAAAGGCATCTTCACTATCTCTGCCGTTCTTGCCAATGAGTTGAAGTATTTCTAATATCCATTCAGTAAGATAGAGGTTTGTAGAATCATCTACCAACTCTTTGAACACCAGAGTTAATCCTGCATCTACGGACAATTCCTTCCGAGTGGGGAAATAATGCTTATTTTCTTCCAAGTTTGCTATCAATTCTGGCGCATTTTCTGAAAGATATTTGATGTAGGGATGGCTAAGCATGCGTTTCACCTCTGTTAATCGATATTTGCCATTATGCGCATAGCTTGACAACTGCAATTTGAGCAGTTGGTGTATCAGTGACGCTACAGGTGATTGGGCTAAAGGATAGCCAGTGGTAATATTAACTTTGCTTACTTCAGGAGGGATGCAATGAATAACTGTTTGCAGGATAGACTCATCGCACATCACGATAGCGGTTTTAATGCCAGCCTCCATTCTGCCATTGTGTTGTAGCCATTCGCTGATATATCTTGCCTGTATTGTTTCGGTAGGTGCAGAGAGGTAAGTAATTTGTTTGGGCTGTTTGAATTGTTGGTAGATGTCGGCACTGTGGCAATCTAACTCATTGGGGAAAACGTCAAGATATTGGCGGATGAAGTGACTCGCCTCTTGTTTCTCATCGCTCATATAGTAATCGTCGAAATCCCAATAAAATTTGGCTTTACCCATGCTCTTTAACTGACGAAAAAGCTCTTGCTCAACTTGTTGCAGCACATTGAAACCTACGAAAATATATTGGTCGAATTCAAATGAGAGGTTCTTGTCTGATACCACATTTCTATATAATGCTCCCTCGTAGGCAAGTCCTTGCAGCGATAGCTTTTCATTGAAATGGTGATAGATGTCGCTTAAATGACTCCACAGTTCGATGAATCGGCGTTTGAGTTCAGTGTGATGGTTTTCATCAAAATTGCTAAAAAACTTTTGCAATATTTGCTTTTGATGTTCGGATAGATACGAGATGTCATCCAACTCGTGAATGTTTTGTAGATTTGCAAAGACTTTATCGGCATCTGCTAAATTCTTGTCAATGTCGTCATAATCTGCCAATAACAGTTCACCCCACGCATAGAATACATCCAGCGTGTCCTCTCTGCCAGTGCAGGTGATAAACGACTTGTGGAGATCACAAATCAACTTGATAGGATCTCCAACGGTAAGTGTAGAGTGTTGTCGGAACAAATCGCTGATGGTGAGGTAAGATGGACTCCATAGAGGGCGATCGGACAGCTGTGCAAGGTGCTTGTTCAAAAACAGTGAGGCACGTTTGTTGGGAAAGACAACGGCAATGTGTGATAAATTGGTACCAAATTTTTCTAATAAATCTTTGGCAACATATTCTAAAAAACTATATTTCATTTTATTTCTTCAATCAAGTTACTATAAACAAACCATAAATATCCTTTTACTTGGGCGTGTCCCATTTGCTGAAGTAGATGGATGTATTCTCTGATTTGGTCGTGATATTCGGGACGAGGTTTACCAAACTTAAAATCTACCACCACAACTTTATCTCCTTGCATCATTACTCTATCGGGTCTGTGGGTCATGACTTCGCCTGTGACAGGATTGGTGTGGATGATGCTACACTCGTTATATAGTTCCCATTGAGGCGAAAACCATTCTGCTACTTTTGGATTGTTGAGACGTTTCTCCAATAGCTGTTGCAGCTTTTCATGGGTAATGATGTTGTCGTAAAGCACCCCTTCAAACTCCAGTTCTCTTAAAATGGTGGGGATGTCGGATGTGGTTTTTATTTTGGAAAAAAGCATGTGTAGCACATTACCAAGTTGAATGTAGCTTTGCTGCGTGGTATCTTCGTTTGTTTCAGGAAGAGTGAATGTTCTGCTCTGATTGCTTTGTCTAAATTCTACACTGTTGCCATAACTCTTCATCTCTACGGATTGCGTTTGAATGGGCGAGAAGAAAACATTTTCAGAAAATCTTGTTTCTTCTTCAGAAGGTACCCATAACTCTCCGTAGCTAAAGCAAAGGGTATCTTCTCGCTTGTTCATATCTCCTTCCAGGATACTGTCGGATAAAGACGCATGTAGTTTCTCCAGCGAGTCTTCAATGATTTTAGAACGCCTTGCTTGTACTTTTCGCTGCCCAAAAATAAACAAACTCTTACAAGCACGAGTAAAGGCAACATATAAAAGATTCATGTTGTCAACAACATTTTGCAGGTGTTCGTACTGATAGCTATCTTCAAAATAGGACTCTTGCATTTTCCCCTCATTGAATGTAATAGGTATTACGGGCAGTTCACTGAATGGGGCAACATCGGTTTTGCACCATAGTGTTTTTTCTTTTTCCAGTTTCCAGTCGCAGAAAGGAATAATGACATGATCAAACTCTAAGCCTTTACTCTTGTGAATTGTCAACATCCTGATGCCGTCAATGCCATCAGATTGGATGGTCTTTTCGTGCAATGTCTCATTCCATTGATTGATAAAGCTGTCTATTTCGGCAATATTGTCTGAAATATATTGACTGAGTACATCATAAAATGCACATACATAGGCACTTTGATGCTTGAGAGCGGATAAATCAAACAGGGCGTATAGTCGCTCCACTAAGTCCATTGCTGGTAGAGACAGTAGCGCTTTTGCTTCTAAGACATATTGCTTGGGCAGGAAATCCCAAATGTCTTTTCCTTGAATCAACAAATCATCATCGCCCAAATCGTGGTTGAGAACTTGGGTTTGATATGTTTTTGCCAAATTTGCCACTGTTAGTTGGTCTTCTGGATGCGTTAAACAGTGGAGGGCATCCACCAATATGTTCACCGCACTTGAAGAATCTAAGCGGAACGCCTCGTCAGAAACCAGCTTGATATGAGGCATTGCTTGCATCAAAACGTCGGCTATTTCATGGATGTTCGCTTTGTTTCTCACTAAAATGGCAATGCTGTTTTCTTTGGCTCCGTTGTCTAACAACAACTGAATGGTTTGGATAATCTCATCTATTGTAGTTTCATTGTATTGCTCCTTAGGGAAGAGTTTAATACGTACACAGCCATGTTTATCTTTAGATTTATGAATCTTTTGAACGACATCTGCGTAAGCCTTCTGCATTTGCTCAGCTCCTTGCGTATGAGAGACAACCAACTCTTCGTATTCCTGTTGTGCTGCAATTTCAAAGAAGTGGTTGTTAAAGTTCACAATATGATATTCTGACCGATAGTTGGTATCGAGAGGTTCTATTTTTAATTGGTGAGACGGAGCAAACTCTTGCTCAATATTGTTTAGCAATCGCCAATCTCCAGAACGCCATCTGTAGATGCTTTGCTTCACATCGCCAACAATCAAGCTGTTGGTGTCTTGATGACTCATTGTCTCTTGAAGCAGTATCTTGAAGTTTTTCCATTGTACCGTGCTGGTGTCTTGGAACTCATCAATCATAATGTGTGATAACTGCGTTCCAATTTTCTCAAAAATAAAGGGGCTGTCGTTTTGGTCTATCAATTCATGTAGCAATGTTTGTGTGTCGCTCAACAAGAAGTTATTGCCTTCGTCGTTCAGTTCTCTAACCTTATTTTCAATACTACTTAATAAGCGTAGCTGGTTGAGATTCTTCAAAATAAGGTCAGCTGTGCGATAAGGCTTAATCAATGCTTTTCGCTTTCTCTCTGCATTTTCTAAAAGTTGTGTTAGTTCTGTTGCTAATTGAAATAATCGTGGGTCTTTCAAATTTGTTTTCGTCAACCAACCGTCTGGGCTATCTAAAGCCTTTTGAACATACGAATTGATGAGCATCTTGGAGTCAAAAGTACCCTTGCTCATTTTCAGGAAGTAGCTTGCAGGTCCTCCTGATTTTCTCGATAAGTCGTCAATGCAAGCATCGTATTTCGCAAGAAGGGACGAAAACTCTTGCGGAATATCTTTTAATTCATTGATAGTCTTCTCTTTAATGGCATATAATTGTTGGACATATTGAGGGAAGAATCCTTTTTGGTTGAGCTTGGTAGTTAGTTCATTTTGATGGTCTTTATAGGTATCTTGAAAAATATTATTACCAAAATCCTTGATAAGCCCAATCACATTCCATGATTTGTCATCTGCTATTTTCTGTTCAATAAAGTCTAATATCCACCCTAACAGTTGTTGTTTGGGATGAAGTTCTTCTATCAGTTGGTCTACCGCTTTTTCTTGTATCTCTTTGTCATTGAGTTCAATCCTTAAGTTTGCCGTTAAGTCTAACTCACGTGCAAGATTTCGTAGTACACTCTGAAAAAAGGAGTCTATCGTCTCTACCCGAAAATAGCTGTAATTATGGAGCAATAAGTCTAATGCCTTTTCAGCCCTTTCCCTTATCTGTTTGTCTGATAAATCTAAGGCTTTTTTCACTTCTTGGAAATAACTTTCCGAATCAGACAGTCCATGAGCAATACCGTAAAGTTGACTGAGAATGCGTATTTTCATTTCTTCTGTCGCTTTGTTGGTAAATGTCACCGCCAAGATGTTGCGATAAGCGTATGGATTATCAATGACTATTTTGATATATTCTGTGGCTAATTTAAAAGTTTTACCACTCCCCGCACTTGCCTTGGAGATAGTAAGAGAACTCGGTTGCTGTGTATTCATATTCTTTATTTCTGTCATGAAGGGTTACCACCGTCTAAATAATTCAAAACCAAACTTAAACCCAAAATCCTTTGTTTTGCCATTCATGTTCGACATAAATGCGCCAATAGAGAGAAAGCGTGTCTTGATTGCATAGCCCAATTCTAAATATGGATTCGCATTTTTAACACGAAGTGCACTCAGATACAGCCTTTCACGTTCAATAAAATGCCCAATGAGAGGTGTCCAAGCCAATACTAAGAAAGGAGATTCGTAGGTGAAATTTGCACGAACGTAATAATTAGATTGGTTATATAGACTACTTTCTAAGAGTTCAAATTCACCAGACCATTCGTCGTTCCAACCATTCGGTAGGAAAGTTTGTCTGAAATTTTCAAAATCCACAAAGTAATCATTATGAGATCTATCGGTGTAAAATCCAGTTCCAATGCGCATGGATAGCGATTGTACGTTGTGAAGGGGCAAGATATATTGTCCATCAAACTCCCAACGAGTATACGGTGTATTGGTTCCTGCCAGCTTCTTGATGCTTTTTTCGTAACAAGCCATCAGTGTAGGACCTTGATATCCCCAAGGTCTATAATGTACTTGAAACTTGGGAGCTAAAGAAGTATATACAGAAGGTTTGTTAATAAGTTCAAATCCTACTTTGTTTAATGCTGTTCGGCGGTGAAAAACAAAGCCCGCTTGGAAGCCTATCTTAGGCGTAAAGTCATAGTTCGCATAACAATCCCAAAAGGAATCGTTAAACTCATATAAATTCAGGTTATCCCAAACACGATTATTGTTTGTTGCTATTCTCAATTCATTTACTAAATTTCCATTTTGAATTCTTCGACCTCCTGATAATCCAGAGCTGATAAATCCGTTGTGCCGTATATCAAAGTAATAGATGAGAGGAATCCAAAAAGAAAATTGATGAAGTCGAAAAGAATAACCTCCTTTTAGCTGAAGCCAGATGTTGCTATTTTCAGAAAAATGGTATCCGCCACGAATGTTGAAGTTATAATAAAATCCTTGACTTGGGCTATATTCCATGTATAATGGATTTAAGATGGGATCTATTCGCAGAGAGCCTGCTTTGTTTGGACCAAAATTTTGGTGGATGTCATTGAATATATTTTCGCCAATCATATCCCAAAGGACAGATTTAACAAAATTTACTTTAGGAGGAGTTGCAACAGAATCCAATGCGGTAGTGTCTTTTTCTTCGTTTCGTTTATCTTTGAGTAATTCGCTATACACCATTTTCTCGTAAGAAGTTAGCGGTTCTGGGCGAATCTGCTCCATCAGTTGAAAATTTTGATTCGCTTCCGAGATGTTAGGTAGAATTTTAGGCAAGTGATAAGCAATGGTATAATGTGTTCGGACATCGTTGCCAAAGAATAAAAAGCGTGAAGTAAGGCTGCAATTTTGAGGCGTCAGAGATTGTACTCCATGGTTTCCCATCTGAATGGATAGTCTGTAAAAGATCATATCATACTCGCCTGTTAGTTGTATACTGCTAATTTTCCCCGAACGAGCATCGACTTTCGCCTCGCCAGTTACTAACAGTGTGTTCTTTAACCGTGGTTTGAAATGAAGCTTTAGTAAGCTGTCTGCCGATTCTTCAATGGTATATTTATAATAAATTTTATTTTGTCTGTGAAAAGGAGAAAGTACATTCTCGTTAATCAGAGTGACATCATATATATTAGGTGTCAAGTAATGAAGCATGGCAGGAAATGAAAGACGGTGAGTGCCAGCAGAGGATAGCGACAGAATTTTATCTATTTGGTACTTGCCATTTGGTAAGAAAGTGACTTTATTATAGCTTTCTTCAAGATAACGTCTGCTGCCAACATGTGCCATTGCATACATAGTTGGAACAGCCATTAACAGCAGATTTCGCTTGTTAATGTGAAAAGAAGACTTCATATATGCATAACTCACAGTGTCAGGTGCTTGTAGTGTCTTTATTTTTTCGGGATATGTAAATATGCGAGTTAAGATAGAATCTTTCTTGCTTTTAGCTGATAACGATCCTAACAAGCCATACTGGCAGATGATGAGTAGTATGAATATCTTGAAATATTGATTTTTCATTTGCACCAGATAGAACAAGCTACTAATGGAAAATAATCTCTTTCCTTTTTTGCTTCTATCTCATGCAAAGATAATATTTGTTTGAAAAAAAGCCAAATCAAACTTTATTTTTGTGACACATCAGCTTTTTTCGAAAGTTTAGGAGCTTTTCAAAGATAGTGTCTTCCATTCTCTCATTTTAGTGAAATGTTGATGAAGGATAGTTTAATAGGCGGCTTACTTTTTCAAAAAGAAGTCCGTAATGCCTGTTGATGGGCATTGCGGATATGAAAATAGTGCCGATTGTGACGCTTAGTGAACGATAATACCTTTTATCAGACTTATGTGCATCATGCTGTTAAGCTGAAAACAAGTTCTTAAACCGTCTTTTTTTGCTTGTTTTTTCGATAAAGATATTTTATAAGGAAGTAGAGTGCAACAATGGCAGCTATACCAAGAATCACAACCTTGATATGGTCGTTATACTCAATAATCTTTTCGTTGAGTTGTTCCTCTGGTACTATAAAATGCAAATACCATCCCAATGCCGCTAACACACAATTCCAGATTCCTGCACCAATGGTGGTATAAAGGATAAACTTCCAAAACTTCATTTTTGCAAGACCAGCTGGTACTGAGATTATTTGTCGAATACCGGGCAATAAACGTCCAGTCAATGTTGCAATAACGCCATGGTCATAAAAGTATTTTTCGCTCTTTTCAACCTTCTCTTGGTTTAACAAGCACATGTGTCCCCATTTGCTATTTGCAAACTTATACACAATCGGTCTGCCTAAATAATAAGCAGCTATATAGTTTGTAGCGGAGCCAAGAACAGCTCCCAAAGTAGCTACAATGATGACAAGTGTCATATCAAGATGTCCTGCGGCAGCGTGATAAGCTGCTGGCGACACAATTAACTCCGATGGGACGGGTATTACAGTACCTTCAATGTACATCAGTAGAAAGACGGTACCATAATTTAAGTTTCCCATGAGTGAAGAAAACCAGTTCATGTGAATAATTTTAAATAGTTTGTTGTGATACTAAACACTTTTCTTACTTATTGGTTCTGAAGGAGAAAGTCATAATATTCTTCAGGCTTCATACCTTCCGGGAAAAAGGTTTGTAATACCTTTTGGGCTTCATATGGATTTTTTTCGCATGCTTTTTTCACTGCTTGTATAAATTCATCCGTTTTATTGAGAGTTTTACAACATACAGCAAAATAGGAATATCCATATTCCCAAGTCTCATCCACACTCTCAAGTAAGTTCTTAAGAACTTCATAAGCCATTTGTACATAACCGCAGTTATATGAAAAGACGGCTATTTTCAAGGCTGTATAAGTAGAAGCATTAGGCTGGCGTATGGCTTCTTGAAAAATTTCTTGCGCTGCTTCTACTTGATCATTTTCAAGTAGGATATGCCCTTTCGTTAGTTTTATGTCCTCCATGTCCATGCACTCCAAATTCTGCATCTTATCGACGTAGGACAAAGCCTCATCCATTTTCCCTAAATGAGACAGCGTCAAGGCTATATTTTCATAAATCTCTGCCAAGCTTTCTGGAGTGACTTGATTCTGTTGTTCCGCCCTTTTCAAGTGAGCAAGTGCTTTTGCGGGCTGGTCAAGTTGAAGATAAGAAACACCTATCAGACCGTCAATAGTCACGTCATTTGGGTCTAACTGCTGGTATGCAAGATAATATTTCAAGGCTTCTTCAAAGTTCCCTAAGTTGAAAAGTGAATTGGCTTTGATAATTATTGCGAGTGAGTTCTTGGGATTGATAGCAATAGCGTATTCACAGCTTGTAATCGCATCGCTAAAGCGGTCATTGATAGCTTGCAAAGAAGCTAAATCTGTCCAATAATCAACAGAGTATGGATTCTTGTCTATGAGTTTTTGAAAGATTCGTTCACTCTCCTCATAATCGCCCAAACCTAAAAGTATACGCCCTTTCAACTCTTGGCAGTCATCATCTGTTTTTGATTTCAATAGCTCGAACCAGTCTTCGGCTTTCATGAATTGCTCGTTTATTGCGTATAGTGAGGCGATGTCGAAAATGAAATTTTCTCGCTCTTCCTCGACTAAATCATTCAAGTGATTCCGAAATAATTTCTCTGCTTCTTCCGTTTGTTCTTCACGCAATTTCAACTTACCTAACAAGTAGATGTACTCAAAGTCGCTCTTATCTTCAACTCTCTCAAGATAGGTGTAAGCTTTTGTAATATCCTTCTCTACTAAAGCAGTTAATTTTGCCTTGATAATCCACAGAGTCGTTGAATGAGGAAAGATATCCAAACCGACATGGACAGCCTTTTTGGCATTTTTGAAATCTCCGTGATTAAAATAATATTCTGCTATATCTGAAAAGTCGTCTGAATCCATAAACATAGGATTGCCTGACGTTTGTGATTTTTCAAATTGCTGCAAAATATTTTTAAACTCTTTCGATTCAAAATACGAATTGTCGTTACTTGTCATTTACGCGGTTCTTTGGATAGAATAAATGGATATGCTTACTTCTTTACTTTTGCCCATGCATCTTTTAATCCTACTGTTTTATTGAAGATTAAATGTGCTGCACTGCTATCTGGGTCTGCCATAAAATAACCAATTCGTTGGAACTGTAAGTATTCTCCAGGCTTTTTGTTAGCTGCATATTCTTCGACATAACAGTTTTTGAAAACATGTAGACTGTCAGGATTTAGCAACTCATGGAAATCTCTTTCATCTGCTCCAGGGTTCTCTACGTAGAACAATCGGTCGTACTCTCTCACCTCTGCCTGCTGGCAATGATCTGCTGATACCCAGTGTAGTGTACCTTTTACCTTGCGATTTGCTCCTTCCATTCCACTTTTGCTTTGTGGATCGTATTCGGCTTGGATTTCTATAATGTCACCATTTTCGTTTTTGGTACATCCAGTGCATTTAACGATATACGCATTTTTCAGTCTCACTTCTTTGCCAGGTGTCATTCTGAAAAACTTTTTAGGTGCATCTTCCATAAAGTCATCTCGCTCAATCCACAGATTTTTGCTAAATGTGATGGTGTGCGAACCGTCTGCTTCATTCTCTGGATTATTGATGGCTTCCATTTCTTCAGACTCGCCATCGGGATAGTTGGTTATCACCAGTTTTACAGGATTTAGCACGGCACTCACTCTACAAGCTTTCTTGTTCAAGTCGTCGCGAACGGCAGCTTCGAGCAATGCCACGTCATTCAGCGCATCAAACTTGGTGTAACCGATAGACTTGATAAAGTTTCTAATACTTTCAGGAGAATAGCCACGACGTCTCATTCCGCACAGTGTGGGCATGCGAGGGTCGTCCCATCCCGAAACAGCATGCTCTTCTACGAGTGCATGGAGTTTGCGTTTACTCATCACTGTGTAGGTTAAGTTCAGTCGGTTGAACTCAATTTGTCGTGGGCGATTGTCGTCCATGACGTCACTTGTTCCGTCCATCTCCTTCAAAAAATCAATAAGATGATCATAGAGCGGTCTGTGTGGAACGAACTCAAGTGTACAGATAGAATGAGTTACACCCTCAAAGTAATCGCTTTGTCCATGGGCAAAGTCGTACATAGGGTAGGCATGCCATTTAGTTCCTGTACGGTGGTGAGGGATGTGGATAATGCGATAGATGATAGGATCGCGGAAGTGCATGTTGGAATTTGCCATATCCAATTTTGCACGGAGCACCATACTACCCTCAACGGCTTCTGGTGTATTCATCTGTTCAAAGAGTTTCAACGACTCTTCTATCGGACGATCTCTATAAGGAGAAGCTACACCAGGAGTTGTAGGTGTACCTTTTTGTTCTGCAATCTGTTCTGCTGTTTGCTCATCAATGTAGGCATGTCCTTCTCGAATCATCCAAACCGCAAAATCCCACAGCTTTTCAAAATAGTCTGAAGCGTAATAAATATTTTCCCACTTAAACCCTAACCATGAAATGTCGTTGAGAATATTTTCGACATATTCGTTGTTTTCTTTGCTCGGGTTCGTATCGTCAAAGCGTAAATTACATATACCGTTGTATTTTTCTGCGATGCCAAAGTCCATACAGATAGCCTTGGCATGTCCTATATGTAAGTAGCCATTGGGCTCTGGAGGGAAACGTGTCTGAATCCTTCCACCATTCTTGCCTTTCGCAAGGTCTTCCTCAACGAGTTGCTCTACAAAACTCAGACTCTTTTTCTCTTCTGTGTGATTGTCCTCTTTTACTGTCATATTCAACTATTTTTGGGATAACTCTTGGCTTACAAAAGCCGTGGCTAACCTTTATATCATATTTATAATATGTGCAAAGATAATAAAAACTAAAGATTATTCATTCTACCAGCCATAGTTTTTTGTGCAAATGATAGAAATATGTTATTTAATATGGAAATATATTTGTTTGATTCATTTTAATTCTCTATATTTGCAATGTTATCCTGAATACAATCTTTTACCTTAAAGAAAACTAATACCTATTGAAAATAAATGCCCATCTCTGTGAAGAAACGGGCATTTTTTAATTGAAGTTTTTTAATCATTCAATCACAGGTTGTTGCCTTTTCATGAATCATTTTTGCAAAATATTTTATTGTATTCCTCTTTTGTTGAGTGCTGCAGTGTATTTATTTGCGTTTCCCAAGTGTTCTTGGTAAGTTTTCGCAAAGTTATGCGTACCGCTAAAGTCCTCTTTGGCACACATGTACAGATAGTCGTGGTGCACCATATTTAATACGGCATCGATGCCAGCAATGGAGGCTATACGGATAGGACCTGGTGGCAAACCAGTATTTTTGTATGTGTTATACGGACTCTTGATGTTTAGAAGTTTTTGATAAATGCGTCGCAAATCAAAATCTTTCCATGCAAATTTTATGGTGGGGTCTGCTTGAAGTGGCATTCCATTTGGATATTTGCTGTCTCTGAGCATCAGACGATTGTAATACATTCCTGCAATCATTGGTTTTTCCGCATTGTTAGCGGTCTCTTCGTCAATGATACTTGCCAATGTGATGACTTCATTTTTGGATAGTTTCAGCGCTTGTGCTTGTGCTGTGCGCTTGCTATTCCAAAAACGATTACTTTCTTTTTTTACCCTGTCCAACAGTTGGTCTATGGATATATTCCAATAAATTTCATAGGTGTCGGGAATAAACATACAAACAATGGTCGTTGTATCATAGCCATATTTCTTGCAGATTTCCTGACTGGTCAAAGCCTTGGCGATGTCGGTACTGTCAAGCATTAAGCGTTTGCCCAATTCTTCTGACAACCGATCCATGGTTCTAACAGAGGGTATCGTGAGGTTGATGGGGTCTTGGATGCCATTTTTTATGTGCCTTAGAACGGTGAATGCACCCTGTGAGGGCTTAATGGCATATCTTCCCGTTCGTATATGGTCGGCATACTGACTATGGCGCATCAGCGTGGTAAAGCCATGAAGACTGTGTTGTTTGGCTATGGGCGTTAATTTAGCGACAACAGAGTCTACATTGTCATCGGTATCAATGTAGATATACTGAGTGGTTTCTGAGTTTGAGAATGCGGAAAAAAAGTAATAGTACATCAAGCCAAAGACTAAAAATAAGCAAGTGGCAGCCGCTACTAAATATCTATTTTTATGTTGTTGATCCATTATCAAATGTTTTTAACGGCTGCAAAGGTAGTAGAAGTTATACATTGGGCAAAATAAAACCTTATTAATTTTATGTAGCTTCCTTAACAATATGTTCTTTCATGACAAAAAAATGTGAATTGATAAATAGATTTTTCCTTATATGTGATACAACAGTTTGTAAATTATAATTACCAAAAATGAGCCTTTTTAATTTTGCATTCTAGCACAAAATATGGCTTTCTTTCATACAGTTTTGGCAGTTTTCATCGTGAAAATAAGTAGATTTGGGTGTTATCCCATTGAGTTAACCCCGTTAGATGGTGATAATAGTCGCCCTATTGTAATGGAATAACGGGCTTAGATGGTGCTTTCAAGCCACATAAATCATTGCTTTTAGTGGAAAATTCAGGTTAAACAATGGGCTTGTTTGTAGTGAATTTTTATAAGTCTGTATTATTCAAAGAGTTATGAAAAGTTGTAAATACTCGAATATTTTCAACCAACTTTCTTTTTGTTGAAAATATGAAAGTTATGAGAGGTGTTTTGTTAAATTTATTGACAGTTAATTACCGAACTTTAGAAGTGATGTTGAGCGAATGTGGAACTATGCCACGAAAGAGGGAAGATGATTTGGAAATCCATAAGACAATTTGTACCTTTGCAGTCATCAAAGCAATGCTGATGTGTCAGATTGTTCTGCTTGCATCACTCCTGTTATATGACAAGGATGTTGATGAGAGCAACGATTTTCTTAATCGTTTGAGTTAAGAATTAAATTTTTAATGATGTGCGATTGATGCACGTAATAATATGGAGTATAGTACGTATATTTTTGATTTGGATGGCACACTTTTAGACAGTCTCCAAGATTTAGCTATTAGTTGTAATTATGCACTGAAGAAACACCAAATGCCCGAACGAACAATAGAAGAGGTAAGGCATTTTGTGGGAAATGGTGTAAAAAAGCTCATGGAGCGTGCCATTCCGGGCGGTCTTGAACATCCTGAGTTTGAGGAAACTTATCAGGATTTCCGCCAGCATTATATGGTTCACAACTTAGATAACACGCGCCCTTATCTGGGTGTGATGGACCTATTGAAAAACTTGCACGAACATGGGAAAAAGTTGGCAGTGGTCAGTAATAAGTTCTATGATGCTACTCGTGAACTTTGCCAACATTTCTTTAGCGATTATGTAAGTGTAGCAATTGGTGAACGAGAGGATATTCACCGCAAACCTGCGCCTGATACGGTAATAGAAGCGTTGCGACAATTAGGGGTAGATAAATCAGATGCTGTCTATATTGGTGACAGTGACGTAGATATTGCGACGGCTCGTAACAGCGGTATGCCGTGTATCAGTGTGTTATGGGGATTTCGTGACAAGGAATTTCTGTTGGAGCATGGTGCGACAACATTCGTTTCGTCTCCGCAAGAGTTGATGTTGCCGTTAGATAGCAAGTAATAAAAACTTTGGAAAGTGGTGGCTTCTATCTGTGAGCAATAATAGATAGAAGCCACTTTTGCTTTATTTTATTCCATGACTCCTTGTTGGTAGAACTTTAATAGGTGAATATTGAGCAAGGTAAGATATTTGGCTTGAAGTTCGTTTTGTTGAGCATTCATCAGCTGATCTTTCCCTTTCATCAGTTCTACAATATTGATAAGGTTCTCGTCAAACTTCGCTTTGAGCAGCTGGTAACTTTCTTCGGCACTCTTGGTGCTTATCATGGCAGCTCGCAATCTATGTTGGTTGTTGGTGGCTTGTAGCCAATAATCCTCGATGGTAGAGTAGAGTTTGGTTTGTTTGTCTTTGAGATCCAACATATAACTCTGCTTTTGCAAAAGAGCTTTGTTGACAGCTGTTTTGGTTTGTCGATTGTCAAATAAGGGGATGTTAATGGAAATTCCAGCTCCAATATCAAAGTTATTCTTTATTTGTTTGCCCCATTCATAGTTGCTCATGGAGGTAGTACTCGTTCCTACACCTGCACTTACTCCCAATGTGGGTAATTTCCCAGCTTTGGCAATACGCACACTAAGGTTACTACTTTCGATGCCCAATGCTGCATTTCTTATTTCGGGTCGGTTGTTGAGGGCAGTCGTATAAATCTCAGACACACTGGGTATCGCCTGATTTTCAACGGTCTCTACTTGATGAGGAGGCAATACATCAAACTCTTCTGTGTCAATAATTTGTAGAAGTTCCTTCAACTGTCGCTTATAGTTGCGCAAATTGTTTTCTGCTTCTATTACATTATATTCATCTGCAGCGCGTTGTGCTGTCAACTGTGCCATATCCGCACGACTCATCTTTTGAACTTTTAGAAACTCTTCGCCTCGTGTTTCGTTCTGTTTGCTGGTTTCTAAAATCGATTGATTAACAGCTACCGCTTCTTTGGAATAAAGTATTTGAACGTATAGTTGTGCAATTTGCTCAATCAATTTGTTAGCCATCTCTGCCGAATCCAATGCCGTTTGTTGCTCAAGGATCTTGTTGAGCTTTATCGTATGTCTGTTTTTTCCACCATTCCATACCGTCCAATTGCTGTTAATGCTATACGAACCATTATAATACACCTTATCTACCGATGCCTGCATATAGCCCCCTGTGGAAATTCCTGTTTGCGGCCAGGGGCGGTATGTCAAATTTTGGGAGGAGCTTACCGCTAATGACGGCAATAGGGCAGCTTGACTTTGTTTCGTGTCTTCTTGCGCACTCAAATGTTGTAGTGTCTTCTTTTGCAACGAAATGTTATGGGTTAGCGCATAATGAATGCAGTCTTTCAGCGACCACTCTTTAGACTGTACCGTAGATGTACTTAGAAGCAAAGCCATGCCACAAAGGCTGATTTGAAAAATCTTGTTCATATAGTAGATTTTTTAGATGAGTTGTTATTCGTAACTGTTGTTTGTATGAAGATGGATTGCCATACGTTTCTTTGACGACAAAAGTAACAAAAAAGTTTCATACATCGATGAAGGAGAGCTTTGATTTCCCTTGGGGTGTCTTTGATTGGGGGATGAATCTAATGATCTGCGAAAAGCGACACCGCCACCATCATGATATGTGCAAACCAATAAGTTCCAACCGAATGGCTCGTCTCTATGGAATAATTGTGTCAATACGTAAATAAAAGACAAACAAATGAGTGGTAAAATGCGCATTTTTGTGAACTATATGGCACAATTTAGAGCCAACACCACAGAAAGATATCTGAGGGTACAACTCTCAAATAAATACATTTGTTTTATAACTATTCTTAAGTTAAATGCTGTTTTATATATTTTTTCATAAAAAAACTCATTATTTCTTTATGGTTTTATAGATATTTATTAACTTTGCTGCGGAATCATAATCATAGTAGTGTTTCGAAGTTAAGACAATAATGATGAAGAAATGAACTATGTATTATCAATTCCCACAGTCCTTAGGTGGACAACGTGACCTGATACAATATGGGAGCGTTCTCTTTCTTGTTGATGAAAATCTCCAACGAAGTAGAAGTGGACTTGAGATTCGAGCCTGTCTCCCGTGAATATCTGAAACGTATCTTCTCTTGATGAGATGAAAGCGTGTGAACATTTGCAGAACATTCTGCACTCTCTTGGTCAGCTGGACAACTCAAAGATAATCTCTGCAGGCATGAAGGTTGACGATAAGCAAAACAATGATAATAACTACTAATCTACATAACAAAAAAGAAACAAGAATACTGTTGCTGTTTTTTTAAGACTTTATTATTTTTTTTATTAACAAATTATTTAAAATCAGTCTATTATGAAAATTTTTAAGTTGCATGCGCCCAAAACCTGGCTTCCGATGGTAGCCGTTTTGGCTCTTTGTGCTTGTTCGAGTGAGGATCCGTTGGTCGATGATGAGATCACCAACCCAGTTCCTAATGAATCGTTCTCATTTGCCAATTACTCGCTTGGCGTGGGTATGGCGCGTAGTGGTGCGCCAACCCCGAATGTTCCCCCCGCTCCAACTCCTGGCACCGAAACTTCTTCTTATGACTTCGTTAATGGTGTTCCTGGCGTGAAAATCACTCGCACTACCTATCACCAGTCAGGTACGGCTTACAACGAGTTTATGATTTTCAATCCAGCACAGACATCCATCTATCCTGGACATGTGTTTGTTGGTGGAAGTGTTACAAGTGGCGAGTACAAGCCAGTTAAAGGACAGAAGCTCAATCCTATCGTCATCTCCAACACACTTGTGCCAAGAGATCCAGGCTCTTTGAGTTCCAGACCACTTAACGATCCAACATGGAGCTCTTATCAGGATGTTCTCAAAGATTGGCTCTCTTTTGGTGCACAGGATGCAGGTGCCATGACCGAGTACGAGTATCACCAAGTGACACTCGATAGGTCTGGTTCTGTACAGCTCTCAGGCTCCATTGGTACCTCTGCAAAACTTACATGGGACTTGAGCAACTCATGGCAACGCAACAAGACACATGTGCTGTTGAAGTTCATCCAAAAAGTTTATAGCGTTTCAATGGATACACCAACAGGATGTATACTTGCCAATGCACCTGAGGTAGCAAAGAATTTTGATGGCACTATTCCAGTTTATGTCAGTGACGTGTATTATGGTCGTATCGCCTACATGTTAGTTTCCAGTAACTACACCTATGACGAGGTGACTGCCGCCATTGGCTTATTGCTTCCCAACTGGGGCAATCTTAGTGTGAACTTGCAGACACAATATAAGAAAGTTCTCGATGAGTCTGCACTCCACCTGCTTTGCATCGGTGGCAAGGCTGAGCAACACGGACGCCTCGCTGACGGTGGCTGGGAAGGCTTTCGCAAGAGTCTCGCAGAGCCTATGCCTATTTCTACAGCAGAACCAATCTCTTACACGCTCCGCTATGTAGATGACAACTCTGTGGCACAGGTGCTTACTACCGATCGATTCCCAATTATTTCTTCTGTGTTTGTACCCGAGTGCAACCGTATTTCCTTCAAACTCACACCTTCCGCATTGGAGGCTGCCGCTGCCAGCAAACCCGATCTTTACGTTTGGGGTAATGCAACGATGAAATTGCCAAATGGTCAAACGATATCCTTGTTCAATGCTCCTTATTCAGACGCTTACAAGATGAATGGTCGGAACATTTACACCCAAATTGATGCACCTACTGCAACAATTACGCTGAATAGAAACGGTATGGACATGGAAGCATTCCTCAATCAGAAGGTGGAAATCACCGTTACGCTGGGTAACACAGTCGCTGCAGGAACTACCAAGGGTGATGATCTTGGTACGGTGACTATAACCAAGACGTTGAAAGACTTGATTTTCGATGCAAAAGACTATCAGTTCGGCATGCAAACACGCCGCAAGATTGCAGTGGACTACCATGGCTCCATCGTCTTTGATGTAAGCTACGCTACAGAATAGTCTTTTTTCTTGGCGGGGAAATCTACTTCTCCGCCAAGAACTATTACACTCTATAGACGGAAAGTGCGAATCAGATGAAAATTCGCACTCTCCTCTAACTCCTATTACCTTTATTATTATCATATTCAACACATCATTAAAACCTATACGCTGATGAAACGTTTCTTCAAATTATTGTATGGATTCTTCTTCGTTGGCTTGTTGACTCTTTTTGGGTGCCAGACAGATGAATTTCAATCCATCATGACAAGCAATAATGAAAGTAATTTCGTGGAAGAAAAAGAAGCTTTGGAAATCGCAGGAAACTTCCTTGAGCAAAACAGTGATGTGGCTCAAGTGAAGACCAGGGCAAGTGGTATACCTGAATTAAAAGTGGTGTATACAGACGGAATGTCGCGCACCCGTGCTTCCAACGCACACCGCTCTACCTATTACATTATCAATTGTGGCGATGATGGCTTTGTTGTTGTTTCTGCCTCCAAAGGTACTTATCCCATTTTGGGCTATTCCACCAATGGCAAGTTCGACCCTAACAAAATACCTGTGAATATGCGCGAGCTGCTTGACGGATATTCTAAAGAGATTCGCTTTGCCTATGAAAACGTAAAGATTGACAATCGCATCAAACAAATGCGGCAGACAGCCATCGCAGGAACTAACCAGGAGATGAACGCACAGACATCAGTAAGTCCGTTGTTAGCCAACATTCATTGGAACCAAGCTCCTTATTACAACGCTTACTGCCCGTATAATTGTCCTGTGGGTTGTGTCGCTACGGCAACCTCCCAAATCATGCGTTTCTACGAGTATCCTGCTCGAGGAAAGGGCTATCACTCTTACAACTCCAGTTATGGCACGCTGTCTTTCAATTATAACTACGATTTGAATTGGAAGAACATGCCGTATTCTGTGCTCCGCGAATCCAATAACGATGTAGCAAGCCTTTGCTACGGTGTGGCTGTGGGCTTGGACATGGGCTTCTCGCCCTCTGGTAGCGGCACCTATCAGCAGTACGTTCCGAAGATGTTGAAGACCTACTATTCTTATCCTGATGCTGTAACGAGCTTGGAACGATCAGACTATTCCACTACTCAGTGGGAGAGCATCGTGCGCAACGAGCTTGACAACCGTAGACCCGTGCAGTATGCAGGGAGTGGTAACGGTGGTGGCCATTCCTTTGTTTGTGATGGTTACAGCTCTAACGGATACTTCCACATCAATTGGGGATGGGGCGGATATTCTGATGGCTATTTCTTGCTTAATGCACTCGACCCAAGTGGTTTGGGCATCGGTGGTGGCTCTGGAGGTTTCAATTACTGGCAAACCATCGTGGTAAACTTTGCTCCTCCAGGTTATAACGACGGCAATGACCCTGACCCAACCCCTGATCCAACTCCTGATCCAACCCCGACATATAGCTACGCATCCTCCTATTCGGATTATTTCAACTCCACTTATATTTATTATGTAAGCATAGGCGACATGAAAAACTATAGTGGAGCCTCGTCCTACACGTTCTTCCAGAACAAGAAAGTGGAGCTTGAGGCTGGCAGCAGCAACTACATTACACTCATGCCGCGATTCCCTAACGGTGTTTATCCCATGTACTGGTGTGTTTGGGTGGACTTTAACGGCAACAAAAAATTTGAGGACAACGAGCGCGTGTTGGCTCAATACATGAATTCGGACAACTATTTCTACCGTATGTTCAAGGTTCCCTCCAACGCTGTGAATGGCGAAACGCGTGTGCGGGTCAGTGCAAAATGGGGCAGTTATCCTAAACCTGACGAGCACTTTACTTATGGGGAGGTTGAAGATTATACGGCTGTCATCACGAAACCAGCTCCACCTGAGCCTGATCCTAAGCCAAATCCAGATCCCAATCCTACGCCAGACCCAACCCCTGATCCCGATCCTGAACCTGACCCGACACCTAATCCAAACACATACTGTACTGTTGGAGCTGTCAACTTCTCATCAGCTTATATCAGCCAAATCAGTCTTAGCACTATGACGAAGGTGTCAGGCGGAAGTTCATACTCAGATTTTACTTCGTATATTGCATACGCAAGTCTTGGTCAGTCCTTTAAGTATGTGCTCACTCCAGGCTTCAAATCTTCTTCCAGAAGCAAGATGTATTGGCGTGTCTATGTCGATTTCAACAACGATGGAGTCTTCTCACCAAACGAAAAGAAAGTTGAGCGCTACTCTTATTACGGGTTCTCTGGCTATATCTATGTACCCACAACGATTCAAAAGGGTAACTATCGCATACGAATTGTTGCCAGTCCTGACGGCTATCAAGATCCTTGTGGAGGATTCAACAATGGCGAAGTTGAGGATTACACGCTCCAAGTGCGCTAAATCGCAATCCATTCAGAGCTGACAGATGAGTATAACAATCATCAAAAGTCCGTGATACCAATGACAGGTATTGCGGACTTTTTGTGGTACGCTCGGCATGAGCATTATCTAACGGGTGGAAGTCCCGAGTAAGCCCTAATAGCGGGAATTACATAGCCAAAGGCAAGGGTGTTCATCGTGAGG
>QWCP01000203.1_pt1 | contig 28545 bp, 25 predicted proteins | sample 1972561 | NCBI WGS metagenome assembly QWCP01 (sample SAMN09866705, study PRJNA288562) | Human vaginal metagenome isolate pre4_vaginal, whole genome shotgun... | isolation source: vagina | host: Homo sapiens | place: USA: California
GGTTTTCTCGTTGACCGATAGCTTTTAATCTTCTTCTTGAAGATGGAGTTTGCTTCTTTTGGAGTTGTTTACGAAGTTTGGAATAGTTAGCACGTTTCTTTTTGATAGCTTTCCCACTAGCAAATCCAGACCTGTGTTTACTATCATAGGTTGCAACAACGAAGTTAATTCCTCTGTCAACGCCTACAACATTGCAAATGTCAGAAATATTACTTTCTTCGATATCATAAGTTACTGGTATGTGAAGATAATATCTACCATGTTTGTTTATAAGCTTTGCTGTACCAAATCTATAGATTGTGTTGTCAAAATATTTAGACATACCTTCAGCGAAATATGGCAGTTTAACGCGACCATTTAGCGTATTCACAGAAAAACAGTTTTGTGTCAAAGAATAGTCTCTGTTCCAAACTAAATCATACTGTGGTTTTTTGAAGTTTGGTTGTATCCATTTATTTTGATTTTTGAGAATAGATTTATAGTTTGCAATGACTGTTTTTAAAACGGATTGAGCCATTTGCGATTTCAGACCAAATTTTTCTCTTAGAGTAGAATACAAAACTTTATTCAATGAAAACTGTTTTAAATCATGAGTTTGGAATACATGGTTTGAAACATAATTACAGGCATCACGATAAACAGACATAGTTTCATCAAGCAAAACTTTATCTGCATCAGTAGCGACTATTTGAACTTTTGCTGTTATAGTCATTTGTTCCATAAATATACTCCCTTCATCTATATTTCACTAGATATAGTGTATAATAACAGTTAGTGAATGTCAACGAATATTAGAAGTAGCTATGGACAATAAATATAATCGTTATAACAGACGAAAATACAGCTTAAAAGCACATATAGTTCTTGTAACTAAATATCGTAAGAAATTATTAAAAGGTTGTCTTGCCGACAATGTTAAACAAAAGATTTTTGATATAACCAATACTCGTAGCTACAAAATAATCACTATGGAAACAGACAAAGACCACATGCACATCTTAATAAGTTATGATGAGACTGATAGGATTTGCGACATTATTAAGATTGTAAAACAAGAAACAACATATTACTTATGGCAAAAGTATAGTTCGTTTCTGTCTAAACAGTATTGAAAAAAAGGATATTTTGGTCAGACGGATACTTTGCTTTCAGCATTGGAGAAGTATCGTCAACAACTATACAAAAGTATATTGAGAGTCAAGGCTAATGAACAAAGATTTACAAGGCTCCTCCCACCACCTGAAGGTAGTGGGTTTCCGCCTATAACAAAAGAAAGGATTTAATTTATGAAAATGAAAAAATTATTTAAATATTGTATTCTTGCAGTTGTATTTTGCCTTCTTTTTAGTCAAGAAAGTATGGCAAGTTATGACGGACAACAAGATATAATAGAACAAAAAGGTGATGAGCCAACATTTGACCCAGATTTATCAGGGGCTTTTATTGATTCTTTAGAAACTTGTATTTACAATAGAAAGGGAGAATTAGTAAATGCAATAACTGGAGAAAAGTCAAAAATTAGAAATAATTGGGTAACATTCGGTGATGATAAACTAAAATATGAAGATATAGCTAAAAACGAAGATATGAAGTATGACTATGAGGCTAAATCAAAGAATTTTATTAGATGGGTAAATAGTGACGGAAAGATCGATAAAACAAAAAGATATGATGATGTTAAAGATAGAGATAAAGCAGGAACTATTAGATTCAGAGTAACAAAAAATCAAGCTAATCAACAACCTCTTAGAATTATTCTATCAAATGATGAAACAAAAGATGTATATGAAGTAGTGGTAGGAACTGGCAAACAACTAGATAAAGCCTTTAATTATGGGAAATACACAATCTATAAAGTATATCAAGATGATGAAGATTTTTCTAATTTTCAAATAAATATATCAAAACAACAAATAAATGTGTCTGAAAAAACAAGATTTCAAGTTGTAGATATATCAGTAGTAAACCCAGATGCAGAAAAAGCTGAACAATTACAAAAGCAAAAAGACGAAAGTAAAAAATCACAAGATAGCAACAAAAAAGAAGATACAAAAGATTCAAATAAAAAAGATGATGAAATTGTGTTAAAGCCTACTGAAAAACAGGCTTTGATTAATAAACAAAAAGAGTTAGAAAACACTAGAAACATGAAACTATTATTAGTTTTTGCAGTTTTTGCAGTAGTAGTGGTTGCGGGAGGTTATGTTTTCTATAAGAAAAGATAGCAATTAATAATCGCATTTAAAACAATCAGTAAAAAAATAATTAATAAAGGAAAGGTTAAAATGTTATATAATCCAAAATATGTACCAGATAGTGAATACGTATTTGATATAGATAAATTTGATGACGATGTAACTTATGATTATCAGCCTCCAAAAGAGGATGTAGTTAAATTAATATATTATGAACATGTGGATAAATATGGTAGGAAAGATAGACTTTTACTAGACAGAGAAGAATGGAGATTAGAAGATTGGAAAGAGTCTATGTCTGGAAGAAATAAAGGAAGATTTAATTTTATGGTAGAAAATTATGTAGACTTACATTATTACTTTTATATATCTCCACAGGATTATATTGATTGTTTATATGCGATAGAAAAAGATTTATTAGATGATGAAGAAGGATGTATATATATAGACGATAACGTAGTATATAATAAAAAGATTATTAAAATGATTTTTGAATATCTTAGAGTTGCATCGGGGCAATACGAAACGTTTTTATTAAATTTAAATTGCTATAGTTGGAATACAGAATATGCTAAAGGTAATTATGAAGAAAAAGAGACATATTATTGCGTTAAACCGTCCTTTCCAATTGAAAGAGATTTTTGGGATATGACATCAGAAATAGATATAAAGAAAAGAAAGAAGTTTTTAGAAATAGAAAGATATCTTTATAGCATATTTGATTCTTATCTTTACGAGTTTCAATTTCAAAATAGAGAAGTAGATTCAGAGCGTGTTTTGATATCATGCTTCCATTTTAACTCCAAATATGGGAGAGATAAAATAAGCGAGGTTTTTAGACTGGCAAGAAAAAGAACCAGAACAGATTATTTGGAAAGACATCTAATAAAACATATAAATTATATAGGAACTTGTATGGATTATGAGTTCATTAATGAGGTTTTAGATAAAAAGATTTTGGAACCAACAGAAGAAGAAAAGGAAATAAAAAGAGACTTTAGAGAAAAGTATGGGTTGGATAAATGCTCAGATTCAGAAGAAAGGCGAAAAAGACAAAAAGAACTTTCGAATAATCAAGAATTTATTAAAGATGCAAAAATGGTAGATAGTTTTAATAGAAAAGAATCAATATTAAAAGGATATCAATACGCTGTATCACAGTATTTTTTAGAAAAAAATGGTGTAGGAAAGATAAGTTTTGATAAAAATTCTAGAGATATAGATTATCCTAAAGAAATGTCATTAGATAATTTGGAGAAATATTATTTAGAGATGAAAGAAAAAGAAAGAAAAGAGGTAGATAAATGTTAAAATCGCTAATAGCAGCAGCAGTAATTGTAAGTATATTTTCTGTAATATATATTACACTTTCTATAAGTATATTTAAATTACAAAAGGATGAAAATGCTAAAATATTTAAATATGGATCACCGATACTATTATATGTAGCTTTGTCTATTATAGTGTCATTTCTTTCATATAAGATTTTGTACTTAAGTCCAACATATATGGTAAGCACAATAAGTATATTAAAGATTGTTATATCGTGTAACGTCTTAATATTAGCTGTTCCGTATGTAATAACTTTTATAAAGCATTATGAAAATAATGTTGATTTTGACGTGTTTAAAGTTAATAGATTTATTATTGTAGGTGCTATAGTTATATCTTTGGTATTAAACTTTGCTATTCTTTTTAAATATAGACAAACAACATACTTACCACCAGAACAAGACCTTCCACGAACAGAAGAACAAAAGGAAGAAAAGGTTGAATCTTTGTCGTATACAATAGTAAAGAAGCTTGAGGAAGATCAAAGAAATAAAATAGATGAGGTAAAGGTTGAAGATGAAAACAAGCCTAATAAGGATGTGTTTTACGAGTATAAGCTAACTGAATTCTATATATTAACTGACAAAAAAGATGAAAAAGATTTAAGAAGAATTTGTGATGATATTTTAGAAAAGAAGAAATTAAAAAATAAACCTGTTAATTTCTATTTCTATGATGATAAAAGGGATGTAGATAAATTCTACGGAACGATAGCTTTCGCTAATTATTTAGAGGGTGGTTCTGAAAACTTTATGGGTAGAGGAATGGACTATATACTAGATATGAGGTTTAAAGGTGGAGTAGAAGATATAACAGATTTGGATAAGAAAATTTATTATGAAGTGGAAGATGAGATAGAAAGAACTACCCCTGTTGTTAGTTCAGATGATTTGAAAAGCCAAACACTTGAAGAGTCGGTAAGTGACGGTGGAACTTATAGTATTAGAGTAATGAACGCTTGTCAAACAGTTGCCGAAAAAAGAGGTGTAGATCAGGTTAGTATTGAAAAGATTTATAGAAAAGTTGAAAAATCTAAACAATTCTAATAAAGAATAAGAGATACGGGAGGATATATGCGAGATTTGTATATTTCATTTGGAATATTTTTTGTACTTTGCCTAGTCTTGAAAAGCTTGTGGCCAAGGATCAAGGGGTACATGGGAGAGGCTATGGTTAAGATGGAATTAAGTAGTCTTGATAAGAATAAATACAGCGTTATAAATAATCTAGTATTAGAAAATTCGGGTGGGAATACTTATTCTACGCAAATCGATCATCTCGTTATCTCAACTTATGGTATTTTTTCAATTGAAACGAAGAATTACAAAGGATTGATTTGCGGTTATGAGTATGGCAAGAGGTGGATTCAAAATATCCATGGAACAAAAAATGATTTTATGAACCCGATTTTGCAAAATTACGCACATATGCAAGCTGTTAAATCAATTTTGAGTAAGTATTATCCAAACATGAGATATTTTTCTATTGTTGCATTTTCTTCGGATGCCAAAGTTAAAGTTAAAGCCAAAGATTCTGTTATCTGCAAGATGTCGCAAGTTTCTAGAAACATTAAAGAACTTTCGGATAAAGAGATTCTAAATCCAAATGATTTAAAAAAGATTGTAGAACTGATTGAAGAAAATAAGCTAAATATCAGCAATAGAGAACACATTAGAAATATTGCTACTCGCCAATTGTAGAGAGCTTATCAGGATAGAAAAATATATATTAAGCACAAACTGAATGTTATTTGTAGATACAATACATGTTATTAATCTACAAATAACATTTTTTTATTTTTCAAACACCTTGATTTTGTGGGTATAACAATAGCAGATGAAAGATATTAAGGAGGAATTTATGGATTTTAAAACTAAGATTGAAAACCAACAAAAAAGAATAGAAAAAAAGAAAAATATTGTTGATAAAAAACAAAGTGATTTAGATCAAGCGAAAAAAGACTTGAAACAGGCAGAAGATGATTTACAAATATTAATAGCAGAGTGTGTGTTAAATAAATGCAAAACTATTGATAATGTATTTGAAATGGTAGGAGATTTTTCAATTGATGAAGAATAAAAAGCTAATGGCAGTATCTGTCATAGCACTAATATTAATAATGACAAGTTGTAACAAGGATAAAAAGGTAGAACTTCCAACCAAATATATTGGTAGTGGAGAATTGGTTAAAATACCGGAAGAAAAGTTATCCATGAACCTTGATAATACAGCTTTTGCAACTCGAATAAAGACAACACCCGTAAAAAGCACATATAAATATATCGAGGTTGGTAAAGATATAGAGCAAGGCGATATTTACTTAAAAAGACTAATGGAAAAACCTGTTGTTAAAGTTAATAAACCAGCTGGTAATATAACTAAAGTATACAAACACGATACGATATTAAAGGTTGAAAACGGTGATTTAATTGAGGTTGATGGCTTTAAGATAGAAAAACTAAAGTTTAACCCTAGTAATCCTAATAATATCAAATCTGGTGTATATCGTGTTGGAGAAGGAAATGTAAAAGCTGGATCGTATAAAGTAGAAGGAAATATTAAAGGAGTATTAATATACCCGATAATTCCAGATGTACCAACAGATTCTTTTGATATGGAAAATTCAAATGAATTAATTACATTAGGGAAAAATGATGTAGTTATAGTAGAGAAAGGAGCCAATCTGGTATTAGAAAACCAAACAAGATATCAAAATAATTCGATAGAAACAGAATCAGATAAAAAGACAGTAGAACAAAAGACTGATGGCGAAGAACAAATTGAAGATGATTCGTTTAATGTAGAAACGCCACAATAACAGGAGAAAAAATTGAAATTAATAATAGCAGAAAAAAAAGACATGGCACAGAAAATAGCTGATTCTATAGGTAAATATACACCGGAAGATGGCTATTATGATGTTTTAGATTGTCATGTTACATGGACTTGGGGGCATTTATTTGGTTTAAAAGAGCCGAATGAATACGAAAATCAAGGATGGGATAAAAAATGGGCTGATAGTAGTATAGACGATTTACCTATGATTCCAAATAAATACCAATATAAACTAACAGGTAATAAAGACCAGTTTAAAAAGATTGAAGATTTAATAAAAAGTAATAAATACGATGAAATAATAAACTCTTGCGATGCTGAAAGAGAAGGAGAGTTAATATTTAGACTTCTATATAATCACTTAGATATAGACGAGAGCAAAACAAAGGTTACTCGTATGTGGTGCAATACAACGAATAAAGACGGACTTTTAAAAGCTTTAGAAGAAAGAAAAGACATAAAAGAATATGATGGGTATTATTTAGAGGCAGATTCAAGAAGTAAGGCAGACTGGCTAATAGGTATGAACTTATCAAGATTATATATGTTTAAATTTTTCAGAAAGTTTGTAATAGGTCGTGTAATGACACCTACGTTATGTTTAATTATAGAAAGAGATTTAGAGATAGAAAACTTTGAAGAAAGCGATATATATAACTTAGTCGGAGAGTATAATGGATTTCAATTTAAAAGAAAGTTCGACACTCCTGAAGAGTGTGATAAATTTAAGGATTTAAAGGACTTTACAGTAGTAGATATAGTAGAAGAAAAGAAAAAGAAGAAAGCACCTAAATTGTTTAAATTATCTACTCTACAACAACAAGCCAATGTTGAATATGGATATACTTTGAAACAAACATTGAATATTTTGGAAAGTTTGTACTTAAAGGGGATAACATCATATCCAAGAAGTAATATGGAATATTTGCCGGCTGACTTAGAAGAATCGTTCTCTGAAATATTAAAGAATCTATACTTAGCGTGGTTTATTGAAAAAGATGATATCGAAGGGGCTAAAAAGTGTATTAATGATGAGAAAGCACAGAAAGAAGCCCACTATGCAATTATAATTGTAAATACTAAAACAAAAGAAATTGACAATCTATCTAAAGATGAAAGAAATATTTATGATTTAATTTCTAGAAGAATGATTGAAGCCACAATGAAAGACTTCGAATATATAGAACAAGATATTCAGCTTAATGATGAGTTTTCTGGTAAAAAACGAAAATCTACGCAAGAAGGTTTTAACAAAATTCAATACAATAAATTACAATACAATGATAATTTGGATTTAAATAAAGGTCAAAACTTCCAATGTGATCTTGAAATTAAGAAAACAAAAACTAAGCCTAAACCAAGATTTACGGATGCAACAATAGTATCATCTATGGAAAATCTGAAAGACATTGACGAAAAATACAAAGGAGGAATTGGAACTCCTGCAACTAGAGATTCAATAATAGAAAAGCTTGTTGAATACAAATATATAGAAAGAAGTAAAAAGACATTAACATCAACGCCTATAGCAAGATTGTTGTACAAACTTTTATCAAAACAAATAAAAACTGTTGGTTTAACTGCTGCACTTGAAGAAAAATTAGAAGAAGTAAGATTAGGTAATATAGAACAAGACACCTTCTTAAATTTCATAGAAAAATATATATTAAATGAAATAGATAGGGTAAAAGATTTGGATGATTTAAGAATAGAAGTTTGCGATTGCCCTTTCTGTGGCAAGAAGGTTCTAAATCAAGGGTTGAAATACGATTGCGAAAATGAAGATTGTAGTTTTGAGATATGGAAGAAAAATAAATATTTCGAAAGTTTCGGTATTAAAGAAAAATCAATAACAGATGATTTTGTAAAGCAATTGTGTTCTTCTTCAGGGGTTATGGTAAAAGGGTTAAAGAGTAAAAAAGGCGAAAAATATAGTGCTATTTTTAGTGTAAATGAAGAAGATGGTAAAACAATTCTGTCTGTTGATTTTCCTAAAAGAAAGGCTAAGAAATAAGGAGGTATAAATGCAAGATAATAAAAAATCGGGGTTTTTTGAAAAAATTTACAAAGCAACCTATGAAAACATGTCAGATGTTAAATTTGTGGGTTATGGTACAGCGATTTTAATCGTTTTAGCTATTTTGTTCTTTTTCTTTAATAAGAATTTGTTTGAGATAATTATTTCAAATCTTATAATCTTTGGATCTATAATGACTTTTGGAATAAGAGCTTATGTGAATTACAAAAAAGACAAACCGTTTTTAACAAAGGTATTGCCTTATGCAATGGTTCCGTTTATCGTTACAATAGTTATTGGCGTGTTTTTAAAATAAGGAGGTATAACTTTGAAAATATTTGATATTTCAAATGAAATTAATGAAGATAATAACAAGACAACGGTTCAAGATGAAGAAGGTTTAATTTTAAATTTAGCTAAAGAATACAATAATAGCTACTTTAATAATGAACAAGCATATAAATTAGATGATAACGAGCTATACGATAGAATAGATGAGTTTCTTCAATCAAATTACAAAATAAAGCTTAATCACATTACTAATGGATCTCAAATAAACAAACTTATCAAAAACAATGACGGACTTCATGACATAAACAATATATCATTTCTAATGTTTTTAAATTCATTGAAAAATAAGCAATTAGAAAATAAACAAAGAGAATACCAACAAAATAAGGAATTAGAATATAACAATCAACAATACTATAATAGAGATACAGATATGGATGGAATACCAGATTATATTGATATGCACCCATTACAAAATGATTTTATTGATTCAGATGGAGACGGAATGAAAGATGTCAATGATCCAAGACCATACTACAACGACCTTGAAAGATAATTTTAAATTTCTAATTCTATCGGCTATATATGGACTAGGTAATGGACTATTAATATTTTGTTTGTTCAACAATTTAAAATATTTGTTTGTTCTGATAACTTTACTTTTAAATATTTTAGTAGTTTTTAACTTAAGAAAAAATTCTAGAAAGTTTAGCATAATATTAATAGATAGCTTACAAAAAAGCTTTTTTGAAATAGCAATATTTTTTGTGTATGGTATTTTCCTAAACTATATTAGCTTTTTAGTGCCTATGTCGAATCTTGTAATAGTAATTACTCTTACAATTTTAAGAGTCTTGTCATATAGGATGTATAGCGATTATTGTAACGGTAAACAGACTAAAGTTAAATCTGTTAGAGAGTTTATAAAAAAGCTTAACACAAAAAAGACAGTTGAAAGAAAACAATTCATGTATTTTGTAGTAGGGCATACTTCAATAATTGTTTTAGCTTTTGTAATTAATTCACTAATAAAAGATAAAAAGATAACTATAGCGGAGATTATTTCAATAATAGTATCGATTGAGATTATTATTTTGTCGACAATACATTCAGTAAAAAAGCCTTCATTGACCTGAACCCCAAAATCCGGAATACGGATGGAGGGGTTTTTGTATGCCAAAATACACAAAAGAATTTAAAATAAAATTAGTACTAGAATATTTATCAGGAAAAACAGGGGGTCATAAAAGTGTGGCTAAAAAATATGATATTCCATATTCAACCATGCGGAACTGGATAAATAAATACAAATCTGGAGGATTTGATAACTTATCTAAAAAGTTAAAAAATAATAATTACACTAGTGAATTTAAGTTATCTGTAATACAATATAGGCAAATCAATAATACTTCGCTTAGAGAGACTGTAGAGCACTTCGACCTTGTAAATGAATCTATGGTATGCAGATGGGAGAAAACTTATCAAGAACATGGTCTTTCTGGGCTAGAAGATAAAAGAGAAAGGCCTAAAAAAGACATGACCAAAACAAATAATAAGTCTAAACTTAACACTCCAATAAACGAAACCGAAAAAGAAGAATTAATAAGGTTAAGGGAAGAAAATAGACTTCTCAAAATGAAGATAATATACGAAAAAAAGCTACGAGCCTTGCTACTGGAAGAGGAAGCAGAAGCAAGGAAAAGACAAAGATAATCCTCAAACTTCTAAAAGAAAATCCACAAAGTAAAGTAAGTGAATGGCTAAAAATAGCTAAATTACCAAAATCATCATACTATGAATGGAAAATAAAACTAGAAAATCCAGTAGATAAAGACAAGGAAGTTAAAGATGAAATTAAAACAATAATAGAAGTGTCAAAAGGTAGATATGGCTATAGAAGAGTAACTATGGTATTAAAAAATAAAGGATTTAATATCAATCATAAAAAAGTCTTAAGAATAATGAGAGAAGAATCCTTGCTATGTACTAAATTTAAAAATAGATCAAGAAAATACTCATCATACAAGGGACAAATAGGTAAAGTAGCAGATAATATTGTAAAAAGACAGTTTACAGCTACTAAGCCAAATCAATTATGGCTAACAGATGTAACAGAATTTAGAATTAAAGGACAAGAAGAAAAACTTTACCTATCACCAATATTAGACCTATACAACAGCGAAATAATTAGCTATACGTTAAGTAATCACCCAACAATAGGATTAACAAATACAATGTTAGAAAAAGCATTAGAAGAAAATAAAGACATTAAAGATTTAACTATACACTCAGACCAAGGATTTCATTATCAACACAGTTCTTGGACTAAAAAACTAGAAAAAATGAATATTAGGCAAAGTATGTCAAGAAAAGGGAATTGTCTAGACAATTCTCCAATGGAGAACTTCTTTGGAATATTAAAACAAGAAATGTATTATGGAGAGGATTTTACTAGTTATGATCATTTGATAAGTGAGATAGAAAAATATATTAAATGGTACAATGAAGATAGAATTAAAACAAAATTAAACGGAATGTCCCCTGTTATGTACAGATTACATTCCGCTTAAAATATTAATAAATTATTCCGTGTTTACGGGTTCAGGTCACATCATCGAGGGCTTAATTTTTTAGGAGGAAATTTTGGAAAATTATTTAAGTAATTTACAAAAATTTATAACATTTTCTACAAATGAATATGACGAGATATTAAACAAAAATATTTACGAAGATTTTTTAGAAGAAAAAGAAAAAATGTATTGCTTATTTGATTGCTTCATTTACGAGGATATTTTTTATACGGCTCTATACAAAATTGATTCTTTTATAGAAAAAATTATATTTGAGCGTGAAATAGAAAAAATAACCAATACTGACAATATTTTGTTGTTTAAATTTAGTAGAAAAGAAATATCTGATTTGTTATATAAGAAAGATATTGAATTATTGGGATTCGATATAAAATATTGTGATATATGGCTTTTAAAGGGGCTTTTATATTCACTTGATATAAATGGTCTTCTATGCGTAAAAAACCTTCTTAAAAGGGGCGTGAGAGGGTATAAAATTTTCGACTATGAGACAAATATTAAAATCAAAGAACCTAAGTTCCCATTTATGAAAATGATAGACTTAAAAAATAATTTTAAAAATACTTTAACTAAGGAAGAGATTAATAATCATTTAATTAGTGATTTAAACTATGATAATCCTATAGATAAAGTGAAAGAGCAATTTAATGTATACATAAAATTGTTAAACGAAAGAAATGGTTACTATAAAACTAGGGTTCAGTATTTAAATAAATTCAAAGATGCTTTAAATATGACAGATAGAGAATTAATAGGAAAGCTGGTGAATTGTGAAGATTGATTTTAAAGAATTCACAAAAGATTTTCCGAAAGAAATAAAGGATTTTTTCGAAATAGCACAAAAGACAACGGAGAAACAATATATCAAATATAATCTAAAAAATTTAGGATATGTCGAGAATTTATATGTGTATCTAAAATCTGGTGGAATACATGCTGCGACTAATAGTTCTATATATTATTCCAATGACAAATATTCTATAATTAATATAGACATAGATTCACAATATCCCTCATTAATCTGTAATTATGATTTATTTCCAGATAGTTTTTCAGATGAATCCAAGGAAATCTTTAAAGGATTATTAAAAGAAAAAAATGAAAATGGTAATAAATCTCTAAAGCCACTAATAAATAATTTTTACGGAAGTATTTTGCAAAAATCTAGTAAATATTATGATTTAGAAAAAGGAAGATTAATTTGTTATTTAGGAGAAGCTATTATGTTTAGGTATCTTCTCTTGTTGATTAAATTTAAAGGCGTAATTTTAGTCAACGTTAATACAGACGGTGTAATATTTTTAGTAAATAAAGACATAAAAGATAAAGTTTTGGATTTTACAGATAAATATTTTAATCAATTAGGCTTACAATATTCTACAAAGTATTTTACAAAGTTTTTTCAAAAAAACATAAACAATTACTTAGCCCAAGGAGAAGAAATAAAGATAAAAGGCGATATCTTAAAATACGGTATGGATTTATCTAAAGCTAAAATATATGAAGACTGCGATGTAGTAAAAAAAGCTGTAATAAATCATTTAATTAATAATGAAAGTATAGATAACTATATCAATGAGTGTAGTGGCTTAAAAGAGTTTTTAATATATAGAAATATTGGCGAGAGTTTTGATGAAGTGGTACAATCCATAGGAAATATTAATATGTCTCATGATTTCTCAATTAGGATATTAGCTAGTAAAGATAAGAAATACAATAATATATATAAGATTAAAGGAAATACAAAAGTTTTAGTTAATTCGCTACCACCACATCCGAGAGTGGCGATTAATTTAACTGATAATTATGACGATTTAGACAAAGATTATTATATAAATCTAGCAAAAAAAATAGCAAGTGAATATGTAAAAGGAGAGAATTTAATGCAATTAAAATTTATTCCACTATGTAAAGATTCAAAAATTCCAATTAAGGATTTTAATTATAAAAAGCCATTATCATACGATCAAGTATTAGAATATTCAGATTATGGTCTTATCATTCCAGATGACTTAGTTCTTGTAGATGTTGATAATATCGAGCAAGGAGGAAAATTAGTAAAACTACTAAAAGACCTTAAAGTTCCAACAACTATAATGAAAACACCTAACGGATATCACTTTTACTTTAAAAAAGGAAAATATGATTTTACAAATGTTGTAAAACAAGTTACTCCAATAGGAATAACAGTTGATATAAAAGCTGGAGGCAAAGACTGTTATGCTAAAATATACGGAGAAAACGAAAATAGATATTTTCTCAACGAGGGATCTATTGAAGAGATGTTTTCTAATTTGGTAGAATTGCCAAATTATTTATATCCAATGGCGAGAAATAAATACGATATATACAACATTGAACAAGGGCAAAGAAACAATACATTGTTTAAGTATATTTCAGAGTTGTTCTATGAGAACTTCACAGTACAAAATGTTATAGACACAATTAGATTATTAAATATATACATACTTAATAATCCGTTGCCTGTAAATGAAGTTGAAACTATGATTGAAAAAGATAAATTAGATGAAAGATACAATGAATATCACGAAAGGTTTTCAACAAGAAAGATAAAAGGTAGTAATCATATACAAGACTATCAGAAAAATAAAATGGAAAAATTTGAAAATAGTCTTGAAAAGTATTGCGAGATAGCAAAAGAATTGTATAAGCTTTACGAAGTTATTTCTATAAACGAACCATTTGATTACAAAGTTGTTAAGGAGAATGGAAAAACAGAAAAACAAAAAGTAGATTCAAAGGCTGTTATGTACTTTTATAGAAGCTATTTATTTAAACATTATCCAGGCTTATCCACAAAGGATAAAGAAGAGATTTTTGAAATATTAGATATTCTATGCTATAACAGGGCTAAAAATTATGGATTTATCTAGTTTGTATAAGGCTTTTGATAATAACCCTATCTTTTTTATAGTTGTTGTTATAGTTTGTGTAAGTCTTTTTTTAATATTTATAAAATCATTATTTAATAGATTAAAACGCAAATTTAAAATAAACAAATACAAGAATTATGATTTTTCTAAAATAGATTATATGGATGGTATAGAGTTTGAAAATCTTATAGATGCAAAATTTCAAAAAATGGGTTACACAACCAAACTTACTAAAGCTACGAAAGATTATGGGGTGGATCTAATTGCGATAAAAAACAAAAAGTCTATCGCAATTCAGATTAAAAGATATAACCGTAATGTTGGGGTTAAAGCTATACAAGAAGTAATAGCGGCCAAGGCGTTCTATAGGACAGATACAGCTATGGTGTTAACCAATAGCTATTTTACAAAACCAGCTCAAAATCTAGCTAAGGAAACTAATGTGATATTGATAGACAGAAGTAAATTAGCCAAGATTTTGTAACAAACTCCTAGAAAGCCCCAGGCTTTAGTCGTGGGGATGAATGGAAAACAAGTTTTAAAAAATAATTTAAAAGATAGTTGATTAAAGTAAAATACCGAGTTTGTGGACTAGAAGCTATTTCGTTTGCTCCGTAGGACACATAAATGAAAAGGTAGTAGAAAAATATATAGAACAACAGAAAGGTGTATAAATGAAAGCTAAGACATCATCGTATGTAGTTGAATATGAACTATTGACAACTACTAGAGATAGAAAAAGTTTAGAAAAGAAATTTAATAGTGCTAAGTCTATATACAATGCTTGTCTTAATGAGTGTTTGAAAAGACTTGATAGATTAAAGAAAAATGAAGAATACAATAGCCTTTTAAAAGAAAAATCTAGCAAGAAAAGAAACAGAAGACTTAAAGAAATAGAGCTATCTTTGAACTATTCAGAATACGACATGCACAAATATGTTAAGGACATAAGAAGGCTGTATGCTAAACATATCGGATCTCAAGAAGCACAAAAACTTGCAACTAGGGCTTTTCAGACTGTGGAAAAACTACACTATCATGTTGCTGATAAAGTTAATTTTAAAAACAGATATAGCGATATGTCTGTTGAGAACAAAAGCAATAATACAGGTCTTAGATTAAAAGATAATATTGTTCTATGGAATGATTTAAAGCTAAAGATTAAAGAAAAAAGAAATGACATATACAATATCCAATCAAGAAATGATAAGACTAAATACATTAGAATACTTAAAAGAAAAATCAGAAGAAAAACTAGATATTTCATTCAAGTAATCAAAGAAGGTATTCCACCAAAGAAAAGAAACTACGGAAAAGAAACTGTAGGTCTTGATATTGGAACATCGTCTGTTGCTATTGTATCTGATAGTTGTGTTAAGTTAGAAAAGTTATCTAATACAGAAAATGAATACAAAAAATTGAGACGATTAGATAGAAAATTAGAACGCTCTAAAAAAGCTAATAATCCAGATAACTACAACATAGATGGAACAACTAAAAAAGGAAAAAGAAAGTGGATATATTCTAATAGATATATCAAATTAAAGCAAAAAAGAAAAGACTTATACCGTAAATTAGCCAGTAAAAGAAAAGAATATCAAGAAATATTGGCAAACAAGATAATATCACTAGGTGTATATATTAAAGTTGAGACAATGAGATTTAATGCACTTAAAAAAAGAGCAAAGAACACAACGATAAACAAAAAGAACGGAAAGATTAATAAGAAAAAAAGATTCGGAAAATCTCTTAGCAATAACTCTCCTTCCCAACTGTTAACTATCATAGATAGAAAACTACACTATGTAAATTGCTATTTAAAGAAAATAGACACATTCGAAGTTAAGGCAAGTCAATTTAATCATAAAACAAAAAACTGTATTAAGAAAAAACTATCTCAAAGATGGAATGTAATAGATGATATTAAGATACAAAGAGATTTGTATTCAGCATTTTTAATTCAAAATGTGAGTGATGATTTAAAATCAGTAGATACTGATTTGTGTGATAAGAAGTATGACAAGTTTGTTAACTTGCACAATATAGAAATCAATAGACTTAAAGAAGCAAAAGAAATGCGTTGGTTAATCGCATAAATTAATTAACCAGTCGGATTGACTGCACCGACTTAAATAAGACAAAATCATAAGCACATAGCAGGTCTTTTTAAGGCTGGGCTAGTGAAGTGCATATCGTACGATATAGATTTGTTGAGTTCTCTGTTAAAGAAGAAAAAGGTCATCAATAGATGAAACAATCTTCGGTTATGCCAAAAGAGAACCCCCCCGACTTTAGCCGTGGGGAGTAGTCAGTAATCGTTAGTGGTAATAACTTCCCAGATGCCTTAGCGGCAGCAGGATATATGGCAAGTCATAAGTCTGTTATGGTATTAAGTGGCAGGTTATAGAAAAGCAAAAAGATAATATTTAAGGAACTAGGTTGTTAAGCCTAGTTCCTTCTTTTTTTTTCCCCGTAAAATCGAGGTTTTTCGACAAAAAAAGTGGCACGACACCCTCCATGACAGATTTTCTGTCGTTCATGCTAATATTTACCATATTTTTGGTTCATTAATCAAAATACTAATATTTTATGGGTATAACAAAAGTAGGATATTGGAAATAAGGAGAAATTCAATGAATAAGAAATTATTATCAAAAGTTATGGCACTAGCAATTATTATGGGTTCTTGTTTGCCATACAACGTTTACGCAAATGATACAGTCGAACTAAACACACAAAATAGTTATAAAGATATTTTGAAATATCTTGAAGATAAAGAAAATCAACGTAATAATGAAAGATTAGACAATTTATACGAAAAGGTTAAAGAAGAATTTGAGGATATTGAGGTAGAAGATAAGAGAACAGTTGAACCTTCAAAAGATGATTCAATATCTAACGGTTACATATCTAATGATGTAAAGGATAACAAAGAAGATAACAAAGAAGATAAAAACAATAACGTAGACGATAGTAGCATATCAAACAAAATTAATGATGAGATGTTAGATAGTATTTATCTACCAAGAAAAGAAAAGTTACTTAAAGATATAGACGAGATAACTCCTAAAATAACATACTCTCAAAAATTTTACTTAAATGAATTAGTAAATATTTTAGACAAGCAACTAAAATTAGAAAACAATGATAAAAATATTGAAAAAACTTTTGAAATAATTGAAAATGCTGTTGAAAGAATTAAAAAATCAATTATAGAAATAAAAGAAAATGATGATCACGCTATAAAAGACTACGTTGAGGGGATAACTAATCCAGTATATCAAAATAATAATGATGAAACATCAAATAATTCTGTAAATAACCCGAGTACAGAGCAATCTAGAGAAAACTCAAATGGAACCGTTAATAACCATTCTACAAATAGCACAAACGAAGATTTTTCATATAACCCACCAAAACCTAGTAATCAATCGTATTATGATTATGATAAGTCTATGGGATATAACTTTGAAACTAGCACTCCACAATCATCATCAAATAACGATACATCACAAGTTAATGTAGGAGCAAGTAAGATTGAATCGAAAACTTCATCAGCCGATATTAAATTAGTTGATAAAAACAAAAAGCCTGTTAGTGACATTAAAGTTTCTTTAGAAAAAGACAAAAAGGTAGTGGGAGAGGCTATGAGTGATCAAACAGGAACTATAGTTTTAAACGCACTACAAAAAGGTAATTATAAACTAAAGGTTTTAGAAGTAGGACAAACTTTTAAAGCAGGTCAGGTTTTTGATGTTACATTAAAAGAGGATAATGAAAAGAAAGAGTTCACCATTGAAAATAACATGGTTAAGATAACAAATGAAAAAAAACAAAAAACATATTATGAAGTTTACGATGGTTATACAGATAAGCTATTGAAAAAACTTGAATCTAATGATAAAGGTGAATTAGTATTGAATAGCTTAAAATACGGTGCTTATTATTTTGTAATGGGAAATAATAAATCAAATACTATAACTGTAGACAAGAAGTTTGCAAATGCTACTGTAAATTTTGATAAAAACATGAAAGCAAAAGCAGTTCCTGTTGTTCAAGAAGATAATACAGTAGAAAAAGGATTTATCGAAGGAGATAAAGACCAAGACAAGAAATTAGAACAAGAAATAGCTAATCAAGAAGTTAAATCTGAAAATAAAGAGAAATCTCCGTTAAAATTAGTATTAGGAGCATTAGGGATAGCCTTATTAGGAGGTATAGGATTCTTCGTATATAAGAAGAAAAAAGGAAACAATCAAAATGATATAATGGATGATTTTGATTTATAATCAGATTGAGATAGTCGAGCAGAAATGCTCGGCTATTTTTATAAAGATAACATTCTTTTCTATAGTCAACTACTCTATCAACGGGCTTTCTGGGGCTTTATTGTAAATTAGCTTTATAATATGCTTAGAGGAATATAATGCTAACTACCTATCACGTCTAAGATTTGGGATTTTCTGGGGTATAATACTAATAAGGAGATTATTATGAAAGATTTAGATATTAAAAGGAAAGAAAATAGGAATTCTCTTCAATGTTTTTTAGAAGAAAATAAGGAAATAAAAAAGGTCGAAAAAAGAGGCAACAATTTTTCTTGGCTAAGTATTAATGGCAAATATTTCCCTAATGATTTTTCTTATTATTCTGGAATACCTTCGTTTTATGTTTCGTATATTTCAGATATTCATTTAGAACATCATTTGAATGAATTTGGTACAATTAATTCCATTATTGAAAAGTCTGTAAGGGATTTGTGGGATTCTATTTGGAATATTAGATATAAAAAGGAATTAATAATATTTTCAGGAGATATTTCTTCTAGCCCAGAATTAACGGTTTTGTTTTTTAAAAGATTCCTTCAATACTTTACTGAAAAGCAAAAGTTGATTCAATATAAAAAATCAAAGAATTTTTTACTTAATTTAAAAACAGAAAAAGAAACTTTTAAAAGAAAAAAAGAAAACTATATCGAAAGAATAGAGCGATTCGAAAGATATATACAAAGTTTAAAAACTGATTTATTGCCAAAAATAAGATTCAGATATATAGAAAAAGATAAAGAAAAGAACTACTCCGACTCATCGTGGGAAAAGTTCATGGGATATTATAAGTATACCAAAAAGTACAAAAATAGAAATTTGTCAAAGGATTACGAGAAAAAGTTAGATTATCTTACACAAAAATTAGATCAATTAGAAAACATAAAAAAAGAGTATTCTGATTTTTTGCTTAGAAATGATAATACAGAAGAAAAGTGTTTATTTTTAAGAGAATTTTTTGGAAAAGATATAAAGGATATTTTTCTTGAAATGGTTTCAAGTAAAGAGTTCATTAATGAATATTATGGTAGGAGATTATATGATTTAAATGACTTACTAGAGTCTAAAAAGATTATATTTGTTTTAGGGAATCACGAATACATGGATTTTAATTCTATAGATGAAGCTGTGAAATATTATAAAAAGGAATTGGAACCATTAGGAATAAATGTTTTGCAAAACGAAATTCTAAAAGGAACAATGGGAACAGCTTATCAAAATAAATATGTGGTATATGGGGGAAGTGGATTTGCAAAATATAACTGCGAGTACAATGCAGATACAATTTATTGTGCAAAAGGATTTTCGAGGAAAGATGAAATTTTTGAAACCGAGAAATTTGAGCAAGGCTATAATAAAGCAAAAAAATATGCAAAAAAAATTAACGCATGTTTTATTTGTATCTCGCATTATCCAATAAAAGATTGCATGAGAAAAATTGATCCAGATACTATCTATTTCTACGGTCATAATCATAAAGATTATTTCAGGAGGGATGAAAAAGCAATAATCTATGCCAATAACCAAATAGGGTATACCAATAAGAAAATTGAATTTAAATCAACAAAATTTGGCACAATTGCTAATCCCTATGGGTTATTAGAGGATGGTTTATACAAGACAACGTTTGAAGATTATTTTTTGTTTTATGAAAGATTTATAGAAAATATAGGTGAGGGAAAGCTATTAAAGAAAAGATTAAAAACAGGAGATTTGTATGTAATTAAAGATAATGGTTATTATGGTTTTTTTATAATTGATGAAAAAAAAGGAATATCGATTGTTGATGGTGGTAGAACGAAGAATATAACTAAGACTTGTGATATAGAGTGGCTAAAATATAATTTTCCAAAGGTTTTGCAAACGGCATTAAAAGGGATGCTACCTTATAGATTAGCACAGGAAAAGATTTCGGAAGAATTAATGGAGTTAGGTTTTTCAGGAGATATTCATGGAAGTATTATAGATATAACAAAGTACTATCATATTATGCTAAATCCGTTCAATGCTAAGGTATATTTCTATAGTTATTTCAACTATAATGAAGCTTATTCTCTTCCAGAAGTTTATGAGAGTTTTACAGATGCCATAATTTCGATGGGGCAAAATCAACCTTATGTGTTTAATGGTGAAGAAAATTTTAAGAATATTATAGAAAAAATAGAAAAGAATTCAAAGAGGAAAGATTATATATTAGGAATATCAAAAGATGATAATTTCTTAGATAAAAATAAGAAAGATCAGATTTTAAGATTGCCAGGAAATAAGAATAATCAAGATTTAGATTTTCAGGAAGCTTCGATAATAGAAATTAACGATATATATAACGTATCCAGGCGAATTAGCCCGTTGCAAAGGTTGTTCATAGATCGTGTTTTGAGATTTTTTGATTTGGGAATGTGCGAGACAATGCCAACAAAACAAATAGAATCAAGTGGTGAAAAAGGTAGCATATAAATGCTACCTTTCTATATTTCTCTTTCAACATCATCATTATTTAATATGTTTTCTTTGTCTAATGTTTTTTCATTCAAGTCATTTTCAACATTGTAAAAGTCGTTATAATCCCTATAATCTATATAATCAAGGCTATTTTGATCTAGGTTATAGTCTTGCATATTGTCGTAAATGTTTTGGAAGTTCTCTTCGATTTTTTCAGAAACATTTCTATTTTTTATTTCATAACAAACGCTGTCAATTTTATCCGTTAAATCTGTGTACTCTAATTTTGATATTTTGCCGCTATAAAAGTCATCGCTTATTCTTTTTGATAGTTCGTCAATGCTAGAGTTAAAATCTTCTGTAATTGTTGATAATTCTTCTTTTAGTTTTTCAAAATCTTCTACGTTAAAGTTTTCTTTAAGTTTTTCTAATAGTTTTTCAACATTAGATAGATTCTTATATAAGTGATTAAATTCTATATCATCTTCATCAATATTTTTGTTTTCAATGGTGTTTTCTCTATTTTCGTTTTTAGTCATAGAATCTTGTAAATTGTCATAACTTTTTATGATGTTATAATCATCTGGATTTAGGTCAGAATATGATTTTAAAACTTCAGAATATTTATCTTTATTTTCATTGTTTCCTATATTTAAATGTTTATTTATGTTCATTAAATTTTGATTTAAATACGATGTAACATTCCCTAAAGCTTTAAAAAATTCGTAAGCCACTTGGCTACCTCTATTCAAATCTTCTACATATTGATTGTGCATAGTTTTCTCCTTTACTTTCTTTTTTATTTTTATTATATATCCGTTATAAATTAGTTTGTTACATTGTTATTTTATTGTTTATGACAGACTTTCTTGCATAAGTATCATCGTATTCTCTTTTCATTAATTTCTGTGGGTATAACAAGTGTGAAAGGTAGGGTGAATATGTCTAATAGAAATAAAAGGATTGTAAGAGTTGCTATATGTATTTCGTTATTACTATTTTTAGCGAGTGGTTGTAAAAACCAATCAAAAGATTTGGCTAATAGTGATGTTAAAAAACAACAAGAGACAGATTCTAACGCTATGTTTATAGATACAAGTAGAAAAGAAAACAAACAAAATAACACTATATCAGGGGAAAAGATAGATAAAAACGAAAATTCAAAAATAAGCAACACAATCAAAGGTGACAAATCCCAGAATAAAATATCTAAGGATAAAAAATCAATAATTTCTAATTTTATAGGTAAAAAAGAGGAAGTAACTAATAATAATTCGGTTGATAATAGAAAAAAATCGACAGAAAAATTTTGGGAGAATATTGATGGCTATACAGCAACAAATGATAACCGAAATAATGATTCGGAATCAAGAAATGTCACTATACCAGATACAATAGAAATTCCAAATACAAAATAAAGGAGCTATACAAACACATAATTGTTTGTTTTGTTTGAAAATGAAGATGATAAAGAAGATTTTTATTTCAATAGCAGTTTCGTTGATGATTTTATTTGGATTGTACAATTTGGAGTTTTTTATCTCTAAAAACAACACAGCTAGTTATATGAAAAACGAAAATATTTCATCATTAAATGGCGAAGATAAATTTAATCAAGTTACAACAGTAATAGATGATTTAGGATTAAAAAAGGAAAATAAAGATTATGTTGGATGGCTAAACATTGAAGGAAGTAATATAAATACGCCTGTAATGAAATCAGATTTTTATTTTAGAAAGAATATAAAAAAGAGATATTCATTAGCCGGAACGCCTTTTATTCCAAAATATAACCCACAAAAAAACATAAAAACTGTTTTTGGACATAACTTGGGTTATGGAAGAAAAGATGCTTTTCACGATATAACAGAATACTCCAAAAAAGAATTCTATGACACTCATCAAACTGTTTATTTTACAGAAAATAATTTAAAGGGCAACAAATATAAGGTAGTTGCTTATTTAAACTATTCAACAAAAAATAGCTTTAATTATTTAAACACAACTTTTAGAAATGTAGAAGAATTTGATGATTGGAAAGAGAATATAAAAAAGTATTCAAAATATTCTGATAAAAATTTCGAAAATATTTTATATGACAAAGGGAAAATATTAATATTATCAACATGCCATTCAACAACATGGACTGATGATGGAATAAGATCTGTTTTAATATGCTACTGCCCTGAAAGATTAAGCAATATCAACGTAGACTATTACAATATATCAGACTTGTAATAGTCAATATGGCGAGAATAGTAGAAGTTTAGTGCAATTCTGAACCTTGCCAATATACAAATAGCCATGTTTGTAAAAAAATTAAGGAGGTTTCTTATGAACTTTAAAAATGGTATTAAAAAAATAGGAGCAGGCTTAGCATTATCAGCTATGCTTTTAACATCAGTTGTTCCTATTAATTCATTTGCAGCTGATACACAACCAGTGTATACAATTAATATCAAAGCCGCAAATAACAAAACTGATGGAGCAGAATATTCTGTTTTAAGAACAAAGAAAATGTTAGAAACAGGAGAACTAGTTGCTGAAAAAACACCTGTTCAAGTACAAAAAGTTACTTTAACAAATGGATCAGCACAAGTAAAGGTAAATGAAAAAGGTGTGTACCAATTAAAACCGGTAAAACGTGCTAAGGGATATTTACTAGACCAAAAAGAAGATGGAAAGTCTGCACAAGTAAGTTTCCCATTAGTTTCTAATGGTAAAGTTTCTGAAAATCAAGTATTTGAATTTCAAACTAAAAACAGACCATTAGTAAAAGATGTTGAATTTATTAAATATGGTAATGATAAGAAAACACCATTAGCTAACGCTACTTTTGAGTTAAGACAAACTCATAGTCCAAAGACTATTGATAGTTCGAACAAAGTATCTGAATGGAAAGAAATTGATAAAGCAACACAAGACAAGAACAAAAAAGTATATACTACAAAAGAAGATGGTAAGTTAGTATACAGTAATTTATCTGAAGGTAAATACGAATTAGTAGAAACAGCAACAGCTAATGGTTATGAATTAAATCAAAACAAAAACACATTTACAGTAACACAAAACAACAATGTTGCTACTATCGAAGCATCAACTATTACAGGATCTAACTTGTTAGTAAACTATTTAAGTCCAGTTCCTGAAAAAAGCATCGTTCAAACTAAAGGCGAAGCAAAAACAACAACAGTTAACGTTGATATTCCTTATGTTTATGACTTGAAGTTTAAAGCACCAGCTGATATTAAAGACTATGTTATTTTAAAAATGATTGATAATCTAGATTCAAGACTTGAAGTATTGGGCGTTACATCAATTACTCAAACAGATAACAAAGGTTTAGATATTACAGACAAAACTGAACTAGATAAGTTAGTAAAAATTGAAGGAAACAATGTTACAGTTGATTTAAAATCTCAAATCGCTAAATTAGTTCCAGATAAAGAAGTTCATGTATATTTAAAAACTAAAATCAAATCAACAACTGTTACAAAGACACCTATTAACAACTCATACGATATCGTATACAACAATGGTAAATTAGGTGACCCAACAATTGAAAAGAAGAAAAAATCTACAGATGATAACAGTACAGTTACAACTCCACAATTTGGTTCTATTAAATTTGTTAAGACTAAATCAGATGGTAAAACTCCTCTAGAAGGAGCTACTTTTAGAATATTCAGACTAGGATCTGATAAGATTTTCACTCCAATTAAACCTGGAGATAAAACAGAAATTACTGTTAATTATCAAAAAGTAAATTCTTTGAAAGAAGCATTAGATACTAAAGCATATGTAAATCCTACTACTGGTAAGGAAATTCCAGATGTAGTAAGTGGAAAAGATGGTGTAGTAGAATTTAAGAACTTGCCATACGGTCAATATGTTATTTATGAAGTTAAAGCACCTGCTAACTACAATGTTAAACAAGATGGTTTGAACGTTGATGTTAACGCAAAAACAGAAGAAGTAGTTTTAGAAAATGTTAAAAACTACTCTACAGAAGAAAACGTACCAGGAACAGGTACTAAAGGTGCAATGATCTTTGCTATAGTTGGTGCTGGTTTAGTTGCAGGAAGTATCTATGTAGCTAGACGTAAAAAAGCATTAGCAAAATAGTTAGTAATTTTAATCTAAACTTTTTATTATAATTAAAGAATTGCAAATAAATCTCTAATTTATATATTTATATAGGTTAGGACAAATCAAAACTATTAGGGATAAACACGATAATTCTTAACCAAAAAGGAGCAGAGATGTTAAAAAGAAAGAACATTGTTTCAAAAATTCTATTGGCTTTAGGAATTATCGTGTTTTTAATTCCTTTAGTATTAAATTTGTATTATAAAAATGAAAATAAGGCAGTTATAAAAGAATTTCGTTCACAAAAAGTTGAACAAAACAGTTCAAAAGATAATTCAAAGAACGAAAACAATAATTCAATTTCTAATATAATCACAGGAAAACAAAGTGACACTAACGATAAACAAAATTCACCAATAGGAATAATTTTTATTCCAAAGATCAAAGAACAAATTCCGATATATAAAGATATAAAAGGGATGTTAGATATAAATCTTGATAAAGGTGTTGTTCTTTTATCACGTTCTACAATGATGAAAGATATTGATGAAGATAGTTTTAAAGAAAAAGAAAACTTGTCTCTTGATCCAAAAAAAACAGCAAACATGGTATTAACCGGTCATAGAGGTACTTTGAATACTAATCAAAATATTTTTAAAAATTTAGATAAACTTGAAAAAGGCGATAAGTTTTATATTGATAACGGTACAAACCTATTGGAATTTAAAGTATTTGAGATTAAAGTTATTGATCCAAAACAAGGAAACTTGATATATAGCGATCAACCATTTAATCAATCTACTCTAGTAACTTGTACACCTTATCTTATTAATAATAAAAGGCTAATTGTTTCAGGAGGATTATCTAAAATAACGGATAATACAGATTCTAAAATTTTAAACGATATTAATAAAAATAAAAACGAGTTAGGTTTTTTCTCATTAGTGAATATTATGAATTTAATCATAGTGATAATTTTAATTGGATTAGTAATTGCATTTATTTTTAAGAAATACAAAAAAGAACAAAAAAGGAGGTTATAGGTGAAAGTTCTAAAAAGTTACAATAAATTATTTATGTTAGTAGCTTGTACAGCTTTATTAATGTCTCCAGTTAATTCTTCATATGCGAAAAATGAAACATTGACGCTACCAAAAATATATGAAGAAAATAAAGAAACAAAAGATAATAATGTGCTGTTAAAAGAAACAATTAAGGAATCAAAGCAAACTAATAAAATACGATTTATTCCAAGAACATCAAGTGGCAAAACACTCGATTCAGGTGTTTGGATTATTAAGGATAAAACCGGTAAGATTGTAAAGACTTTTACTATTACAAAAAAAGTTAATAAATTCGAGACTGAATTAAAAGATGGTTCGTATACACTTGAACAACAAAAAGCACCGAATGGATATATTAAAGATAATAAAAAGGTTAACTTTATTTTACCAGTTAACATAGATAAAGAGAAAGATGCCTTTGAAATATATCCTAAGTTTTTATCAATTGAAAATAATCAAGATAATAAAAGAAATCAAATTGATAAAAACAACAACAAAAATCAAAATGACAATACCGGAAATAACACTAGACCAAATGAAAGAAATTATAAAACAGGTGGACTAGACATTAAAATATTACTTTCGTCTTTTGTAATAATTTTCCCTATTGTATTTGTCACTATAAATAAGCTATTAGGAGGTGAAAGAAATGAAAAATAAAAAATCGATATTAAATAGATTTCTTTGCATGGTAATGGCTTTTATGATTGTATTTACTACGGTATTCACATCAGATTTAACAAGTAAAAAAGTTTCGCAAGCAGCAGGAAGTTTTCCGTTTTCTAGTTACAACGGTAGTATCAACTATAATGGATCTGGATTAGATGTTCGCTTTGAGGGTACGTTTGGAAGAACGGTTAGAAAAGGTGAAAAAATATATTTTACTGTAAGACCTACAGAATTTACAAAAAGTGATGAACTAGATACAGTAAGGAATGGTGGGTTACCTGCTGGTATTGAAGAATTAAGAAATAAAATCATCTATGATGTAAATTCAGGAAAGGAAATTGGAAGATTTGTTAATAGATCAGATTTTGTTGCGAGCATTGATATTCCGTCTGGATCAAAAATGAAATTCCAATTAGATAATACTTCGGTAATGTCTCCTTCTATGCTTAATAATATTGAAAAAACATACACTTATAAAGAAGGATTTTATGTAGAAGACAAATTGTTAGATCAAACTACGGTTACTGCTAAAACGGTAAGAGTAGGGAATACAGGCGGTATAGTCAATTATACAACAGTATTGGATAAAAATAATAGACCGATAATTCTAGATTTGTCGACACGTATAGGGGTAGGTGATTTGAGTCCAAACGCTTATAAAATGTACCCTTTTAATATTCCATTAGATTTTAGTAATAAAGCAAATGTATATAAAACAATAGACTTTGAAATTAATGAATGGGAAAACCTAAAAGCTTTAATAAAGAATGGAAAAAGAATTAGAGGTGTTCTTGATTTAGAATCTGATGGTGAATACATGTATTCAAGTATGGATTTAAGTTCTTATGATATCGATAGTAAAATCGATTATTTGAATACTATTAAAGAAATGATTCAAGACTCTAGTGGTGAAGGTGTAGATTATACACAAGTAAGTGAGTTGGGAAGATGTCTTAAAGATAGAAAAGTTAATTATTTAGGGAATAATCTTCAATATAAAAGTGTTGATTTAACTCAGGAAATAGTTTTTCAATTTGCATTGAAAGGTAAAGACGGAATGGACCTATCCTTTATAAAAGACATTCCAAAAAGTTATTTTTTAAATAGTGATAATGTAACGATAGCTCAGACATATCCGTCAAAAAGACTATCTAACGGATTACAATTTGATAATGGTGTTGTAACGGAAATAAACGATATAGATATTAGATTAAATAAAAATAAAGATGTTGCTGTAGTGAGTATAAAATTTGATATGAAAGTAGGATTGTCAAACATTTCTTTAGCAAAGTTTTATTTGCCTATACCATCAAATATAGGTTTTTTTAACAGAGAAAACAAACCTAACCTTGACTATAAAGAGTTTTTTCCTTACCGATCAGAAACAGAATATGCTTTTGCAGCTGGTACTTCTTTTAGTGAGAGTAGGTGGAATAGTTTTAAAGATAGAGGTTCATTATTTTTAGATTCTTCAGACAGTTTTCCGTTTTTAGAAAATGAATATGATTCTGTTACTAAAGTTCCAAGAATAAGAACAAATACAGTTAAAACAAATTTAGATGGCGAACTAATAGGTACTACGCCAATTCCATTTAATAAAAGAAGAGTTCCTTCCGAAGATCTAGAAGTTGGTAAAGAAAGATTAAAACAAAAAGGTGAAGAAGGTGCCAAGAGATATGATGGTACTATCGTTAAACAACCAAAAGACGAAATAACTGAATATGGTGTAAGAAAGACAGTCGTAAAGACAGAAACAAAGAATATACCATTTAAGGAAATCAGAAGACCAGCAGATGATTTG
>QWCP01000295.1_pt1 | contig 28203 bp, 20 predicted proteins | sample 1972561 | NCBI WGS metagenome assembly QWCP01 (sample SAMN09866705, study PRJNA288562) | Human vaginal metagenome isolate pre4_vaginal, whole genome shotgun... | isolation source: vagina | host: Homo sapiens | place: USA: California
TCACGCTAACGAAGTGAATAAGGATCCGAATGCAACTCAGGATCAGGTGAATCAGGCTGCTGAGGATTTGAAGAAGGCTGAGCATGATTTGAAGCCAGCTCCAACTCCAGCTCCTTCTGTTGATAAGAGTGGTTTGCAGCAGGCTGTTGACGATGATACTAATTTCCGCAGTAAAGCACCGTATTTGGTTGCTGAAGCACCTGATTTAGATGCGTACAAGCAAGCTGTTGACGATGCTCATACAGTGCTCCAGGATGCTCATGCTACGCAGGCTCAAGTTGATGAAGCTTTGAAGAAGCTTCAGAATACTAAACAAGCGATTGTGAGCAAGTTTGGCACTACGAGTGATGCGGGTACAGGTGTCACTGCAGGTACCACCACCGGCAACACAACCACCGGCAACACAACCACCACTGGTGCAAGTGTTACGGCTGATCAGAGCACAACTGGTTCTACCAATGCTGCTGTGAACAATGCGCCAGCTGTGAAGAACGCTGATGCTGCTGTTGCTCAAGCACAAGCAAAGGTTGAAGCTGCTGAGGCTGAAGTTAAGAAGCTTGCTGCTAACCCATCTGCAACGCAAGCTCAAGTTAATGCTGCTCAGCGTAAACTTGCGGATGCTCGTAAGACTCTTGCGGATGCTCAGGCTCATGCGGCTCAAGTCCGTAAGTCCGTGCAAGCTCATGCGTCACAGGCAGGTCGTGCTGCTGAACTAAGTAAGACTGGTAGTGCAGTATCTGTGTTGAGCATGTTTGCTGCAACGGTAGCTGCTGCTGGTGCTGCAATCTTCTTAGGTAAGCGTCGTGGCACTTCTCGTCACAGCAATAAGTAGGTTGTAGCTAGCTTGGTTGCTAGTTAGTCCCAAAATTAATAACGCATAGTAGAAAAGCCTTACTGGTGATTTTTAGTCGCTGGTAAGGCTTTTATATGCTTAACTTACTTGCGTATGACAGAATTGTAGAGTTGATTGATCTTTTGCTGCATTGACAAAAACAAAATAAAAGTACAGAACAGCTCAAATGTAGAAAAGCTCCTGCGTGCTCAAATAAGCATCACAGGAGCTTTCTTTTTCAAAAAACAGACTTATAACAAATTGTTACTTGATGATAAGTAATACATTGATGTGAGAAATCACAACACCTCAATCGACATAATACCTACTGGTTCCAAAGGTGCGTCAGTTCGATCGGTAGCAACAGTATCGAGCTTATCTACTACTGCCTTTGAAGCAGCGTCAGCTACTTCGCCGAAAATAGTGTGATGACCATCGAGCCAAGGTGTTGGTACAGTCGTAATGAAGAATTGTGAGCCATTAGTGCCGTGTAAACGACCATCGCGTCCGCGGCGCTTACCCGCATTTGCCATAGCAAGCAAATAAGGCTTATCGAACTTCAACGACGGATCAATCTCATCGTCGAACTCATATCCAGGACCGCCTGTGCCGGTGCTAAGTGGGCAACCGCCTTGAATCATAAAATCTTTAATAATGCGGTGGAATGTCAAACCATTGTAGAAAGGTTCATGAGAAGCCTCACCAGTGAATGGGTCTTTCCACTCTTTTTCGCCGGTTGCGAGACCAATGAAATTCTTAACAGTTTCTGGCGCTTTGTCATCAAAGAGATTGATAGTAATATCGCCTTCAGAAGTATGCATAATAATTGTGCTCATAGTTGTAATTTTCCCATATGTTCGAGACTGCTAGCCAGTATCGTGTTATACGTTATATTTTGCGATATTGTAGAGCGAATTGAGAAACCAACCTAAGAACCAACCTAAGAACCAATTTGGCTATTAACGTAGGAATGAACTTAATATTTTGCAAGTTATAAAAAAGCGGGTTTTATAGTAAGCAGTAGCGCTCACCATAAAACTCGCTGTAGTTGGTTATTTTAACCTTCTTCTAATTTATTCGTGGTACGTATAAACGTGTATTTTCTAATATTGAAACGTATTAAAAATACACTATAAGTTTTGATACAGCGACGAACCAGATTCCTGGAACTTCTTGCTCATTGCCTTCATGCCATCAGTAATTGCCTGGCTACGCGCTTCCTCAACAAGCTGTTCCTGTTGAGCGGCGCCGCCAAAACGCTTACGAATATTCTGAGAAATAGCCATGGAGCAGAACTTTGGTCCGCACATTGAGCAGAAGTGCGCCATTTTTGCAGGCTCAGCAGGAAGAGTATCGTCGTGGAAAGCGATTGCAGTATCCGGATCGTAGCTTAAGTTAAACTGATCTAACCAACGGAACTCGAATCGAGCTTTACTAATAGCGTTATCGCGATCCATAGCATGCGGATGATGCTTAGCAAGATCAGCTGCGTGGCAAGCAATCTTATATGCAATCACGCCCTGCTTCACGTCGTCTTTGTTAGGCAATCCCAAATGCTCTTTAGGGGTTACATAGCAAAGCATTGCAGTACCGTAGCGTGCAATCTCTACGCCGCCAATTGCGGAAGTAATATGATCATAGCCCGGGGCGGTATCGGTAGTTAGAGGACCAAGCGTATAGAATGGAGCATTCTGGCAAATCGCCTTTTCCATCTCAATATTCATACGTACAGTGTCAAATGGCACGTGACCTGGACCTTCAATCATCACTTGCACATCGTGCTGCCAAGCAATCTTAGTAAGCTCGCCAAGCGTCATAAGCTCAGAAAGCTGAGCTGCATCGTTTGCATCAGCCAAGCTACCTGGACGCAAACCGTCACCCAAAGAGAAAGCAACATCATACTTTGCGAAAATCTCGCATAACTCTTCAAAGTGCGTGTAAAGGAAGCTTTCTTGATGATGCTGTAAGCACCACTCTGCCATAATCGAGCCGCCACGCGACACAATACCTGTTACTCGGTTTGCGGTAAGCGGCACGTAGCGAAGTAGTACGCCTGCGTGAATAGTCATGTAGTCAACGCCCTGCTCGCACTGTTCGATAACCGTGTCTCGGAACAGCTCCCAGCTGAGCTTAGAAGCGTCATCCTCAACCTTTTCCAAAGCCTGGTACATTGGTACGGTTCCAATTGGCACAGGGGAGTTACGTAAAATCCATTCGCGAGTCGTGTGAATATCGTTACCGGTGGAAAGATCCATCACGGTATCAGCACCCCACTTCGTGGCCCACGTAAGCTTTTCTACTTCTTCGTCGATAGACGACGTAACAGCAGAATTACCCATGTTCGCGTTGAGCTTCGTTAAGAAGCGAGAACCAATAATCATAGGCTCAGCTTCAGGATGGTTAATATTGCAAGGAATTACAGCGCGTCCGGCTGCAACTTCTTCGCGAACCAGCTCCACGTCACAATTTTCGCGAGTAGCAACATACTGCATTTCTGGAGTAACAATGCCATGGCGAGCGTACCACATTTGCGTAATCGGATGATCCGCGCCCTTCATTGGCTTATGCGTACGCCCACGCCATTCCTTAGAAGCCTTACCGCGCTTAATAGCGCGCTTGCCATCGTCTTGAAGATTGCGTCTGCGGCCCTCATATTCCACAACGTCACCGCGGTCACGAATCCAGTCAAGGCGAAGCGGAGCCAAGCCCTCTTTAGGATCGCACTTTGGACCTTCCGTATTGTAGTCCTTAAAAGGCGGGTTAGGTCCCACGCCAGGAGTATCTGAAAGCTTAATTTCCGTGTACGGAACTTCCAAATCGTAGGAACCATACTTATATTCAAAATGAACAGGAGTAGTTTTGCGAATATGAGCCTTATCTCGCTGGGTGCAACCACGAGCCGCAATATCAACACGTTGTTGCTTAGCTAATTTTGCTGCATCTTTTGCTTCTTTAGCGTTAATAAACGTCGGCTTCTTTTCTTCAGATGGTTTTGAAGACTTTTCTTCTGTATTTTCCGCGACGATTACGCGTTTAGCGTAACCATGTTTTGCTTCACCTCGTACGGCTTTCCAACGTTCAATGAACTCACGCATAGTGGATTCTGGTGTTTCTGAAGTGTATAGAGGTTCAGCAACAAAGAATCCTGCAGCTTTTGTACGAGCAATCATAGCTACATCATCTAATTGTGTTTTTCCACCCACGAGTACTGGAAAATCACTTGCTACGCAAATTGTGTTAATTTTTGCTTCGTCCAACGTTGTGTGATTTGCTTCTAATTCGTAGGCAGCAGTAGTATTTTCGCATCCTTCTTCAGGATTGTGCATGGCAGTTACGCAAATATAATCAATGCAACCATCTGGAAGCTCATTAATAACTTTGACTAAACTTTCAGTTTCAACAGACAAGCCAATAATAGCGTCCTCTCCAAGCAAAGCACGTGCTTCTCGAGGTTCCATATCGCTTTGTGCAAGATGAATGCCGTCTACTTTGATACTTTGATTTCTAGCTTGCCAAGCAACGTCAACTCGCTCGTCAATAACAAACGTTACGGAATCGCACTTATTGTTATCTTCAATAATTTGGGCGATATCGCGAGCAAGAGTCGTAATTTCCTTAGCGTTTTCATTGTTGCAATGAAGGCGGATAAGAGTTGCTCCTGCGCGTAAAGCATCATCAACTACGTCAGTAAGTGGTCGATGATTACAAGCTTGTGGGTCTGCAATAAAGCAGGCGTTGAGATTAAATTGATTACGCATCGAAGCGTATGGATAATTTGAATTCATACTAAACTCGTTGCTCCCTACGTTGTATTAACTAACAGGTTCTAAGGGTTAGATATTAAATACCTATCTCAGCCTTCCTATGAAAGCACCCCTGCAAAATGTTGAATTATCAACAAGTTTACACGATTACGTGCATTTCATGGGTTGGGGTATGTTGCAAATATGAGAGCGAACACGAAGGTGGTATGAAGACAAACACAATCATACATAGCAATAATAAATCTCAGCGGCACAATAGTTTCAAACACAATAGCTTTAAACACACTAGTTTCAAACACAATAAAACTGCCTGTGTTAGTAGCATGCAGGCAGTTCGTAATTGGTAAAATGTAGAACTGCTTTAGCGCTCGTGATGATTAATAGCGCGAGCAATAACATCTCCCAAAGTTTGCACAATTTGCACGAGAATGATGCAAAGAATAACAGCTACAGTCATAACATCATACTGGTAACGCTGGTAGCCGTATCGAATTGCAATATCGCCAAGTCCGCCTGCACCAACCGTTCCAGCCATTGCAGAAAAACCAAAAAGTGTAATAAATGTTAGAGCGGCACCGCGAATAAGCGAAGGCAACGCCTCCCAAAGTAGCACTTTGCACACGATTTGTAATTTACTGGCACCAAAGCTTTGCGCAGCTTCGATCAGACTTCCGTCAACTTCTGCTAAAGATTGTTCAACAATGCGCGCCACAAATGGAGCTGCAGTAATAACAAGTGGCACAATGGCACCCGGGACGCCAAGTGAAGTGCCAACAATCAAGCGTGTAAATGGAATTAACGCAACGAGCAGGATAATAAACGGTACTGAACGCACGATATTAACGATCCAGCCAAGAATCGCGTTTATTGGAGCGTTTGGACAAATACCTTTTTTGTCGGAAGTAATAAGCAATACGCCAATCGGAAGCCCAATAACGTATGCTAAGAGTGTTGCGACTGAAGTCATCACTAGTGTATCGAGCACGCCTTCAGCAAGTAAGTCGCCGTATTCGTTCAAAAATTGTGTAGCAGATTCTATCATTGTTATTTCACCTCGTTACCAAGCGTATGAAATCGTAGTAGAGCGTATTAAATCGTAGTAGATGCAGGCTTTTTACGATGATTTTCTTGCTTTTCATCTGCAATCAGCGTTCGCAAAATATTGCTTTGTGGATTTGCAAATAAGGTTGTAGTGTCGCCTAATTCCACAATATGACCGTCGTCAATCATTGCAACTCGGTCGCAAATATTTCGCGCAACTGCCAACGAATGCGTAATAATAACCAGTGTTACGTTAAGTTCGCGATTAATTCGGCGCAGTAAATCGAGGATTTGCGCGGTTGTAGTGGAGTCGAGTGCGCTTGTTGCTTCGTCACAAAGCATAATCGAAGGATTATTTGCTAACGCCCGAGCAATAGCAACGCGTTGCTGCTGGCCGCCAGAAAGCTGGCTAGGGTAGCGGTCGGCAAGATCTTGCAAGCCAACTAAATTAAGCAAATAATGCGCGCGTTCTTCACGCTTCTTTTTATCAACGTGATTAAGTTCAAGCGGGAAAGTTACATTTCGCAATACTGTGCGCTGTTGGAAAAGACTAAAATTCTGGAAAATCATGCCGATATTTGCTCGAACTTTAGCAAGCTCGCGGTCTTTGACTCCAGTAATATCATTGCCATCAATCACAATCCTACCGGAAGTTGGGTGCTCAAGCAGATTCATGCAACGCACGAGCGAAGATTTTCCAGCACCGGAAGAACCGAGAATACCGAAAACTTCTCCCGACTCAATAGTGAGATTAATATCATGCAATGCTTCATGCGCTTCGCTACCTTTGCCGTAGCTTTTATGAAGATGTTCAATCTGAATCATGCTATTCCTTACAGATTATTTTGTGCTCTGTGCAACATACTAGCGTTACGTATCAAATTACGTATCAAATTACGTATCAAATTACGTATCAAATTACGTATCAAATTACGTACCAAGTTACGTTATGTTACGTACTGTCTTACATATTGTACGCATACTATGCAGGGGTTTATGCGTTTATGTACCTATGTACTCATGCACTTACAAAAATAATGCCGCAAAGCGCGCTAGAAATCACACGTATTTACGGCATTATATGGCTACATGGTAAGTATTGATGGTAAGTATTATTTAGAAAACAGGAAGCACAGCGCCCTTATAAGTCTTAGTAATATAGTCGTGGACTTCGCTTGTTTTCAAAGCCTTAAGTAATGCCTTAATTTTGGCTAGCTTTTCGGAACCCTTCTTTACTACAATAATATTTTCGTAAGTTTTAGCAGCAATTCCACCAACCTTTTCGGAAGTAAGCGGATCCTTAGTTGGGTTAAAACCAGCCTGAATTGCGTAGTTACCATTCATGGCAGCAAGATCCACATCCTTAATTGCAGTCGGAACGGTTGCAGCCTCAAGTTCCTTAAACTTCAAATTCTTCGGATTGCTCGTAATATCTTTTACAGTAGCGTTAATATCTTTTGGATTCTTCAGCTTCAACAAGCCAGCGTCCTGCAGAAGTAGCAGTGCGCGAGCCTCATTCGTAGGATCGTTTGGCACTGCAACGGTTGCACCATCAGCCAAAGCCTTAATGGTTTTGGTCTTTCCTGGGTACAATCCAAAAGGCTCAAAATGAATTCCGCCTACCGAAACAAGATGCGTTCCCTTTTCCTTGTTGAAATTGTCGAGGTAAGGAAGATGCTGATAATAGTTTGCGTCAACTTCACCTTCTTCGGTAGCGGTATTCGGCTGCACGTAGTCTGTAAACTCCTTAACAACCAGCTTGTAGCCTTCCTTCTGCAAAATCGGCTTTACTACTTTATTAAGGATTTCAGCATGAGGAGTAGGCGATGCTGCTACAGTAACAGTCTTGTCGTCTTGGCTATTTGCATTCCTAGCACTTCCGCAACCGCTTAAAGCGAAAGTTGCCAAAGCTGCCAAAGCTGTAATCGAGGCAATAACTTTAATCCTGCGCATATTTTCTGCTCCTTGTTTGCTGAAATCCTTTTTGAATTTCCCCTTCGCGAGTAACGAATTATCAATATAAGCGAGAAAATTTAATAATTCTACACTTTGCTTATTAGTATTATTTATGACGTGTTACTAATGCGAATGCTTGCAATGTGGGAAGATACAAAAGTTTTTGGTTCGAGTTTTGCAACACGTCTCTTACTTGCAATAAAGCAATCTACTAAACTATAAAATATGAGTTTTTTGCGATTGGCATTAGCGCAGATAGATACATGCGTTGGAAATATTGATAGTAACGTTGCGAAAGTATTGCAATACTCGGCGCATGCAAAACAATCAGGCGCTCGGATGGTAGTTTTTCCGGAAATGACATTAACCGGCTACCCAATTGAAGATCTCGCTTTACGTGGCACATTTCGCGCATCTGCTCAACAAGCTGCCGATTTACTTGCGGTAAAACTTGTGGAAGAAGGTTTGGGGGAGCTTTATGTAGTAGTTGGAACTGTTGGCTTTGACGAGTCTGCTGGAAAGCCTCGTAACCGCCTGCTCGTATTGCATGAAGGTAAGTCCGTATTGCAATACGACAAGCATTTCTTGCCAAATTACGGCGTTTTTGACGAGTTTCGTATTTTCTCTTCCGGGAATAAGTGCGAACTTATAGAAGTTGACGGTATGCGCTTAGGATTCGCAATTTGTGAAGATATTTGGCAAGACGGTGGTCCTGTAGCTCAACTCGCAAAACTTGGTATTGATGCGCTTATTACCATGAATGGCTCTCCCTACGAAGAAGGCAAAACCCATGTGCGCTATAACTTAGCTCAAAAGCGCGCAGCTGAAGTTCATGCGCCTGTTGTGTATGTGAACCAAGTTGGTGGGCAGGATGATTTAGTCTTCGACGGTGGAAGTTTTGTGGTTGATGCGGATGGAACTTTGCTTGAGCGCTCGCCAATGTTTGCTGAAGATTTAGCTTTTGTAGATTTCAATAGCTCGCTTAAAAAACAGAAAGTTTCCAGCATTGCTCCAAAACTTGATGCGGATGAAGAAGTATATTGCGCTTGTGTCGTAGGTCTTAGAGATTACATGCGTAAGAATGGTTTTAAGGGCGTGTGTTTGGGACTTTCTGGCGGCATAGATTCAGCATTAGTAGCAACTATGGCTGCAGATGCGTGCGGTGGAGTAAACGTGTACGGCATTTCTATGCCAAGCATGTATTCTTCGGATGGTTCTAAAGATGATGCGCGCGACTTAGCTGAGCGTATTGGTGCACATTACGATGTGCAGCCTATTGAACCACTTTTTAAGGCTTTTCAATCGCAACTTTCCTTAGAAGGTGTTGCTGCAGAAAACTTGCAAGCTCGCGTGCGTGGCGTAATCGTAATGGCTTACTCAAATTCGCGCGGTGTTTTGGCGCTCGCAACTGGCAATAAGTCAGAGCTTGCGTGTGGATATTCCACCATATATGGTGATGCGGTAGGGGGGTATGCTCCTATTAAAGATTTACTCAAAACACGAGTGTGGGCACTTTCTCGTTGGCGCAATTGCGCTGCAGCTGCTGGCGTGGGTGTTGGTATGCTGCCGATTGTTGGCAATGAGGATGCCGTAAAAGTAGCAGCTCCGCAAGATGGTGTGCTTATTCCGGTTAATTCTATTGTGAAACCGCCAAGTGCAGAGTTGCGTCCAGGTCAGAAGGATTCTGATTCTTTGCCGGAGTACGATTTGCTTGACCGTGTTTTGCAAGCACATATTGAACGAGCGCACGGTAGAGCGGATTTACTTGCTGACGGCTTTGATGCTCACACGGTTGATACTGTTATGCGACTGGTTGATCGTGCTGAATGGAAGCGTAGACAGTATCCACTTGGACCAAAAGTAAGTGCTCTTGCATTTGGCAGGGATCGCAGAATACCTGTTACTACCGCATTTCGGGAGTAAACAATGCATTTTTTCAATAAAATGTGACGTAATTCACTAGATTTTTTGCAAAACTCCTCGCGTACCCTTTTGCGCATGCTTTACCATAGTTAAGTAAGACAGCGTGAAGGTGCGCTGCGGGTACAAAAGGAGTCTAATATGACATCAGTTGATGCACCGGTTCTCACCGAAGAGGATCTTCGTACTAAGGCTTGGGATGGCTTTACTGACGGCAACTGGAAGAAAGATATTGACGTTCGTGACTTTATTTTAAAGAATTACACGCCGTATGAAGGCGATGAGACTTTCTTGGCTGATGCTACTGAGAAAACAAAGCACATGTGGAAGTATCTCGACGACAATTACTTAGCTGTTGAGCGTGAGCGTCGTGTCTATGATGTTGAAACTCACATTCCTGCAGGCATTGACGCCATGCCAGCCGGCTACATTGAAAGCCCAGAAGTAGATAACGTTATCGTTGGTTTGCAAACTGATGAGCCTTGCAAGCGCGCTATGATGCCAAATGGTGGCTGGCGTATGGTTGAGCAGGCTATTAAGGAAGCTGGCAAGGAAGTAGATCCTCAAATTAAGAAGATTTTTACTACCTATCGTAAGACTCATAACGATGGTGTGTTTGGTGTTTACACTAAGAACATTAAGATTGCTCGCCACAACAAGATTTTAACCGGTTTGCCAGATGCTTACGGTCGCGGTCGTATTATTGGTGATTACCGTCGCGTGGCTCTTTATGGCGTGAATATGCTTATTGAGTTTAAGAAGCGTGATAAGGATTCAATTCCATATCGTAACGATTTTACCGAGACGGAAATTGAGCATTGGATTCGTTTCCGCGAAGAGCATGATGAGCAAATTAAGGCTTTGAAGCAGCTTATTAATTTGGGCAACGAGTACGGCTTGGATTTGACTCGTCCTGCGCAAACTGCTAAGGAAGCTGTTCAGTGGACTTACATGGGTTATCTTGCATCTGTCAAGAGCCAGGATGGCGCTGCAATGAGCTTCGGCCGTGTCTCCGCATTCTTCGATTGCTACTTTGAGCGCGATTTGAAGGCTGGTTTAATTACAGAAACTGACGCTCAGGAGATTATTGACGCACTCGTTATGAAGCTTCGTATTGTGCGCTTCTTGCGTACTAAGGATTACGATGCAATCTTCTCTGGTGATCCATACTGGGCAACGTGGTCCGATGCTGGCTTCAGTGATGATGGTCGCACGTTTGTTACTAAGACTTCGTTCCGTTTGCTTAACACTTTGACTCTTGAGCATCTTGGGCCTGGTCCTGAGCCAAACATCACTATTTTCTGGGATCCAAAGCTTCCAGAAGCTTACAAGCGTTTCTGCGCACGAATTTCTATCGACACTTCTGCAATCCAGTACGAGTCCGATAAAGACATTCGTGAGCACTGGGGCGATGACGCTGCTATTGCTTGCTGCGTTTCCCCAATGCGCGTTGGTAAGCAAATGCAGTTCTTCGCAGCTCGCGTGAACTCTGCTAAGGCTTTGCTTTACGCGATTAACGGTGGCCGCGATGAAATGACCGGCATGCAGGTTATTGATAAGGGTGTTATTGAGCCAATTCGTCCAGAAGCAGACGGCACTCTCGATTATGAGAAGGTTAAGGCCAACTACGAGAAGGCTTTGGAATGGCTTTCCGAGACTTATATTGAGGCTTTGAATATCATCCACTACATGCACGATAAGTATGCTTACGAGTCCATTGAAATGGCTTTGCATGATAGGGAAGTCTACCGTACACTCGGCTGCGGTATGTCTGGCTTGTCGATTGCTGCTGATTCTTTGGCTGCTTTGAAGTATGCGAAGGTTTACCCAATCTACAACAAGGATGCTAAGACTACCGAAGGCCACGAGTACGAGTACATCGAGGGTGGCGATGACGATTTGATCGTTGGTTACAAGACGGTTGGTGAGTTCCCAATCTACGGTAACGACGACGATCGCGCTGATGACTTAGCTAAGTGGGTTGTAAGCACTGTAATGGGTCAGGTAAAGCGTTTGCCTGTGTATCGTAACGCTGTTCCAACTCAGTCCATCTTGACTATTACTTCTAACGTCGAGTACGGCAAGAACACCGGTTCCTTCCCATCTGGTCACAAGAAGGGTACTCCGTACGCTCCAGGCGCAAACCCAGAAAACGGCATGGATTCGCACGGCATGCTTCCGTCCATGTTCTCTGTTGGCAAGATTGATTATGACGATGCTCTCGATGGTATTTCGCTTACGAACACCATTACTCCTGACGGTTTGGGTCGTGACGAAGACGAGCGTATCAGCAACTTGGTTGGTATTTTGGATGCTGGCAATGGCCATGGCTTGTACCATGCAAACATCAACGTTTTGCGTAAGGAACAGCTTGAAGATGCTGTTGAGCACCCGGAAAAGTACCCGCACTTGACGGTTCGAGTTTCCGGCTACGCAGTGAACTTCGTAAAGCTCACTAAGGAGCAGCAGCTCGACGTTATTTCTCGTACATTCCACCAAGGTTCAGTTACTGACTGATTTGGTTGATTGTTGAACACCGCCGGGAGTGAGGCTAGTTTCGCTCCCGGCTTTTGTTAATTGCGTATATTATGCATATCGCATATATTACGTATATTGTGTAAAAATAAGTTTGGAGGGCATCTTTATGGTTGAAAATACAGCGTTTCGTACCACGACTCAGCATATGTTGAAAGAGTCGAAAGAGTATGCTCGCCAAACGTTAATGGGTGGACTTTCTGGCTTTGAATCTCCAATTGGTTTGGATCGTAAAGACCGCTTAGTTGCTCTTAAAACAGGCGATATTGGTTTCGTTCATTCTTGGGATATTAACACTTCTGTTGATGGTCCGGGAACGCGTATGACAGTGTTTATGAGTGGCTGCCCGCTTCGCTGCCAGTATTGCCAAAATCCTGATACTTGGAAAATGCGTGACGGCAAGCCGGTCTACTTAGACGCGATGATTAAAAAAGTTGACCGTTATCAAAGTCTTTTTAAGGCAACAGGCGGCGGAATCACATTTTCTGGCGGCGAGTCCATGATGCAACCAGCTTTTGTATCTCGAGTGTTTCGCGCTGCAAAAGAAATGGGCGTGCACACGTGCTTAGATACTTCCGGCTTTTTGAATCGTAATTACACGGACGAAATGATTGACGATATTGATCTTTGCTTGCTTGACGTTAAATCTGGCACTGAAGAAACATATAAAAAAGTTACCGGCGGTTTGCTTCAGCCAACTATCGACTTTGGTCAGCGCTTAGCAAAAGCTGGTAAGAAGATTTGGGTGCGTTTTGTGCTCGTTCCAGGTTTGACCGACAGCGAAGAAAACGTTGAAAAAGTTGCTGAGATTTGCGATTCCTTTGGGGATGCTGTTGAGCATATTGACGTGCTTGGATTCCATCAACTAGGCCGCCCAAAGTGGCATGAGCTTAGGATTCCATACCCTCTTGAGAATCAAAAAGGGCCTTCTAGAGCACTTAAAGAGCGAGTTGTAAACCAGTTCAAAGACCACGGTTTTGTTGTGTATTAAAGCTAAATATGCGCATTGAATTGCCAGAGTGCTTAAATCATATCGCTCTGTAAGTTGTAATAATTCTGTTAAGAGCGTATTTTTCTATATTTACATTTTTTTGTTTATGATAGGATTTCAACAATATCCAATATTGCATAGGCAAAGGAGCTTATCGTGAAGAAGTTGAAGGAATTGAAGGAGAATTGTACTTGGAATCGCACGCATACTGTGGCTTTGGTTGCTGTGATTGTTTCGCTTATTTTTTATTTGACTGTTCTTGCTTCCGCTCCTTACGCATTGGTGCATAGTAGTCATTTAAGTGTTTCAGTTGCGTGTGGTCCAGCAGTTTTACTTGTTGTAATATTTTTGGTTATTCAATCATTATTTGCTATGCTGCGTTCCAGAAGCTTAACGTTGCCGATAATCACATCGATATTAAGCGTGTTATGTGGCATACTTTTTGACATTTTTCTTGCGTTTTATCCTTATGTAGGCAGTAAGCTTTCTTTCGGCTTGTTAATACTTGCGTTTCTAATTATTGCTTTTGGTGGAATTATTGGTACTTGGGTTGGTTACGCTTTTGGATATTACGTTTTGGATGCTGTTAAAGAATATTGTTTGCGTAAAACAGATTTTATGAAAGAAGATAGTTGGATTTCTAAGCATAAGATTCTTGCTGGTTGCTGGTTTGCTTTAGTTATTGGTTATATTGCTTCTACAGTACTCGTGCTATTGAGCGAAGGCATTGGCATTATGATTTCGCTTATGATATTCCCATTCTTGCTTATGGCCGGGGTGTGCGTGTGCGCTGGAATGGCTGGCAAAGGCGGATGGATTGTGGTGCTTGTAGGCATTATTTACGACGCGCTTTTAGTGTATTTTGCAGTACCTCTGCATTTGCTCGGTTTGCCTTGTGGTTCTAAAAATGTAGCCGAGAATGTGTGCTTTAGTCTTGGCTCAATATCGTTAAGATTCTTCTATTTGGACGCATCGTATTTCCTTAATGCAATGCTTCCAACCTTAGTTATAAGCGTATTAGGTTTTGCGATTACTCGAGGAATACTATTGTTGCGTAAATCTCGTAATTAGAATATCCGGTTGCGTTACTCGCTGTAGCAATGTGCAAACTATGTGTGTAATATTACGTATAGTTTTAAGTGCATGTGTTTGCTAAGCGTACAATCAGGAGGCGTTCTTGAACGAGGAACCAAAGCTTTTAAAAGAGCCTAGAGAAGGAGTTCCAGAAGTCATTGATACGCTTGAAGCATATAAAGATTATTGTAGCTTGTTGGCAGCAGGAACGGGACCTTTGGCTGCGGATGCTGAGCGAGCTTCCGGTTTTCGTTACAGTCATGAAGATTGGTTGATTCAATTTAAGCGCAAAGGTGCCGGCATTGGTTTGCTTGATCCTGTAGCACTAGGAAAACTTGGCGTTGATTGGCATGAGTTTAACGCGGCAATAGGGGATGCGCCTTGGATTATTCACGATTCTATGCAGGATTTGCCAGGATTCTTTGATATTGGTTTGCGTCCGCGTGCGTTATTTGATACTGAGATTGCCGCTAAATTACTTGGCAGAAAGCGCTTCGGTTTAAGCTCAGTAACTGAATATTATTTGGGGCTTACTCTTGCAAAAGAACATTCTGCAGCTGACTGGTCTTACCGTCCACTTCCTCGAGATTGGCGAAATTATGCGGCTTTAGATGTTGAATTGCTTATCGAATTAGAAGAAGCAATGCGCGCGGAACTCAAAAAACAGGGTAAACTTTCTTGGGCTGAAGAAGAATTTGCGCACTTACTGAAGCAGGGGGCGCAAAAGAAAGCTCCGCATCCGCGTCCGTGGCTTAAAATATCGCATATTAGTGTGCTTATGCACGATCGCGTTGGCTTAATTATTGCAAAATCTTTGTGGGAAGAGCGTGATGCTCTTGCTCGTCAATACGATATTGCGCCTACACTACTGCTTTCTGATGCTGCGATTATTGAAGCGGGAAAGCGCAAGCCGTGCAATGCTCGTGCGTTTCGTAGTATTCGCTCGTTAAATGAGCGAGTGCGAATACACACAGGCAGTGAGCAAGATAAAATGTTTGAACGGTACGCACCAATTCAGCGTAAAATTAAGCCATCTCTTTGGAAAAATGTTATTGAACAAGCAATTTTGCGTGCGAAATCTGGTGAAACAGCTATGGATGATGTACCGCCAATATTGCCAAATGGAACTATGCAATTTGATTCGCGCGAGTCGCACAAATCTTCTTCATTGCGGACAACAAATAATACTGAGGATGCGCAGGATTTTACTGATTCGCAAGATTCGTTGGGTGCTCAAGGTGCTCAAGGTGCTCAATATTTGCAGGATTCACAAACTGCTCCTCGTTCCATGCATTACTGGAAGGAGCATCATCCTGCACGATATGATTTGTTGCAGCGTGTTCGTTCCTTGCTGATGTGTATTGCTGAAGATACTCATACTCCGGTAGAAGTGATTATTAAACCACAAATTATTCGCAATCTTTGTTGGAGTGAAAATATACACGAAGTTGACGTTTCAACCTTCCTTTTCGCGCAAGGTGCTAGAGCGTGGCAGGTTGCACTTATTGCTGAGTCCGTAACTCGCGTTATCATGTAACGGTTGTGCCATCCGGCAGAAGGTAAGAAAACGTAATTTCAGGAGCGCAAGCGTGAAAATCAGCGTCAGGAATCTTGAGCCAACTAAGGTTAAGCTCACCATTACCGCAGATCTCGAAGACTTCAAGCCATTCTTGGATGAAGCTCGTAAGGAGATTGCTAAGCAAATTAACGTGCCAGGTTTCCGTAAGGGACATGTACCAGGCAAGATTGTAGATCAGCGCGTCGGTTTCGGTGCTGTTGCCGGTGAAGCCGTCAATTCCGCTGTGCCAGAGCTTTACTCTAAGGCTTTGGAAGAAAAGAAGATTCGCCCAATGGATCAGCCAGAATTTGACGTGCAAGAAGTGCCAACGTCAACTGCTGAAGATGCCAAACTTAAGTTTGTTGTTACTGTTGAGCGTCGTCCAGATTTTAAGTTGAACAAGTTCAAGGGTGTTGAGATTGAAGTCGAGAAGCCAGAAGTTTCCGACAAAGACGTGGATGATCGTTTAGAGGGTCTTCGTCAGCGTTTCGCTACTTTGGTGGGTGTTGATCGTCCAGCAACTAAGGGTGATTACACTAATATCGATTTGGAAGCTCGCATTAACGATGAAGTTGTTGACGCACAAGAAGGCGTTAGCTACGAAATTGGTTCTGGTGTGTTGCTTGACGGTTTGGATGAGGCTTTGGATAGCCTTTCTGCTGGTGAAGAAACCACTTTCGAGGGTACTCTTGAATCCGGTAAGCATAAGGGCGAGAAAGCTCAGATTAAAGTTAAGGTTAATTCCGTAAAGACTCAGGAATTGCCAGAACTTAACGATGATTTTGCTCAGGAAGCCTCCGAGTTTGACACTTTGGATGAGCTGAAAGCTGATGTTCGTAAGGCTTGCGAACAGGCTGCTGAAGGTCGTCAGGCAACCAATGCTCGTGACGCATTCCTTGTTAAGCTCCAGGAAGAGGTTGAGATTCCTGTTCCTAAGGGTGTTTTGGACAAGGCTGTTGCTGAACATTTGAAGGCTATGACTCCAGACCCAGAAAAGGCTACGCAAGAGCAGAAAGATGAAGCTCAGAAGTCTGCTGAAAAGGAACTTCGCGACCAAATGGTGCTTGATGCTTTGGCTGAGCAGATGGATGTGTCTGTTTCCCAAGCTGATGTCACCAACTTCTTGGTTTCTGTTGCTCAGCAGTATGGCATGGATCCAAACCAGTTCATTAACGCAATTGTGAACAATGGTCAACTTGGTTCCGCTGTTCAAGAAGTGGCTCGTTCTAAGGGCTTGCTTGCTGGTATGCGTGCTGTAAAGTTTGTTTCTGGCGGCGAAGCTATCGACTTGAGCGCTTTCTTGACTGAGGAAGACGAAAGTGATGAAAATGAAAGCGTAGAAGCTGCAACTAAGGCTGCAGCCGTTGCTGACGAACTTTCCAAGTAGTAGTAACTAAAGTTCTACGTTACTTCGTAATGGCTTGAAGTAAGACCTGGCGGAATGATGTTCTGCCGGGTCTTATTTTATAGTTTAATTAACTCCTTAAAGGACGAATCTACATATTTTAAGAATTGTGAGAAGTTATGGATAGTAGCGCTGAAACGAAGCCTAAATCTTGCTGCAGATTTGGCAGGTTACTTAATCTCGCAATTCAAGTACTGCGTTTTGCTGCAGCTTCTGTTGTTCTTGGCATTCTTGCAGGCTTAGGTGCAACAGTTCTTACACTTATTCTTTACGCAGTACAATACCTTGCTTTTGGATCAATTGAATCTGCCAAAAACACTGTATTTTCAGGCTTTCCGTGGTATCGTTACATGCTATCTACCACAATAGCTATGGCTATTGCTGGTGTAGCCTGGTATTTGCTGCGTAAGAGAGAGAATCCTCCTCGTATTGTTACCATTCCGCAAGCTGTTAGCGGAAGTAAGATGCCAATTTTTTCTACTATTGCGCATGTTTTACTGCAAATTGGCATTGTTGGTTCTGGAATTTCAATTGGTAGGGAAGTGGCTCCGCGAGAATTAGCTGCAATGTTTGCTCAACGTTACAGTCGTATTTTTCATATGTCTGCTAAAACTCAGCGCGTACTGATTGCCTCAGCTGCTGGTGCCGGCTTGGCGGCAGTGTATCACGCGCCTTTAGCTGGCACTGTACTCGCATTAGGTTTGCTTAGTAAAACTCAGGGTTTTGGTTTTTACGCGTGGCTAAATCGCGACAATGGTCCTGTAGTAGTTAATATTATTAAAAATATTGCGCACTCGGAGCGCTTGTATTGCTTGCCTTTTGCTCTTGTAATGAATTATGTTGCTGCGTTTGTTGTTGAATTTTTACTGCATCATTCTAGCTACTACAATATTCCGCACTTTTCTTGCGCTATTTCTTGGCAAATTTGTGTTTTAGCTGTTGCTATTGGCGCGGTGTGCGGTTTAGCTGGCTACGTTTTTCGCTTGGGTATTATTTGGTGTCGAACTCATGCTTTGCGCGGTGTAAAAATGCTCTGTTTTATGCCTGTAGCTGGCTTCATTATTGGCATTATAGCTTGCCGATTTCCGCATATTATGGGGAATGGCAGGTCGCTTTCTCAGCTTGCGTTTTCTGTATCTTCGTTTCCGCATGTGGCAGCTAGCGCGAATATTATGATTATTTTGCTAATTCTTGCAATACTGAAAATGCTTGCTACTTTGCTTGTTCTGCGTTACGGTGCTTCCGGCGGAGTACTGCAGCCGAGTATTTCAACTGGTGCTTGCATTGGGGTGATTTTATACTCTATTTTCTACTCAACATTTGGTATTTCTCAAGTTTCTGCAATTTCTGTAGCTATTATTGGCTCTGCTTCTTTACTTGCGTCTTCCAGAAAAGCTCCGATTATGGCGTGGCTTTTAGTTGCTGAATTAGTAAACGCACCGTTTGCATTACTTTTTCTTATGTTATTTGCTGTGATTGTGTCTCATTTAGTAGCTAATTGTGTTGAGTGTTTTATTTCGCATTCTTGTTTTTTACGGTCACGCGCACACGATAATCTAGGAATACTTAAGTTTATGGTAAGGAGATAAGGTGACTGAGCTTTTTACAACTTCTCCTGTGTTAGAGCAGGGTGAAGCATCATCCCCAACTGATTCTATTTTCAATCGGTTGCTAAAAGATCGCATTATTTGGTTGGGATCTGAGGTAAAAGACGAGAATGCTAATATCATCTGCGCTCAGATGCTGATGCTTGCGGCAGAAGATCCTAAGAAAGATATTTGGTTGTATATTAATTCGCCAGGTGGTTCTATTACCGCCGGTATGGCAATTTACGACACAATGCAGCTCATTGAGCCAGATGTGGCAACTATTGCAGTTGGTATGGCAGCTTCTATGGGGCAGTTCTTGTTGAGTTCAGGAACGCCTGGTAAGCGTTACATTACGTCACATGCGCGTGTGCTTATGCATCAGCCTTCTGGCGGTGTTGGTGGCACTGCTACAGATGTGCGTATTAACGCTGAGCTGATTATGGATATGAAGAAAACACTTTCTGAGCTGACTGCAAAACAAACTGGTCATACGGTGGAAGAAATTTACCGAGATAACGAGTATGATCATTGGTTTACAGCTCAGCAAGCTTTGGAGTACGGTTTCGTAGATAAGATTGTAACCACTCCTGCTTCTATGCGTGGTGAGGAGTAATTTATGGCAAGTGAAGAAGCAAAGTTTGTTGCGCGTGCTGAACGTTTAGCCGGTTTTGGTGGTGTTGCTTCAGCCCAGCGTTTTACTAACCGATACGTGTTGCCACAATTTGGTGAGCAAACGCCATATGGCTTGAAAACGCAAGATCCATATACGAAATTGTTTGAAGACCGCATTATCTTCATGGGTGTTCAAGTTGATGACACTTCTGCTGACGATATTATGGCTCAGCTTCTTGTGTTAGAAAGCATGAACAGTGACCGCGATGTAATGATGTATATTAATTCCCCAGGCGGTTCCATGACTGCCATGACTGCTATTTACGACACTATGCAATATATTAAGCCAGATGTTCAAACGGTATGCTTGGGGCAGGCGGCATCTGCTGCGGCTATTATTCTTGCTGCTGGAGCTGCTGGTAAACGCATGATTTTGCCGAATGCGCGTGTGCTTATTCATCAGCCTTCTATGGGTCAGGATTTTGGTAAGGCAACCGAGATTGAGCTTCAGGCGAAGGAAATGCTGCGCTTGCGTGAGTGGTTGGAATCAACGCTTGCTAAACATACGGGTCAAAATATTGAGCGTATTCGTAAAGATATTGAAGTTGATACTATTCTCACTGCTCAAGAAGCGAAAGCTTATGGCATGGTTGATGAAGTGCTTGAGCATCGAGAATAATGTGACGCTATAAGGGTTGCAAGTATGTGAGTATATGATTGCGCGAAGGCATAGTCATATGAATATGTAGCTGTTTCATTATGTAGCTATATAAGCATGTTACTGTGTCGGTGCTCATATAGCATTCCTCACTGGCTGCTTACAATCGTGATGAACAGTACAAACCCTGGCGACACGCCGGGGTTTGTGTTTTCTATGGAATAGTTGTATATTAGTCAAGTTGCCGGAAACAAGGACATGGTTCTTGAGACTGGAAACATGCGCCAGTAGCCCAACGGATTAGAGCATCTGACTACGGATCAGAAGGTTGCAGGTTCGAATCCTGTCTGGCGCACAAGTAAAACGCGGTGCTTCGGTTCCGCGTTTTTTGCATATTTGGGCTATAATCCTATAACCCTATAACCTCGCTTTTGAGGGTTATTTCCCAAAAGTGTGTACAAAATCGGCGTGTCGTTAGCGTGTTTTTATCTTCCAGCCCACCCCTTCCGTATAAACAGGGTTATAGGGTTATTTCCCCAAAAGTGTGTAAAGCTAAGCTGATGAATATTCTGTGGCATAAACCATAGCCTCAGCACTGTTAAAAACTCAGTTATCTAGCTGAGAAAACAACGGTAATCACCCGACCGACTGAGAAAACAACGGTAATTACCCGAACACTGTTACTAGTTCAGTTATCTAGCTGAGAAAACAACGGTAATCACCCGAACACTGTTACTAGTTCAGTTAACCGACTGAGAAAACGCCACTCGAGCCGAATTGCTATTAAATATTCGTACGATTTTTGCTTCGATGCTCAAGCGCCTAAAGGAATAGCTCACATTCGATATGCCACAAGCCCTACTGCCATAAGGGTTATGAGCTGATTTTTTACACAGTTTTGTCCAGGTGGCGAATGTGCAGCAAACAGATTCGATTACCACAAAACGCTTGTATTGCAAGGCCTAAGACATGATTTCTTACACACTTTTGGGGCTTATAGCCTCGCGCTTGGTTTATCCCTCTCCGCTATACTAACAAGTACAAGTTCACTGTATTGTTTGCTTGGTAATACAGTTTGGTGTTTGTGCCAATGCGATTGTAGTGTTACTTGTCAATTGCTGCTGTCAGCAGTACTGCTTGCGAGTCAGTATTGCCGCATGGTAACACGCGCACTTAAGGGAGGCTTATTTACGATATGATACGACGCGGTTGGAGAATAGCTTGCAATATTGCTAATAATGAGCGAATTTCTGGTTTGATTATGCTTGGTTTTGCTCTTACTGGTTTATTGCTTGCTAATATTCCTGTAACAGCGCCTGTGTTTGAAGCCATTTCGCATACTCATGTGGGTATCCCTTTGACAAATATTCACATGTCAATTGGTCATTGGGTGCAAGATGGTGTGCTTACTATTTTCTTCCTTTCAGTTGGCCTAGATTTAAAACATGAGCTGATTGCTGGCTCACTTTCAGATCCGCGTGCTGCAGCTATGCCGATGATTTGTGCTGTTGGTGGCATGGTTGTGCCTCCGATATTGTTTGTAACAACAGTAACCGTATTTTCTGAGCTTCATGCTGGTCAAGAAATTATGCGACTAACTTCTGGAGCTTTACCTTCCCTAGGTATGGTGCGTGCTGGTTGGGCAATTCCGACGGCAACCGATATCGCGTTTTCTCTGGCAGTATTGGCTTTGTTTGCTAAAACATTGCCGCATGCTTTAAGGGCGTTTCTTATGACGCTTGCTACTGTAGATGATTTACTCGGTATTGCACTTATTGCAGTATTTTTCTCATCTTTGAACGCTTGGTATTGGTTCGTAGGCGTAATTATTTGTGGGCTCGTTTGGACGACTTTAGTGCGACTTAAACGAGTTCCTTGGCTTCTTGTTGCTTTAGTTGGTATTGCAGCGTGGGTTATGATGTATGAGGCTGGTATACACCCAACGTTAGCTGGTGTAATGGTTGGTTTGCTTACGCCTGCGCATCTAGTACATGGTGAAACAACGCTACGTGCTGAGCGCTATCGTAAGAAAATTCAGCCTATCTCTGCTCTTATTGCGTTACCAATTTTTGCACTATTTGCAACTGGCGTGCATTTTGAAACATTAACGTGGGAATTATTCTTCTCTCCAATTCTTATTGCAATTACTATTGCACTTGTTATTGGTAAGCCTCTTGGCATTATGATAACTGCTTGGCTTGCTAGAACTTGCATTGGTTTGCGTGTGCCAGATGGTTTGAATGTGCGTGATTTGCTTCCTACTGCATGCGCGTGTGGTATTGGTTTTACTGTATCGTTACTGATTGCTTCACTTGCGTATTCGGATGCAGATTTGTCTGCTGAAGCGCGTTTTGGTGTGCTTGTTGCTTCTATTATTGCTGCCGGTGTTGCCGGCTTCTTACTTGCGCGTCAAGCTAAGCGTATGGAAGAAGAATTAGAAGAAATAGACGATTGACGCAATACGGTATTGTTACTTCGCGCAAAAGTAGGGGATTGAACAGCGTGGCAATTTCATTGCGTCACTGCGTAACAAGTAGCAATGTAATAACGTATTAGCTCAACAACGTATTAACCTACTAACGCAACGATAATTACGAGAGGTAATAATTACGAGAGGTGATTATGGAAAAAAATACAGAAAATTCTTCGGATATGATTCCACCTTGGGGTACCACATATCATCGTGGTTCTGTAGTTATGAGAGGCTCCATGATCCCTCAAGAAAGTACCACAGAAACATTGCTTCGTAATGATCGTAATCAGCAGATTGCTGCAGGAGTTGGCGTACCTGCAGATCGTCAGTGGGATTGGCGTAGTGCTGATCCATGGCGTGCGCTTCGTATTCAAGCTGAGTTTGTCGATGGTTTTGACGCGCTTGCTGAACTTGGCAAAGCTGTTAGTATTTTTGGCTCTGCTCGCATACAAGAAGATGAGCCTGAATATGCTGCTGCTCGCATGATGGGTGCGGAGCTTGTAAAACATGGTTTTGCTGTTATTACAGGCGGTGGGCCTGGCATTATGGAGGCTGCAAATCGTGGTGCTGCAGAAGCTGGTGGCACTTCAGTTGGTTTAGGTATTGAGCTTCCACATGAGCAAGGGTTGAACCAGTGGATTAATCTTGGCATGCAGTTTCGGTATTTCTTCGTGCGTAAAACCATGTTTATGAAGTATTCTTCTGGCATCATTGTGTGCCCGGGCGGATTTGGCACTATGGACGAAATGTTTGAGGCTTTAACTCTTGTGCAAACTCATAAGGTTGCGCGTGTGCCAGTTGTGCTCTTTGGAACCGAGTACTGGAAGGGGCTTGTTACCTGGTTACAGTCTACAGTTACTGATCGTGGTTTGATTTCTACTATTGATCCGCATCTGTTTGCTATGACTGACGATCCTTTAGAAGCCGTGCGCATAGCATCTGGTATTGAATAATCTAAGAGTTTTTGCGCTCGTTCACGAGTGTGGTAAGCTGCCAAATTTCTTCGCCAATGTCAATTCCGCGCGGACACTGCCTTGAGCACGCTCTAACCGACTGACACGCACTAATTCCGTCGCTGCCGTCAATCAAATCTAATCTGCGCTCTGTTGCACTATCCCTGGAATCGTAAATAAAACGAGCTGCGTTAATCAAAGCAGCAGGCCCAATAAAAGCCTCACCACCGGCGTAGATTGGGCATATTCCTTCGCACGCACCACACATAATGCAGTTACTTAAAAGCTCAAATTTTTGTAACTCTTCAGGATGCTGCAAAAACTCAATAAGCTTAAGTTTCCCTTCGTCATTTCGCACAGAAACGTCTGCTGCTTGTAAGTAAGGCTCTAAACGTTTTATCTGCGAAATCATAGGCGAAAGGTCACAAATAAGATCGCGCTGAACCGCGAATCCAGCAAGAGGAGCAAGTTCGATAATACCAAAACTGCCATTCTTTTGAGCTACAGCCTGAGTAGATTCTTTCTGTAGAATTGGCGATTTTACCGAGCTTTCGCCGCTACTTGCAGCTCCGGTTTTTCTAAATCCGCGAGATTGCACGTTATTAATGATTTCTGGACGAGCGTTCGCTCCTATTGTTGCGCTGCAAAGTAGAGTTGGCATGCCGTTTACGTTTGCAGCATCCGATCCGCAAACTCCGTGACCACAAGAGTAGCGAAAAGCCAAAGTCGGGTCGATTGTGCGCTTAATAGTTAGCAAGCAGCTAAGAATAGTATCCGTGGATTGAACGCGCAAAACGTAATCTTGAACCCAATGCTTGCCTTGAATGCGTTTTATAGAAGGAACGGAAGATTCAGTAGTACTATTTTCGTTTTCTGCAGAATCTACTTTTGCAAAAGGATTGCTACGCTTTTTTCGAGCAAAAGGACTTTCGTGACGCTTTCGCACAGTTTTCGTGGCGTCTTGTGGATTTTGCGTTTCTTCGCACGGCGCAAAGCGGGAAATACGCAAGGTAACAAGCGCAGTGTTATTGTGAAGCTCATTACTCATTGCGCGCTACCTCCAATTACGTACTACTATAGTTTGCCACAATACTTGCACAGAACTAGAACCGATTGCGTCGTTATTTAGTCGCGTGGATATTCGTGAGGTGAGATTTGAGATTTTTCGCACTAAACAAACAATAAAAAATAGATAGCTGCACCCACCCGCAGCTTAATTTTTTGACTTTAGTTGCACTTAGTAAACCACGCACTTTACGTAACAAACTTAACGAGTCTATGAGTTTTGTGTTGGCGTTTAGTGTGTTGAGAGGCTGGAAAAATTGTGTTCAGTGCTAAAAGAGGACTGAGAAGCTACATTCTTTAAAGAAAGGCGAACACAATAAACGCCTTTAACAGCCAGAGCGCACGAAGGACTGGGCGCGACGACCTGCCGAAGCGCTTAAAGCGTAGCGCGCGAAGGCAACTCGGAGCGTGAGCTTGCTCAAGTTGAAAGCACGGTGTGCTTTCAACGCAAGCTCAGCAGCGAGTACACGCAAAGTGTACGAGCGCTATAAGCGCAAACACAAATTTTCCAGCCTCGTCAAAAATAAAAAACTAAATCAGTTACAAAACTCATAGACGATACTAAAGAATATCGCAAACAAAATCGCGAGGAGAGAAATCCCCCAAAACTCGCGCCACATTAAACGAATTGTAATATAAACTTGTAGTTTGATTACTGTTTTGGAAGTTTGTCTTGCTCCTCACGTTAGGCTTAAACTATGACTGACGCTTTATTTTTGCTGAATACTGACTGTGATGATGCTCCTGTGCTTGCAGATGGAATTGAAGAAGGTTGGACACTTACGCTTCCTTCCAACGTACAACGTCACGCAATATCTGCCATGCGTTTGGCAGAAGGAGACGCTTTGCAGCTTTCCGACGGAAAAGGCTTACGGATTCACGCAACTGTTACGGACGCAGAAAATGGTTTAGTTCGAGTTGATGCTTTTACTAGGGAAACGCGCCGAACTACGCGACTTGCGTTAGTGCAAGCGTTAGCAAAAACTGGTCATGATGAGCAGGCAATTGATATGGCTACGCAAATTGGTGTGGATGAGGTAATTCCTTGGTGTGCGGATCGTTCAATTGCAAAGTGGAAGCCTGGACGCACAGATAAACGTTGGAATCAAGTATTACAAGCTGCTACTGAGCAGTCACGAAGAGCGTGGATTCCGAAGCTTCATGATTGTGTGTCAAGTAAACAGATTGTTGCAATATGTAGGCGCGCGTGCGTGTATGGTGATTTGGTAGTGGTGTTGCATCAGGATGCAACTGATTGTTGGAATCAAATAGAACAAGCAGTAAATACTCTTAGCGAGCGTTGTTTGGAAGATGGCAAAGAGCGCACTGTTTACGTTTTAGTTGGTCCTGAAGGTGGTATCAGTGACGATGAAGTGTCAATGTTCATTGATGCTGGTGCACGAAGTTGTGTTTTAGGTAGTAATATTTTGCGTGCGTCTACAGCCGGCCCTGTGGCTCTTTCGCTACTTTCGCGTGCGTTAGGACGTTACGAATAATCGTAATAAATAGCAATGCTGAGCAATAAAAATGCTGGAGTTTGTGTAAAATAGTAGAAGATATGCTAATGTGCGCACGTATGAAGCAGGTGTTGTGTTGTTACATAAACACTGCGTGTGATAATGCATGAGCATGCGTAACAAGTAGGGGAGAAACTATGAGTGATCATACCTATCATACTGAAGAGAATTGCATTTTTTGTAAGATTATTGCAGGTGAGATTCCAAGCAGTCGCGTTTATGAAGATGATACTGTCGTAGCGTTTAATGATATTAATCCGCAAGCAAAAGTGCATGTGCTGATTGTGCCTCGCAATCACTATAAGAATGTTGCAGAGCTGGCTAGTAAAGCTCCTGAAACTTTAGCTCATATTGCTCAAGTGGCGCAACATATTGCGGATGACGCATTCCATGGTGATTATCGACTCGTGTTTAACACTGGTCTTGATGCTGGTCAAACAGTATTCCATGTACATGCGCATGTGCTTACTGGTGAGAAACTTGTAGAAGGTAGCTTGTAAATCGTGACGAAAAGTACGACGCGTTTTGTACAAATTCCTAGCGAATTAAGCTCGGTAGCGGTTTTGGGCGCTGCGGATGCTGGTTTGCGTGAAGTAGAACATGCTTTTCCAGAAGCGGATATTACTGTACGAGGCAAAGATGTTCAAATTGTTGCTCGTTCAGCTAGAGCAGATGAAGATGCTGCGAAAGCTGAGTATGCGTTTAGGCGCATGATTGATGCAGCTTACGAACAACCTATGGATGCGTATGAAGTAAGACGCATGCTTGAGCGTGATATTTTGCATAATGATGAACACAATGTGCGCATAAATCGTATCGGGCACGATGGTGGGGTGCTTGGAAGTAGTTTTCCTGCGAATGCTTATGCTGCGAATAGTGTGGCTTCGCGTTCCGAAAACGAGTTTTCAAGGAATGACAGCGATTTGTTGCCTTCTAGCGAAGAAGCTCATCGTCGAGCAATGAGTCGTAGAGCGCGCATGAGTAAGGGCGTAATTACGTTTGCCGGCGGCATTCCTGTGCGTGCAAAAACTGCTGGGCAAACAGCGTATGTGCAGGCAATGGATGCTCATATTGTAACGTTTGGCATTGGTCCTGCTGGTACCGGTAAAACATATTTAGCAGTTGCTAAAGCAGTTCGTGCTTTGGAAGATGGTAGAGTTCGCAGAATTGTGCTGACGCGTCCTGCTGTAGAAGCTGGCGAAAACTTAGGATTCTTGCCTGGTACTTTAAACGATAAAGTTGATCCATATTTGCGCCCACTGTACGACGCGCTTTCAGACATGCTTGGCTCTACGCAACTAAAACGCTATCTTGACGAGAATATTGTTGAAGTTGCTCCTCTTGCTTATATGCGTGGTCGCACGTTAAATGATGCTTTTGTTATTCTCGATGAAGCACAAAATGCTACCGTGCAGCAGTTGAAGATGTTTTTAACGCGTCTTGGCTTTAATACCACTATGGTTATTACTGGTGATAGTACGCAGGTTGATTTAGCTGTGCCACGTTCCGGGCTCGTTTCTATTGAAAAGATTTTGGGTGAAGTTCGAGATATTGCTTTTGTGCATTTGCAAGCAGAAGACGTTGTGCGTCATGCTTTGGTTGGTCGTATTGTGGAAGCATACGAAAATTACGATGCAATGCTTGAGCGTAAAAAACGTGAACGTACTAAAGAATTTACTGAGAGGAATAACGGATAAATCATGAGCATTGAAGTCATGAATGAAACGGTGTGGAATATTGACGTAAAAATTTTCTCTGATCTTGGCATGTGGGTTCTTCAACAAATGAAAGTAAGCACACATTCAGATTTATCAATTACTTTTGTTGACCCAGAGCCAATTGCTTCTTTGCATGAGCGTTGGATGAATTTAGAAGGTCCAACAGATGTTATGAGTTTCCCAATGGATGAGCTAACTCCTGGAAGTGACGATAAAGTTTCTGAAGGTATGCTTGGTGACTTGGTGATTTGCCCGTGGGTGGCAGAGCAGCAAGCGCTCGCAGCTGGGCACAGTACTATGGAAGAAATGTTGTTACTCACTATTCACGGTATTTTGCATTTGCTCGGTTACGATCACACTACGCCTGAGGAAGAAAAGCAAATGTTTGGTTTGCAACGGCAGTTGCTACTCACGTTTTTTGCTGCGCGCTCAGGAGAATTATATGATGCTACGCTTCCAGAAGGCGCTGTAAATGAGCTTGAGCGTTACGATGCTGAGCATGAAGCGAGTAGCATCAAAAATAAAAATAAAAATAAAAATAA
>QWCP01000340.1_pt1 | contig 28132 bp, 37 predicted proteins | sample 1972561 | NCBI WGS metagenome assembly QWCP01 (sample SAMN09866705, study PRJNA288562) | Human vaginal metagenome isolate pre4_vaginal, whole genome shotgun... | isolation source: vagina | host: Homo sapiens | place: USA: California
TAAGCATGAGAAGACTAAACCGGAGGTGAAGCATGAGGATCCTAAACATGAAAAGACTAAGCCGGAGGTGAAGCATGAGGATCCGAAGCATGAAAAGTCTAAGCCTGAGGTGAAACCGAAGCATGAAGAAAAACCAGAGTCTAAGCATGAGGATCCGAAGCATGAGGATTCTAAGCCTGACAAGACTAAGCCGGAGGTGAAACATGAGGATTCTAAGCCTGACAAGACTAAGCCGGAGGTGAAGCACGAGGATCCGAAACATGAGAAGTCTAAGCCGGAGGTGAAGCCTGATTCTAAGCATGAGGATCCTAAGCATGAAAAGACTAAGCCGGAGGTGAAGCACGAGGATCCGAAACATGAGGATTCTAAGCCTGACAAGAAACCGAAGCATGAGGATCCGAAGCATGAAAAGATTAAGCCGGAGGTGAAGCATGAGGATCCTAAACATGAAAAGACTGAGCCGGAGATGAAGCATGAGGATCCGAAGCATGAGGATTCTAAGCCTGACAAGAAACCGAAGCATGAGGATCCGAAGCATGAGAAGACTAAACCGGAGGTGAAGCATGAGGATCCTAAACATGAAAAGTCTAAGCCTGAGGTGAAACCGAAGCATGAAGAAAAACCAGAGTCTAAGCATGAGGATCCGAAGCATGAGAAGACTAAGCCGGAGGTGAAGCATGAGGATCCTAAGCATGAAAAGACTAAGCCTGAGGTAAAGCCGGAGTCTAAGCACAAGGGTACTAAGCCTGGTGTGAAGCATGAGGATCCTAAGCCTGACAAGAAGCCGAAGCATAAGGAAAAGCCTAGAGTGAACTCTGATGTAAAGTCCGAGGAGAAGCCGGTTGAGTCTGCTACTGATAGTAAGAGTGGTGAGTCTAAGTCAAATCCAAAACCTGCCAATACTTCTGAAAAAGGTAAGATCTCTCATGGCAACAGCAGTAAACAGTTTGATTCTGAAAATGATTCGTATGATATTGAGACCTCAGATAACAATGATTCTGTTTATGTAGTTAATAATCAGACTTGTGATCTTGAGAATACGGATAATTCTGAATGTACTGTGGAGGATATTCTAAATTCAGAAAATGCGGCAACCAGTGATTCTTCTCATGGCGAACAGTTGCAAGGATCTCATGAGAAAAACAATGCCAATGCTGATTTTACTACTATTGACACTATTGATACTGAAATTGACAAGAATGCTAATGATAGCAACAATAGCAAGCGCGATGATAAAACCATTAATAGTGACAATCGCAACAATGTTCATAGTGTAAGTGGTGGTAACAACTCGAATAGCGGTAATAGTAGTGCGCAAACGAGTTTAACTCCAACATCGCTTGCTACTACTGGTGCTCCAGCTATGGTTGTAATGGCACTAGCATTTATTACGCTCACATTTGCTAGCGGACTATCATTAGGACGTTTTGTGACTATTATTCCTCGTCATAAGAATAGATCTTCACGAGCTCGACATGGTGATGTACTACCAATGAGGCGTAGATTTGTATAAGATATCAATTAAAGACTGAAATATGGCGCATTAATCTGCTGTTTGTTTACAGAATATAAGGTTGATGCGCCATTTTTCCGTATTGTTAGATAAAATTTGCATAGAGTTGCAAAGAAAAATATTTTGTACTAGCTTTGGACATAATGTTATAACATTGTGGTGCTTTATTCTGGAGGATTGGGGAAAGTAGCAATGAGTGATTATGATATTGATAAGAAGAAGTTGCTTGTACGCCTACATCGTGTGCAAGGTCAGCTTATAGCAATCAATACTATGATTGAACATGATGCTAAATGCCAGGATATTCTTATGCAGCTGTCTGCTTCGACTGCTGCATTACATTCTCTAGCTGTGGTCATAGCGCGTGAGAGTGTGAATAACCGAATATATCGTGCAGCGCAAGTTGGTACGAGTAAAGCTGCAGAGGATGCTATGGGTGACGTCTCTGAGATTATCAATCGATTATTGCGTTACGAAAAGGCTTAATAACACTTGTTAGATTCGCGTAAAGATTTGCATACTGTTCATGAATTACCATCTCAGCCAGCGCATGCAGCTTTTGTAGAAAAAAAGTCGGAATTTATTAGTGATATTTGCCATATTACTTCGCTTGGTGAGGTTGCGTCTTTTATGCAATCGATGCGCATCCAGCACCCTAAAGCTCGACATATTGCTTATGCGGCGGTTTGTGGTGCATCAGATTCTCAATTTTGTGAACGAATGAGTGATGATGGTGAGCCATCGGGCACAGCTGGAAAACCTATACTAGATGTTTTACGTGCATCGAATTTAACTGACTGCGTGATAACAGTGACTCGCTATTTTGGTGGTATCCTCCTTGGTTCTGGTGGTTTGACTCGTGCTTATGCCCGCGCTGCGAGTATGGCTGTATCGTCTGCGCGAATAGTTGATATTATTTCTTGTACCAGTTTTATTTGTAGTGTGCAATATACACAATTGCGTATGTTAGAACAAATAATACGTCAAGTAAGAGGAATAATTGACGAGGAAACTTTTGGTGCTGAAATTTCTATTAGAATAGCCATTCCTACGTTAAGATCAGAAGAATTTTTACGTATGGTACAAAACGCATTTTCTGGTGCTCTTAAGCCAAAAGCAGATGGAGAAATAAGAAGAATCCGTGCGTAATGAAGCTACGGTATAGGATCTATAAGCTGCAGTATGTTTGTTTATTCAGTTAACTGCTATACATACTATTGTGTCGATAAAATATGGATACTGTGTGTATGAGCATGCGTTTGTCTATGAGTATCAATGGCATGTTTACATCGGTATTGGTATATGTGTTGCGATAAGTCGTGCATAAGCGTTACAGGTGATTTTCATGAATAAAACTAATGAACAGCAGACGAATCAGGATGAAGCATATGAGCCTTTAACTACAGTGTATGAACATTTACGGCATAGCAAAGATTCTGCAGAATTGCATGAATTTGCAAGGCGTGAGTTACCGGATCGTTCTGATCAGGCTGCATTTTCTCGTGCCACGTCTTTGTTGGAAGCTGTTGCTGGTAATGCGAATACTCCAGAAGAGGACCGCATTTATTTGGCTACTGTAATGCCATTTCCGAATATACTAGTGAAACTTTCAGAAGATGCTGCAGATAATGTTCGCTTAGCTGTTGCGAAAAATCGTGATGCTAAAAATTGGTTAGTAGGAAGACTTACTAAAGATCCAAGTCCTGCTGTTCGTGATGCAGCATTGTGCAATCCAAAAGCATCTTGGAAAATGCGTTTAGAAGGTGCAGAATGTGATGGAGTTGGTGCAGAAACTTTGCAATATCTCGCTTCTCTTGGTGTAAGTATTGAGGAAAATGCTCCCCAAGTATTGGCTGTAATGGTTCGTCGTGCTGTTGCTTTAAATCCTGGTGTTCCACAAAATGTTTTGCAAACTCTTTGCAGTGATAAAGCAGAGGATGTGTCATTGGCGGCGCGCAGTCGTTGCTCACGTGAATAGCTACATGTATATTAACTGTTGTTAGCTATGTAAACATATGTCGGCAATATGTTTGAAATAATTGAACTTGTTGCTTATGTCGATAGTAATCGTGGATTTGCGTGTATTGTGCGAAAGTTCACAATTCTTCGATATCGGACTTGATATAGATTACGGTGGAGCATATGAACAATACAACGGAAGAAGTGACCGCAATGACGCCTCTACACCGTCTCGCCGAATTGATGGGTGTTGGTGTGCGCTTTACTGGTTCAGATAATAAAGAACACGAAATTCAAGATAACGTATTAGTGTCTGTTTTGGGTGCACTAGGTGTAGATGCTTCTAGCGATGATGCAATAGAAAAATCAACGCAAAATATTTTGGAATACCGTCACAGCAGGATTATTGCCCCAACGGTTCTGCATACTGTCGGTATTTGTGATGAAGTGCCTGTAAATACCGGAATACTTGAGTATCCGGTAGCAACTTTGACGTTGGAAAATGGTGAACCATACAAAGGTGACTTAACGATTGTCCCTAATGAGAATGATGTAGCATATCCTGTAAATGGCAAATTTGTAGCAACATCTTTATTGAAGATTCCTGAAGATGTGCCAATGGGTTATCACACATTGTGTGTAAAAATTGGTGACCGACAAGAGGAAGCAACACTCATTAGTGCTCCAGAAAGTATTTCTACGCTGGATTCCCTTGAACCTAATGGTGAACAGCTTTGGGGATGGATGGCTCAGCTTTATTCAATTCGTTCTTCTCAATCTTGGGGTGTTGGTGATTTTGCTGATTTGGCAACGCTCCTTACTCAAGCTAAACAAAAAACTGGTGCTGATTTTATATTAATTAATCCAATGCATGCTGGTGAGCCTGTAGCTCCGTTAACACCATCGCCATACCTGCCAGTTGCTCGTGGCATGGTGAATGTAACGTATATTCATCCAGAAAGCATTCCAGAATATGCAACATTGGATAATAAAACTCGCGATGAAATTGATGATTTGCACGATCAAGTAGAACCGCTTAATAACGATGCACAAATTATTGATCGCGATGCTATGTGGCGTGTAAAAATGCGTGCATTATGGCTGATTTTCAAAGCCGGTATGTCTCAAGAGCGTGCTCGTGTATTTGATGAGTTTAAGCAAGAAATGGGTGATCGACTTGAGTCTTATGCTACGTGGTGCTTGTGTTACGACAAGTGGGGTGCTCCAAAGGGTGATGATTGCTGGGAGCGTGTTCTTACTAAGAATTCTGATCAGGTACGCGAGCTAACTGAGCATTTTCCAGATACGCTTGAATTTTATCGTTGGCTTGAGTGGATTGCTTTCGCGCAGTTGCACGACGCTCAAGTTGCTGCTCGTGATGCTGGTATGAAAATTGGTATTATGTCCGACATGGCTGTTGGCGTGCATCCAGCAGGATCTGAAGTTTGGTGGAACCCTGAGCGTTTTGCTAATGGTGCCACTGTTGGAGCGCCGCCTGATTACTTCAATCAACAAGGCCAGGATTGGTCTCAGCCTCCTCTGCACCCGTTCGAACTTGAGCGTACAGGGTTCCGTACATATCGGGATATGGTTCATGGCATGTTTGCTTCAGCTGGTGCTGTGCGAATTGATCACATTCTTGGACTTTTCCGCTTGTGGTGGATTCCAGAAGGTTCAGCTCCAAGCGGTGGTGCTTACGTTTATTACGATGCAGACATTATGCTTGGCATTTTAGCAGTCGAAGCTGCTCGAGCTCACGGTGTAGTTGTTGGTGAAGATTTGGGTGTACTACCAGCTAATGCTTTAGAAGTATTACGTAGGAAAGCTGTGCTTGGTTGCACTGTTGCATGGTTTGAGGAACGTGATGGAGAGTTCCGTATGCCTCAAAAGTGGCGTGAAATGACGCTCGCTTCTGTCAATACACACGATTTGCCACCTGCTGCTGGTTACTTGCGTTATGAGCAGGTTAATATTCGCGAGCGTTTGCACTTGCTTACGGGTTCTGTTGAAGAATTTCGTGCTGGCGCTGAAGCTGAGCATCGCGCTATGCTGCGTATGCTCGTAAAAGGTGGATATTTAGATGCTCAGCTGCTTGCTGACGAAGCTGCTCATACTCAGGAAATCGTGGAAGCTTTGTACCGCGCTTTAAAGGCTGCTCCTTCCAGATTGCTTGCTGCTTCTTTGGTTGATGCAGTTGGTGAGTATCGAGCACAAAATCAGCCTGGTACTAATGATGAATACCCGAATTGGCGTATTCCGCTAGCTGATGCTGATGGCAATCCTGTGTCTTTGGATACTATGTTTGATTTGCCTCGAGTGCAATCACTTTCTGCAATTATGAATGCATGATGTTTTGTTAAGTGAGCTGTTAGGTGGCTATGTTGCAATTCGTCGTAGCCTCATATAAAAATAGACACTTGCGAGTAGTCGCCTGTTAGCGATATACTTATAGATTGTTGTGTTTCCCTAAGGGGTCCTTCAAAGCGCTTTTCCCACTCGCCATCGAGGACTTTCAGGGAGCCCACGGATTATGAGCACGTGTTTTCTTAAAACCGAGGAAATATAATGCTCGAAACACAATAGAGAAAAGGTACGATTGTGAAGACTTTCACACCGAAACCAGCAGATTTAACTCATGACTGGTACATTATCGATGCCACTGACGTGGTACTTGGTCGTTTGGCTTCTCAGGTAGCAATTTTGCTGCGTGGTAAGAATAAGCCAACGTTTGCTCCTCACGCCGATTCAGGCAATCACGTTATTATTATTAACGCTGAAAAGATTGCTTTGACCGGTAACAAGTTGAGCAAGGAATTGTATTCCCATTCTGGTCGTCCAGGTGGCCTTCGTCGTGACAGCTATGCAGAGCTTTTGGAGAAGAATCCAAAGCGCATCATCATGGCTGCTGTCAAAGGCATGCTTCCAAAGAATCGTCTTGCTAAGGTGCAGCTTGATCGCCTTCGTGTGTTCACTGGCGCTGAGCATCCGCACACTTCGCAGAAGCCACAGGTCTTCGAGATCGCTCAGGTCTCTCAGCAGGCTAAGTGAGATCAAGGAGAATAGATATGGCAGAAAATAACAACTCCGCGGTTCTTGAAAACGAAGAAGAACTGACTAGTTACACCACTGAAACTAACGCTGGTGCAGGCACTGGTACTTCCGCTATTGAGCCAGGCTACGGCACTGGTCGTCGTAAGGAAGCTGTTGCTCGCGTGCGTTTGGTTCCAGGCTCCGGCAAGTGGACCATCAATGGCCGCACTTTGGAAGAGTACTTCCCATCCCGCCTGTTGCAGCGCGAAGTGAATTCACCAATCGTGTTGCTCAAGCTTGAAGGCAAGTTTGACGTTGTTGTTCTCGTGGACGGCGGCGGCACTACCGGCCAGGCTGGTGCTATTCGTTTGGGCGTGGCTCGTGCTTTGAACGCTATCGATCGTGATGCAAACCGTATTGCTTTGAAGAAGGCTGGCTTCTTGACCCGCGACGCTCGCGTTGTGGAACGCAAGAAGGCTGGTTTGCACAAGGCACGTCGTGCACCTCAGTTCTCGAAGCGTTAAGTTTCGCGAATTTATATGTTACAAAATGGCTTCTGGCTTTTGCTTGAAGCCATTTTTTGTACTTAGATTAGATTTGATAAAGTATTAGCGCGGAATGCTATAAGATAAGCAATTTCACTCTCGCAACAAGTCTAAGAAACTGCGTATATATACGTTACATTACCAAATAAATTACCTATTATTAATTCTGTTAAAAATAGTTTATAACTAACATCTAAACTTAACATTCTAGAAAATTTACTTGATAATCGAACATAAATAATTACAAATGTGCACAAATATCAAACATTAGAGGATAAACCTCGCTCATAAATAGCGCAACTCGCTTCAAATATAAGAAAGTACACCAAAGGGGATAAATTGTGACTTGTATCACATATTTGCGTGAACAATAATCGGCATGCTGATAATTTGCTATGAATACCGTTGGTGGAAAGATCGAGGAGGATACTCATGGTTGAGGCACAACATCAAGCCGAAGCTGGTAAAACTAATGAGGTTGACGATACTGTGTTAGCTGCACAGCAGGAAGTTGATCAGCTTGTTACAAAAGCAACTCATGCTTTAGATGAGTTTGAGAAGCTCAATCAGCAACAGATTGATCATATCGTCGCTAAAGCTTCCGTTGCAGCGCTCAATAAACATTTAGTACTGGCAAAAATGGCAGTTGATGAAACTGGTCGTGGTTTAGTTGAAGATAAAGCAACGAAAAACATTTTTGCATGTGAACATATTACGCATTATTTAGCTGGGCAGCGCACGGTTGGGATTATTCGCGAAGATGACGTGTTGGGTATTGATGAGATTGCTGAACCAGTTGGTATTGTTGCTGGCGTAACTCCAGTAACTAACCCAACTTCTACAGCTATTTTTAAGTCGCTTATTGCACTTAAGACTCGTTGCCCAATTATTTTTGGATTCCATCCTTTCGCTCAAAAGTGTTCTGCTGAAGCAGCTCGCGTTGTGCGTGATGCTGCTGTAGCTGCTGGCGCTCCTAAGGATTGTATTCAATGGATTGAGCACCCTTCTATTGCGGCTACTGGTGCCTTAATGAAGCATCCGAAGATTGCAACGATTCTTGCAACCGGCGGACCTGGAATGGTAAAGGCAGCTTATTCTTCCGGTAAGCCTGCGCTTGGTGTAGGTGCTGGAAACGCTCCAGCGTATGTTGATGCTGATGTTGATATCGCTCGTGCAGCTAACGATTTGATTCTTTCTAAGCATTTTGATTACGGCATGATTTGTGCAACAGAACAAGCTATTATTGCGCATACGGATGTTTATGATCCTTTGCTTCGCGAATTAAAGCGCCGTAAGGCTTATGTTGTAAATGCTGAGGAAAAAGCAAAGCTTGAGCAGTACATGTTTGGCTGCACATCATATTCTGGTCAAACTCCAAAGTTAAATTCAGTAGTTCCTGGTAAATCTCCACAATATATTGCGCACGAAGCTGGTTTTGAAATTCCAGAAGATGCAGTGATTTTGATTGCCGAGTGCAAAGAAGTTGGCGAAATGGAGCCGCTTACTATGGAAAAGCTTGCTCCTGTGCATGCGATGTTGCGAGCAGAAAATAAGGAGCAAGGCTTTGAAATGTGCGAGCAAATGCTTGTTCATGGAGCCGGTCACACTGCTGTAATTCACACGAATAATCAAGATCTTGTGCGCGAATATGGTGTTCGTATGCATGCTTGCCGTATTATTTGGAATTCTCCAGGATCTCTTGGTGGTGTAGGCGATATTTACAATTCGATTGCTCCGTCGCTTACGCTTGGCTGCGGTTCATACGGTGGCAATTCTGTTTCCGGCAACGTACAAGCTGTAAATCTTCTTAATATTAAGCGAATCGCACGAAGGAATAATAACATGCAATGGTTTAAGATTCCGGCTAAAACATATTTTGAGCCGAATGCTGTTCGTTATTTGCGAGATATGTATGGTATTGAGCGCGCAGTTATCGTGTGCGATAAAGTTATGGAACAGCTGGGAGTAGTCGATAAGATTATTGATCAGTTGCGTGCGCGTGATAATCGTGTTACTTTCCGCATTATTGATTACGTTGAGCCTGAGCCAAGCGTGGAAACTGTTGAGCGCGGTGCTGAGATGATGCGTGAGGAGTTCCAGCCGGATACCATTATTGCTGTTGGCGGCGGTTCTCCAATGGATGCTTCGAAGATTATGTGGCTTATGTATGAGCATCCGGAGATTTCTTTCGCTGATTTGCGCGAAAAGTTCTTCGATATTCGTAAGCGTGCTTTTAAGATTCCACCTCTCGGAAGTAAAGCTAAGTTGGTGTGCATCCCAACTTCTTCCGGAACTGGTTCCGAAGTTACGCCATTTGCGGTTATTACTGATCACAAAACTGGTTACAAGTATCCTGTAACTGATTACGCTTTGACGCCTTCTGTTGCCATTGTTGATCCTGTGCTTGCTCGCACTCAGCCTCGTCGCTTGGCTTGCGATTCTGGCTTTGATGCTTTGACTCATGCTATGGAAGCATACGTGTCTGTGTATGCCAATGATTTTACAGATGCTATGGCATTGCATGCAGCCAAACTTATTTGGGAGAATCTTAGCGATTCTGTTAATGCTGAGGATTCTCAGCGTAAGATCGAAGCACAAGAAAAAATGCATAATGCTGCAACTATGGCTGGCATGGCTTTTGGTTCAGCGTTCCTTGGTATGTGCCACGCTATGGCTCATACTATTGGTGCATTGTGTCATGTGGTGCATGGTCATACGAATGCAATTCTGTTACCATATATTATTCGTTACAATGGTCGTATTCCTCAAGAGCCAACAAGCTGGCCAAAGTACAACCGTTATATTGCGGTTGAGCGTTATCAAGAACTTGCTAAGAATCTGGGTATTAATCCAGGCAAGACTCCAGAAGAAGGTGTGGAAAATCTTGCACATGCTGTAGAGATGTATCGTGATCAAAAACTTGGCATGGATGCTTCATTTAAAGCTTGTGGTGTAGATGAAGAGTATTACTGGTCGATGCTTGATCACATTGGCATGCGTGCATACGAAGATCAATGTGCTCCTGCAAATCCTCGCATTCCTCAGATTGAGGATATGAAAGATATTGCTATTGCTGCATATTATGGTGTTTCACAAGAAGAAGGTCATCGTCTGCGTATAGAGCGTGAAACAAAGTAATTGTATATATTATTCGCAAATAATCTACTAAGTACGACATTGGTATATATCATAAAATTAATGTGTATTTAGTTGCTGATGGCAGAGATTGCACTAGCTGTGGTCTCTGCCATTTTTGTTGAAAAATAACCGACACGCCCGATTTTTGTTAATCCAAGGTTGATGGTTTAATTGTTTAGTTGCCTGTTTTAAGGCTCGCATATTGAATCAAAAAAAGCGAGCGCAGAAGCGAAAACTTTTCATGAGAATGAGTTTTTGTGGCTGCGCACTGATGTGGAATGACTTTTTAATGTCTATTCTCGCCGGTGTCCTTGAATTCAGGTTGGTAAACAGTAAACGAATCGCTAGAAAGGGCGGACGGCAATGGCGGGACAGAAAATCCGCATCAGGCTTAAGTCCTATGACCATGAGGTCATCGACCAATCGGCGAAGAAAATCGCGCGGGCGCCACAGTAGTGGGTCCGGTTCCTCTGCCGACCGAGAAGAACGTGTTTGTTGTTATCCGTTCTCCTCATAAGTATAAGGATTCTCGCGAGCATTTCGAGATGCGCACTCATAAGCGCCTCATTGACATCGTAGATCCAACGCCAAAGGCTGTGGATTCTTTGATGCACATTGACCTGCCTGCGGATGTAAATATCGAGATCAAGCTGTAGGAAGGGGGAGAATAATGTCGCAGAATAAGAATCGCACTGCATTGCTCGGTCGCAAGCTGGGTATGTCGCAGGTTTGGGATGAAAACGGCTTCTTCGTCCCCGTAACGCTGGTTGAGGTTGCTACCAATGTAGTTACCGCTGTAAAGACCGTAGAATCTGACGGCTATTGCGCTGTTCAGCTCGGTTATGGCCAGATTGATCCTACCAAGGTGACTAAGCCATTAGCTGGTCATTTTGCAAAGGCTGGCGTCACTCCTCGTCGTCACCTCGCTGAGGTACGCACGGAGAACGCAGCAGAATATCAGCCAGGTCAAGAATTGACTGCTGAAGTGTTCGCTGAAGGTTCTGAAGTAGATGTCACTGGCACTACCAAGGGTAAAGGCTTTGCTGGCACAATTAAGCGTTGGGGCTTTAAGTCCTATCGTCGTACTCACGGCTCGCACAAGAATGAACGTCGCCCAGGTTCTGTGGGCGCTTGCGCAACTCCAAGCCGCATTTTGAAGGGCAAGCGTATGGCTGGTCGCATGGGTCATGTGACCTCCACTGCACTCAACCTCACCATCGTTTCTTCGGATGTCGAGAATGGCATTCTCGCTATTAAGGGCGCTGTTCCAGGTCCTAAGGGTGCAATCGTTCTCGTCCGTTCGGCAGTGAAGGGAGCCTGATAACTATGGCAAACGTAACTCTGAACGTCACTGATACCACGGGTAAGGTAAACGGCACTGTTGAAGCTCCTGCTGATATTTTCGGCATCTCCAACGAAGACGTTTTGGCTCACGGCCCATTGGTTCATCAGGTCGTAATCGCTCAGCTTGCTGCTGCTCGCCAGGGCACTCATGCTGTGAAGAATCGTGCTAATGTTTCCGGTGGCGGTAAGAAGCCTTGGAAGCAGAAGGGCACCGGTCGTGCTCGTCAGGGCTCCATTCGTGCTCCACAGTGGGTACATGGTGGTGTTGTTCACGGTCCAGTTCCTCGTAAGTACGATCAGCGTACTCCAAAGAAGATGAAGGCAGCTGCTCTTCGTTATGTTCTTTCGGATCGTGCAAATGCTGGACGTATTGCTGTAGTTGATTTTGGTATTAAAGATGTTCCATCTACCAAGGCAGCTGTTGCAGCACTTACTCCTGTGACTAATAACCAGTTCACCACTGTTGTGCTTTCTCGTGAAAATATCAACGAGTGGATGTCTGTACGCAATATTCCAACGGTGCATGTGATCTTTGCTGATCAGCTTAACACCTACGATGTTGTTACAGCTCAGTACGTCGTCTTCTCCAAGGAAGGTTTTGATGCCTTCGTTGCTGCTAAGACCGAGCCTGTCGTTAAGGAGGCCTGATTTCAATGGTCGCAGTCCATAACCCAGCATATGACGTAATTCTCAAGCCAGTTGTTTCTGAAAAAAGTTATGCAGCTTCTGATCGTGGTCAGTACACTTTCGTAGTGGCTCCAGATGCTAACAAAGTTCAGATTAAGCAGGCTATCGAAGAAATCTTCAAGGTCAAGGTGACAAACGTTAACACTTTGAACCGCGCTGGCAAGTTGAAGCGCTCTCGCACCGGTTTCGGCCGTCGTGTAAATCAGAAGCGTGCTATTGTCACCGTGGCTGAAGGTCAAACGATTGACATCTTTGGTAACTGAAGGCTAGCCGAGAAAAGTAAAGGAATACTATATTATGGCTATCCGCGTTTATAAGCCGACGACTGCAGGCCGTCGCAACGCTTCGGTTTCGGATTTTGCCGAAATTACGCGTTCTACGCCTGAAAAATCGTTGGTACGCAAACTCAGCAAAACTGGTGGTCGTAATTCTTACGGCCGCATGACTTCTCGCCATCGCGGTGGCGGTCACAAGCGTCAATACCGTCTCATCGATTTTAAGCGTTGGGACAAAGATGGCGTGCCAGCAAAGGTTGCTCATATTGAGTATGACCCTAACCGTTCCGCTCGCATCGCATTGCTGCATTACGCAGACGGTGAGAAGCGTTATATTATCGCTCCTGAAGGCGTTGCCCAGGGTGATGTTATTGAGACTGGTGCTCAGGCTGATATTAAGCCAGGTAACAACCTGCCTCTTAAGAACATTCCAACCGGTACTGTGGTTCATGCAATCGAACTTCGTCCACTTGGTGGCGCAAAGATTGCTCGTTCTGCGGGTGCAGCCGTTCAGCTCGTAGCTAAGGATGGTGCTTACGCTCAGTTGCGTATGCCATCTGGCGAAATTCGTAACGTAGACGCTCGTTGCCGCGCTACGATTGGCGAAGTTGGTAATTCCGATCATGCCAATATTGAGCTTGGTAAGGCTGGTCGCGCTCGTTGGCTTGGTCGTAGACCAATCACACGAGGCGAATCCATGAACCCTGTGGACCATCCACATGGTGGTCGTACCCGTGGTGGCAAGCCGCCAGTTTCTCCATGGGGCAAGGGCGAGGTTCGTACACGTCGTCCAAAGAAGGCTTCGAACAAGATGATTGTTCGTCGTCGCCCGAATGGTAAGAACCGCAAGTAAGGGAGTGTCGAATAGATGACTCGTAGCATCAAGAAGGGCCCTTTCGTCGACGCCCACTTGCAGAAGAAAGTCGACGAGCAAAACGACAAGGGCACGCATAACGTCATTAAGACGTGGTCGCGTCGTTCGATGATCACTCCTGATTTCATTGGACACACCTTTGCCGTACATGATGGCCGTAAGCATGTGCCGGTATTCGTGACCGAAGCCATGGTTGGTCATAAGCTCGGTGAGTTCGCCCCGACCAAGACCTTTAAGGGTCATGTGAAGGACGACAAAAAGGCACGCCGCTAAAGGAGAGTTAGGACACATGGAAGCTAAAGCAATCGCTCGTCACGTCCGCGTGACGCCGCGCAAGGCTCGCCGCATGGTCGACCTCATCCGAGGCAAGCGTGCAAGCGAAGCTATTACCATTTTGAAGTTTGCTCCCCAGGACGCATCTCTTCCGGTGCGTAAGGTTCTTGAAAGCGCGATCGCTAATGCTCGCGTGAAGGCTGAAAAAGCCGGTGAACCATTCCGTGAGCAGGACTTGGTCATCAAGGAAACCTATGTGGATGAGGGCGTAACGTTGAAGCGTTTCCGTGCTCGTGCACAAGGTCGCGCTGCACGCATTAACAAGCGTACCAGCCATATCACTGTTATCGTCTCGCTTAAGGAAGGAGCCCGCTAAAGATGGGTCAGAAGATTAATCCTTTCGGCTATCGTTTGGGCATCACTGAGAATCATCGTTCTAAGTGGTTCTCCGACTCCAACAAGGCTGGCGAGCGTTATCGTGACTTCGTCCTTGAGGATGACAAGATTCGCAAGGAAATGAGCCATGACCTCGAACGTGCAGGCGTGTCTCGCGTTGTTATTGAACGTACTCGCGATCGTGTGCGTGTTGATATCCACACCGCTCGTCCAGGTATTATTATCGGTCGTCGTGGCGCTGAAGCTGAGCGCGTTCGTGCAAAGCTTGAGAAGCTCACAGGCAAGCAAGTACAGCTCAACATCTTTGAGGTGAAGAATGCTGCACTTGACGCTCAGTTGGTTGCTCAGGGAATTGCGGAGCAGTTGACAAACCGCGTTACATTCCGTCGCGCTATGCGTAAGGCACAGCAGGACGCTATGCGTGCAGGTGCCAAGGGTATCCGTATTAAGCTCTCTGGTCGCCTTGGTGGCGCCGAAATGAGCCGTTCTGAGTTCTATCGTGAGGGTCGCGTTCCGCTGCAGACCCTTCGCGCCCTGATTGATTATGGCTTCTTTGAAGCTAAGACCACTTACGGCCGTATTGGCGTTAAGGTCTGGATTTACAAGGGTGATATGACCGAGCGTGAGTTTGAAGAGCAGCAGGCTCAGCAGGGTAAGCGTGAAGGTCGTCGTGGCGATCGTCGTCCACGCCGTGGCGCACGTCCTGCTAACCAGCAGAAGGCTGCTGAAGCAAAGGCTGAAAAGCCAGCTGAAGCTGCAGCTGCTGAAGCTCCTGCCGCAACGGAAACGAAGGAGTGAGCAGATGCTTATCCCAAAGAGGACTAAATATCGTAAACAGCACCGTCCTACCCGTAGCGGCATGTCTAAGGGTGGCACTGAGATTGCTTTCGGCGATTTCGGTATTCAGGCGCTGGCTCCGGCCTACATCACTAATCGACAGATCGAGGCAGCTCGTATCGCAATGACCCGCTACATTAAGCGTGGCGGTCGTGTGTGGATTACGATCTTCCCAGATCGTCCATTAACCAAGCACCCGCTTGGTGCGCGAATGGGTTCCGGTAAGGGTGCTCCAGAATTCTGGATTGCCAACATTCACCCAGGTCGCGTAATGTTCGAGATCGGTGGTGTTTCTGAGGACATCGCTCGCGAGGCTTTGCGTCGCGCTATCGATAAGCTCCCAATGAAATGCCGTGTTATTGCGCGTGAAGGCGGTGACATCTGATGCCAGTCGGAACTGCAGACTACACCATCAAGAATTTGAGCGAGAAGACTAATGCTGAGATTGAAGGCTTCTTGAAGAAGTCTAAGGAAGAGCTTTTCAACTTGCGCTTCCAAGCAGCAACCGGTCAACTCGAAAATAGCGCTCGCCTCAAGGCGGTCAAGCACGACATTGCCAGGATGTATACTATCCTGCGTGAGCGTGAACTCGGCATCAGCCAAGAGCCTGGCGCCACTGAGGTCAAGGAGAAGTAAGCATGGCTGAGAACCAAGAGCGCAACTTCCGCAAGGTTCGTCGCGGCTACGTCGTGTCCGAGGCCATGGACAAGACGATTGCCGTTGAGCTGGAGCAGCGTTCGACACACCCGCTTTACGGTAAGGTCGTTCGCTCCACCCGCAAGGTCAAAGCCCATGATGAACACAACGAGGCACATATTGGCGACCTCGTGAGTATTATGGAAACTCGGCCACTGAGCAAGACCAAGCGTTGGCGTCTCGACTCGATTATCGAGCGCGCCAAGTAAACAAGTTCGGCAAGGCTCCGCGCTTCACCTGTGTCTGCTTTTTGGCAGGCACAGGTGAGTGGGGAGAACCAGCTCGGCTAAGGAGAATCAATGATTCAGCAGGAAACGCGGCTTCATGTCGCCGACAACACGGGTGCCAAGGAATTGCTTGCCATCCGCGTGCTCGGTGGATCGAAGCGACGCTATGCCGGCATCGGCGACATCATCGTCGCCTCCGTCAAGGACGCGATCCCTGGCGGGTCGGTCAAGAAAGGCGACGTAGTTAAGGCTGTCGTCGTCCGTACTGTCAAGGAACATCGCCGTGTCGATGGTTCCTATATTAAGTTCGATGAGAACGCCGCCGTCATTCTCGGCTCTGGCCGTGAACCAAAAGGCACTCGTATCTTCGGACCAGTCGGTCGTGAATTGCGTGATCAGCACTTCATGAAGATTGTGTCCCTTGCCCCGGAGGTGATCTGATATGGTAGCCAAGATTAAGTCCGGCGACCAGGTGAAGGTTATCCGCGGTAAGGATCGCGGTAAAGAAGGTAAAGTACTTCGCGTGCTTGCCGATGACCGTTTGGTCGTAGAAGGCGTTCAGGTCGTTAAGAAGCACGTTCGCGCCACCCAGCAGGGTCAGCAGTCGGGCATTGTTTCGGTTGAGGCTCCAATCCATCGCTCTAATGTGATGGTTATTGATCCAGAAACCAAGCAGCCTACTCGCGTTGGCGTGATTGTTAAGCAAGAGGCTCGTGACGGCAAGGTTAAGACCGTGCGCGTGCGTGTCGCCAAGAAGTCCGGAAAGGAGCTGGCATGACCGATACTACAGTTGAGTTGCCGGCAACTCCGCGCTTAAAGCAACAATACAAGGATGAAATCGTTCCAGCCTTGGAAAAGGAATTCAGCCACACTAATCCTATGCAGGTGGCTCGAGTGCAGAAGGTTGTCGTCTCTATGGGCGTCGGTGCTGCAGCTCGTGATTCCAAGCTCATCGAGGGTGCGATTAAGGATCTCACTTTGATTACCGGTCAGAAGCCGAAGGTTACCAAGGCAAAGAAGTCTGTTGCGCAGTTCCATTTGCGTGAAGGTCAGGCAATTGGTGCTTACGTAACACTTCGTGGCGATCGTATGTGGGAATTCTTGGATCGTTTGCTTACTCTGGCTTTGCCTCGTATCCGCGATTTCCGTGGTATTAACGGCAACCAGTTTGACGGTCAGGGTAATTACAACTTCGGTCTTACGGAACAGTCTATGTTCCATGAGATTGATCCTGACTCGATTGATCATCAGCGTGGTATGGACATCACCGTGGTGACTACCACCAAGGACGATGTGGAGGCCAAGTCTTTGCTTAAGCACCTCGGTTTCCCATTCAAGGAGAACTGAAATGGCAAAAACCGCTCTGAAAAACAAGGCGGCCGCTAAGCCGAAGTTCAAGGTGCGCGCTTATACGCGTTGCCAGGTTTGTGGTCGTCCTCACTCCGTGTATCGCAAGTTCGGTCTGTGCCGCATTTGCCTTCGTGAGAAGGCTCATCGCGGTGAGTTGCCGGGTATTACGAAGTCCAGTTGGTAAATATCGACGCTGAAGGTCCACTGCCCGAAGACAGATGTCTCATATAGGGGCGGTGGAAACCACGGCGAGAAAGGGCGTTAGCCCACATGACAATGACAGATCCAATCGCAGACATGTTGACACGTCTGCGTAATGCGAGCGCGGCAAAGCACGATACCGTGGAAATGCCGTACTCCAAATTCAAGGCGAATATTGCCGAGATTCTGAAGCACGAAGGCTATATTAAGGACTTTGCTGCTAAGGAAGCTAAGGTTGGACAGACGTTGGAAATTACGTTGAAGTATGGCTCCAATGGCCAGCGTTCTATCCAGGGCATCAAGCGCATCTCCAAGCCAGGCTTGCGTCGTTACGCTAAGTCTGATGCTTTGCCAATGCCTCTTGGTGGCCTCGGTATCGCTATTATCTCGACCAGCTCGGGATTGTTGACTCAGAAGGAATGCCTCGACCGAGGCATTGGCGGCGAAATTGTCGCCTACGTATGGTGAGAAAGGAGAGCTGAAGATGGCATCGCATATTGGTAAGCTCCCCGTCGACATTCCTGCAGGCGTGGAAGTAAAGATTGAAGGTCAGTCCTTCAGCGTTAAGGGCGCTAAGGGTTCTGACTCCTATGAAATTCCAGAGGGTATTACCGCGGAAGTTGCTGAGAATCAGATTGTTCTGACTCCAGTTGATGATTTGCGTCCAACTCGTGCAAAGCATGGTTTGGCTCGTGCAATCGTTGCTTCCATGGTTAAGGGTGTGCATGATGGCTACACCAAGACTTTGGATATTGTTGGTACCGGTTATCGTGCTGTAATGAAGGGCAAGGGCATTGAGTTCTCGCTCGGTTATTCTCACACTATTACAGTTCAACCACCAGCAGGTATTGAGTTCGAGTTGCCAAATCCTAACCAGGTAATCGTTAAGGGCACTGATAAGCAGATTGTTGGCCAGGTTGCTGCCAATATTCGTAAGCTTCGTGCACCAGAACCTTACAAGGGTAAGGGTATTAAGTACACCGATGAACGTATCCTGCGCAAGGCTGGAAAGGCTGGTAAGTGATATGAGCGTTAAGATTTTCGGTAAGGGTACCAAAGTCGCACGTTTGCGTCGTCACGCCCGTCTTCGTAAGCGTATTGCTGGCACCTCTGAACGTCCTCGTTTAGTTGTTTCTCGTTCTAACCGTCACATGGTTGCTCAGATTGTGGATGATGTCAAAGGTATTACTTTGGTGAGTGCCTCCACTTTAACTGCTGACTTCGCTGGTTTCACTGGTACGAAGACTGAAGCTGCAACCAAGGTTGGCGAATTGGTAGCAGCTAAGGCGAAGGAAGCTGGTATTACCGCTGTAGTCTTCGACCGTGGCGGTAACAAGTATCATGGTCGCGTCGCAGCAGTGGCTGAAGGCGCCCGTCAGGGAGGTCTGGCACTGTGAGCGACAACGAAAAGGAAACCCAAGTGGCTGAAGAAACTCAGAACACTCAGGCATCCGCTGAGGAACGCAATGATGATCGCCGTTCTCGCCGTAATAAGGGCGAGGGCAAGCGTGGTGAGCGTCGTAATCGTCGTGAAGAAAACCGCGGCGAGGAGCTTCTGGATCGCGTAGTTACTATTAACCGTGTTTCCAAGACCCATAAAGGTGGTCGTACTTTTAGCTTTGCAGCACTTGTTGTTGTTGGTGACGGTAAGGGCACTGTTGGTGTTGGTTATGGCAAGTCTCGTGAAGTTCCAGCAGCTATCGCTAAGGGTCAGCTCGACGCAAAGAAGCATATGTTCACTGTTCCACGCATTCGTGGTACCGTCACTCATCCAGTGCTCGGTCACGATGCTGCTGGTACTGTGCTGCTTCGTCCAGCTGCTCCAGGTACTGGTGTAATCGCTGGTGGCGCTGTGCGTGCCGTCATGGAATGCGCTGGTATTACCGACATTCTCACCAAGTCCATGGGCTCTGCGACTGCTGTAAACGTGGTTCGTGCTACTGTGGACGCTTTGAAGAAGCTCGAAGAGCCAGAAGAGATTTCTGCTCGTCGTGGTCTTTCTCTTGAGGAAGTCGCTCCTGATGCTTTGCTCCGTGAGCGTGCTGCCGGCATTGCCGAGGCTCGTAAGGCTCGCGAAGAAGCTCAGGCCGCCAAGGCAGCTGAAGCAAAGGATGGTGAGTGATGTCAAATTTGAAGATCACTCTGGTGCACGGTTTGGTTCACACCACTGAGCGCCAGCGTGCGAACGTCCATACGCTTGGCCTTCATAAGATTGGTCACAGCGTAGTTCGCGAAGACACCCCCGTCAATCGTGGCTTGGTCATGGCCGTGCGCCACCTGGTGAGCGTCGAGGAGGTCGACTGATTATGGCTAACGAAGAACCAATGCTGCATATGCACACGTTGCGTCCAGCTCCAGGAGCTAAGAAGGATCGCATCCGCGTAGGTCGTGGTGAAGGCTCTAAGGGTAAGACCTCAGGTCGTGGTGACAAGGGCACAAAGAAGCGTTATCAGGTTCGTCCTGGCTTTGAAGGTGGTCAGCTTCCACTTTACATGCGCTTGCCTAAGTTGCGCGGCTTTAAGAGTCCTTTCAAGAAGGAGTTCCAGGTCGTCAACGTTGCAGCTCTAGCTGAACTTTTCCCACAGGGTGGGGAAATTACTGTTGCTGACCTTATTGCCAAGGGCGCTGTGCGCGATGGCTACCCTGTAAAGGTTCTTGGCGATGGCGAATTGACTGTTGCTTTGACTCTTAAGGGTATGAAGGCTTCTGCTTCTGCTAAGGCAAAGGTTGAGGCTGCAGGCGGCTCTGTTAGCGAAGAGTAGTTAATACTACTTGAAGCTTGATGCAGTTATAAAGCTGTTGATAGTCCCTCTAGCATTGTCTAGGGGGACTATTTTTATCGTTAAAACTCACCAATAATCTTGTTCAGTAGGCACCGTGAGATACACTATTGCCTCAGAGTTTGTTTTTGCACTGTTGCGCCTAGGAGTGCGCGAAAAAAGGGAGGAAGACCCAGGTGAAAACGTTAATCCAGGCCTTCAGGACGAAAGAGTTGAGGAATAAGATCCTCTTCGTCTTCGCTATGATTATCATCTACCGTATCGGTTCGTTTATTCCGATTCCAGGTGTCGATTATAAAGTAATTCGTGCTTGCACAGCTAAGTTGGCTTCGTCTAAAGAGAACTTTATTGGGTTAGTCAACTTATTCTCTGGTGGTTCGCTGTTGCAGCTTTCCATTTTTGCTTTGGGTGTAATGCCTTACATTACGGCTTCCATTGTGATTCAGCTGCTTCGTGTTGTGATTCCACGTTTTGAGGCTTTGCATAAGGAAGGTCAGTCTGGCGAAACAAAGCTCACGCAGTACACGCGTTACCTCACTATTGGCTTGGCTGTATTGCAGTCGACAACTATTTTGGTAACTGCTCGTTCGGGTGCTTTGTTTAATTATCAGTGCGGTCAGGTTATTCCTGACGGCAGTTTCTGGAGCCTTATCGTCATGGTTTTGATTATGACCGGCGGTACGGGTCTTATTATGTGGATGGCAGAACTTATTACCGATAAAGGTATTGGTCAGGGTATGTCCGTCTTAATCTTTATGTCTATCTGCTCTGGCTTCTTGCCAAAGCTTTGGGACATTGGTTGGGGTACTAACGGTTCTAATGGCGATTGGACTAAGTTCTCGATTGTTGCCGGTGTTCTGCTTGTTATTCTTATTTTTGTTGATTTTGTGGAGCTTGCGCAGCGTCGTATTCCTGTGCAGTATACGCGTCGCATGATTGGCCGCAAGATGTATGGTGGATCTTCCACTTACTTGCCATTGAAGATTAATATGAGCGGCGTTATTCCACCAATCTTTGCTTCTTCAATTCTTGCTGTTCCTACGCTTATTGCTCAGTTTGGAGATAAGCGTCAACCGTGGGTTAATTGGATTGAACTTAACTTAGCTAATTCAACTTCAGCTTGGTATATAGGTCTTTACACAGTAATGATTGTGTTCTTCTGCTTCTTCTACACCGAGATTACTTTTAATACGGATGAATCTGCAGATAATATGAAGGAATACGGTGGCTTTATTCCTGGCATTCGTGCCGGTAGTGCCACAAGTCGTTACTTGACCTATGTTATGAACAGATTGAACACTGTTGGCGCTATTTATCTGCTTTTTGTTGCCTTGATTCCTACCGTTTTAATTATGGCTTTGCACTTAAATACTAAATTGCCATTTGGCGGTACAACCATTTTGATTATCGCAGGTGTTGGTTTGGATACTTTACGTCAAGCAAAGGCTCAGACTGAACAATTCCAGTACGCTGGATTCTTGTTCAAACATGATGAGCAAAAGCAAGTATCTAAGTGAATATAGTTACAGTTAGTAAAGCAAGGAGATAAATATGCGATTGCTGATTATGGGGCCACAGGGTGTAGGTAAAGGAACCCAAGCTGCTTTATTAAGTGAGCACTATGGCATTCCAGCAATTTCTACAGGTGATATTTTCCGTTATAATCTGAAGAACCAGACTGAGCTTGGCAAGCAAGTTCAGGGCTATCTTGATAAGGGTGAACTGGTTCCAGATGAGTTGACGAATACCATTGTTAAGGATCGTCTTGCGCAAGCTGATGCAAAGAATGGTTGGATTCTCGACGGCTATCCTCGAAATGCTTCTCAGGTTCAGGCTTTGGATCGCATGTTGGAGGAACTTGGTACTCCACTTGATCATGTGGTAGCTCTTGAGGCTGAGCGTGAGGTTTTGCTTGAGCGTATGCAAAAGCGTGCCGTAGAGCAGGGTCGTTCTGATGATACACCTGAGGTAATTGCTAAGCGTTTGGAAACGTATGAAAGGGAGACTGCTCCACTGCTTGATATTTACGATAGTCGTGGTCAGTTAGTTGAAGTTGATGGTGTTGGCGATATTGAAGAAATTAATAATCGTATCGTTGAATCATTGAACTGATTTGCATATTTTAAAAATACGCAATTAAGATGTATAATGCGTCTCGTTCGACACGCCGAGTGTTGTATGGGACGCATTTCCTGTATTATAGAAGATTGGCGTGTCTTCGGATACGCAAAGTAGTATGTCCAAGGAACGGAACGAGGCTCATGGCAAAAGACGGTGTGATTGAAGTCGAAGGCAAGGTGGTCGAAGCGCTGCCGAACGCGATGTTTCGTGTTCAGCTCGAGAATGAACACATCGTGTTGGCGACGATTTCTGGAAAGATGCGTAAGAATTATATTCGCATTCTTCCGCAGGATCGCGTTGTGTTAGAGATGAGTCCATACGATTTGAATCGTGGACGTATTACGTACCGTTATAAGTAAAGGTACAAGCAAAGGAAAACCATGAAGGTCAGCCCTAGCGTGAAGAGGATCTGCGAAAACTGCCGCGTGATCCGCCGTCACGGCCGCGTCATGGTAATCTGCATTAACCCACGTCATAAGCAGCGTCAAGGCTGAGCAGATTTCCATCGCGGAATACAAAGAATAAGGCGCTAAGTCACAGCAGAAGCTGAACCCTGGGTGCGCAGGCCCAGGCCGCATTTGATTGCTATAATGCGGATGACTTGGTGCACGACCTGCGTAACAGTAAAGGAATTACAATGGCACGTCTTGCCGGAGTAGATATTCCCAATGAGAAGCGCATTGAGATTGCCCTCACTTACATTTTTGGTGTTGGTCGTACTCGCGCTAAGGAAACGCTTGCCGCGACCGGTATTAATCCGGACACTCGCGTCAAGGATCTTACAGATGATCAGTTAATCACTTTGCGTGATTATCTTGAGGCCAACTATAAGATTGAAGGCGATTTGCGTCGCGAGATTGATGCAGATATTCGTCGTAAGATTCAGATCAACTGCTATCAAGGCCAGCGTCATCGCAAGGGTCTTCCTGTGCGTGGTCAGCGTACCAAGACTAATGCTCGCACCCGTAAGGGTCCGAAGCGTACTGTCGCCGGGAAGAAGAAGGCCACCCGATAGTAGTCGGTGGTCGGCTCTAGACCACGGATACATTTCCATCGTCTAGACATACCAACTCATTCGTCATTAGGAAACGAGGGTCAATGGCAGCTGCAAAGCAAGCCTCGCGCAAGCCGCGTCGCCGGGACCGCAAGTCGGTGCCGGTTGGGCAGGCGCATATTAAATCAACATTCAATAACACGATTATTTCCATCACCGATCCATCTGGTGCAGTCATTTCTTGGGCTTCCGGTGGTGACGTTGGCTTTAAGGGTTCCCGTAAGTCAACTCCTTACGCTGCAGGTATGGCCGCTGAGTCTGCTGCTCGTAAGGCAATGGAACATGGCCTGAAGAAGGTTGACGTGTTTGTTAAGGGTCCAGGTTCCGGTCGTGAAACCGCTATCCGTTCCCTCCAGTCCGCGGGTCTCGAAGTTGGTTCTATTACCGACGTTACCCCGCAAGCGCATAACGGCGTACGCCCACCAAAGCGTCGCCGCGTCTGAGCACTCTTACGAATCCATCCATCCAACCCGCTTATGGGCGGCGAGTGCACCACCGACCAGAAGCTGAAAGGATACCAAAGTGCTTATCGCACAGCGTCCGACACTTACCGAGGAATCACTAAATCCCCAGCGTTCTCGTTTTATTATTGAGCCGTTGGAGCCAGGTTTTGGTTATACTCTCGGCAATTCGCTGCGTCGTACTTTGTTAAGCTCCATTCCGGGTGCTGCCGTTACTTCGGTACGCATTTCTGGGGCTTTGCATGAGTTTACGACTCTGCCAGGTGTTGAAGAAGATGTCACTGAAATTCTGCTGAACATCAAGGGTATCGTGCTCACCAGTGAGTACGATGAGCCAGTAGTGATGTACCTGCGCAAGAATGGTAAAGGTGAGGCCACTGCTGGAGATATTACTCCTCCAGCTGGTGTAACTATTGCCAATCCTGACTTGCATATTGCCACTCTTGCAGAAGATGGTGAGCTTGAAATCGAGTTTACTGTTGAACGTGGTCGTGGTTATGTGCCAGCTCAGATGAACAAGCAGGAGAACAGCGAAATCGGCCGCATTCCTGTGGATTCGATCTACTCACCAGTTTTGAAGGTGAGCTATAAGGTCGAAGCTACCCGCGTGGAACAGCGCACGGACTTCGATAAGCTCATCCTGGATGTGGAAACCAAGCCAGCTATTACACCGCGCGATGCTGTTGCATCTGCTGGTTCGACTTTGGTTGAGCTTTTCGGTCTCTGCCGTGAGCTTAATGTTGAGGCCGAAGGTGTGGAAGTTGGTCCAGCGCCAACGCATGATGAAGCTGATTCTCAGTTGGCTATACCGATTGAAGAAATGAATCTTACGCAGCGCAGCTACAACTGCTTGAAGCGTGAAGGTATTCATACAGTCGGTGAGCTGGTAGTTCACACTGAGCAGGATTTGCTCGATATTCGTAATTTCGGCATGAAATCTATCGATGAGGTCAAAGAAAAGTTACAGTCCATGGGTCTGTCTTTGAAGGCTTCGCCGATTGGCTTCGACGCCAATAATCTCGAAGGTGGTACTTTCTTCTCGCCTGAGGACGAGTAAGATCCACCTGCAATCGTCGCAACATTCGGATGTTCGGGTTGATGCCCACCTGAGTGATGCGACAATAAGGAGTAATAATGCCTACACCGAAACAAGGCCCTCGTCTGGCTTCTAGCCCGGCTCATGAGCGCCTGATGCTGGCCAACATGGCGACCAGCCTTTTCCAGCACGGTCGTATCGTGACGACGTTGCCAAAGGCAAAGCGTCTTCGTCCGCTTGCTGAGCGTTTGATTTCATTCGCTAAGCGTGGCGATTTGCATTCACGTCGTCGCGTGTTGCGCGTGATTCGCAACAAGTCCGTAGTTCACGTACTTTTCACTCAGATTGCTGAGCAGATGAAGCAGCGTGAAGGCGGTTATACCCGCATCGTGAAGATTGCTCCACGTCGTGGCGATACCGCTCCTCAGGCTATTATTGAGCTTGTAACTGAGCCAGTAAGCCCAAAGAAGGCTGTTGTGAAGGAAGCTGAAGCAGCTACTAAAGTAGCAGCAAAAGAAGAAGCTGCTGAGTAGTCAGTATTCCAGCTTTACGCATCGGTAAGTAAATCTTAAAGTCAAGCGTTTTATCGTTTCTTTAAAGAATTGCTATAACGGGTCGGGGTTTGTTCCTCGACCCGTTTTTTATTTGTATTATTATTGAACTATGTCGAATGTTATTGATTTGTTGCGCAACGATTTCTCTACCTTCGCTCAGCGCAAGTTTAATGCTGTGGATGCGCTGATTTTGTGCGAGCTATCTTATATCAATATGCCAACGTCTGTGCCAAAATATTGCGATAATCCAAAGAATATTACGACTGTATCTATTAACGAATTGCTTAGAATAGAAGACTATTCATCAATGTTTGCTTCTGGGTCTCCTAAAGTAGATAAATTCCGAAGGAAGCTGCTTCTTGCTGTCGCTTCCAGCCCTAGGTATAGGGGAATTCGCGTAGGGGAGTATCTTGAGAGGTTTGATGAATCAAATATTGACGAATCTTTAGAGCAACAGTTTGCTGGAGTTACTTTTGATCTTAGTAATTGCGAGGGTATTGATAATCCTCATACTCTTGTTGTTGCGTATCGCGGCACTGACAATACGCTTGTTGGATGGAAAGAAGATTTCAACATGGCTTTCCGCTGTCCAGTGCCAGCGCAAGAATCTGCTGCTGAATATTTGACTTCTGTATCCCAAAGATATAGCAAGCGTTATTCTCATAAAATTTTCTTTGCTAAAAACTTCTTTAATAAAATTTTTGCGAACAAACTTTTCGACCGCTTTTCAAAAGTTTCTTCTTCAAACCTGCAAAATAATAATCCAAATATTATTGTTGTAGGTCATTCAAAAGGCGGGAATATGGCTGCTTATGCGGCTATGCGTTTAGATGCTACAAGTCAAAAACTAGGTAATCTTATATCAAAAATTTATTCTATGGATGGTCCTGGTTTTGCGCGGGATGTAGTTGACACAAGCGTTTTTGCGAATATTTCAAGTCGTATTGAAAAAGTTGTTCCGCAGTCTGCTTTTATTGGGTTGATTATGGATACGGGGGTGCCGTATAAGGTTACAGCTGCCGATTCGATCGGCTTAATGCAGCATTTTGGTATGTATTGGCAGATTAAAAATGGTGATTTTGACTATTGTGATTGTGTAACTCCACGCGCTTTGGCAGTTTCTAAGGCTGCAAACGAGTGGATGATGAATCTGCCATTTGAGGAGCGAAAGCGCAGAATTGACAGTGTTTACAGCATTTTTAGCAATTTAGGTTACTCAACTTTTGATGAAATGTCTTCGCATTGGTCGGAGGTTGTTCCTAAATTATTGAAGATTGCAATGCATATGGATTCAAAAACTTATGAGCTAATTCGTAGCGTTATGAGTGCCTTTGCGCTTGCGGGCGGCTCTTCGGATAAGAAAAGCTAGTGGAAAGTTTGTTTGGAAAGGTTTTGAATGCGACTTCGCTTAGATTTAGCTTATGATGGTGGTGGATTTTACGGTTGGGCTAAGCAGCCTACTTTGCGCACTGTGCAGGGTGAGATTGAGAGTGCTCTACACACAGTATTACGTGTGCCGGAAGGGGATGCTGCTGAGCCGCTGCGCCTTACTGTGGCTGGTCGTACGGATACGGGCGTGCATGCGTCACATCAGGTTTGTCATTTGGATGTTTCGGAGGGGATTCTGAACCGATGCATTGGACATACAGAATTGGATGGTGTTTCTGCACTCGAGTATAGGTTGCGTCACGTTTTGCCGCAAGATATTTCGCTACACAGTGTAAGTGTAGCTCCTTACGGTTTTGATGCTAGGTTTTCTGCGCTGGAACGCACGTATGTGTATCGAATTTCGGATGGTTCTTGTCAATCTGGGCACGATCCTCGCATGCGCGGATTTGTTTTGAAGCTTGACGATGTTTTGGATGTTGAAGCTATGAACAAGGCTGCTAGGCTTATGATTGGCCTTCACGATTTTGGATCTTTTGCTCGCCCTAATCCTGGCGGCACTACGATTCGCAAGGTTATTGAAGCGCGTTGGGAGCGCGTTGGCAAAAGTCTGGAAGATGCGCGTATTGAGATTGGTACTGGCTGTGTGCCGCCTGTTGAGCAGGGTTTGATTGAGTTTACGATTGTGGCTGATGCTTTTGCACATAATATGGTGCGCTCGCTTGTTAACGCGTCTGTGCAGATTGGGTGTGGTAAGCGCTCGCTGGATTGGTTTGTTGAGAAGATTCACACGCCGCTTCGTGAGGGTTCCACTGGTCCTATTGCGTCGCAAGGGTTGACTTTAGAATATGTGGCGTATCCGCCGGATGATGAGCTTGCAACGCGTGCGGAGCAGATTCGTGCTCGTCGTGATTCTGCTGAGTTGCGACTCGACGACTTTGAGTTGCTTAATACGCAAGAAGCCACTTCGATTCGCTGAGTCGCTTAAGAAGAAGTATTGCTTCTGTGTAGTGAAGACGTGATCGAGTTTAGACAATGCGAGCATTTCAACGCGCCATGAATTTATATTCGCAGCATGGTTTATAATTGAAAAGTTGCATTTGTGTGCGTGTAAACGTATCTAGAGTGCATGTGGATGAATGTCCGAGCGGTCTAAGGAGCACGCCTCGAAAGCGTGTGAGGGTAAAATCCTCCGCGAGTTCAAATCTCGCTTCATCCGCGAATTAACTAAGCCTAAAGCATGCGAAATTGCTTTAGGCTTTTTTAGTTCGCCGAGCTTTCTTAGAACTGAAAGTGCGGGTTATAGGCCAAAAAGTGTGTAAAACTATGATGATGAATATTATGTGTCTATAATCCATAATCTAAACAGCATTAAAAACTTAGCTAACAAACTGA
>QWCP01000262.1_pt1 | contig 27758 bp, 23 predicted proteins | sample 1972561 | NCBI WGS metagenome assembly QWCP01 (sample SAMN09866705, study PRJNA288562) | Human vaginal metagenome isolate pre4_vaginal, whole genome shotgun... | isolation source: vagina | host: Homo sapiens | place: USA: California
TCGCCGAGAGATGCAGACAACCTCTCGCTACGCTTCGAGAACGTCTGCATCTCTCGGCGAGGGTTACTCTTTTATTGCACTTCGTTTTGGAACTTGCAGGTGACTATCGTTTGGAGGTAAATTCACAATCCGATAGCTTAACAATTACCGCAGCTGGTATGTCTATAGGGCAGCAAGTTAAAATTGTTGCTAACCGTTCACAACGATTAAACTTTCGAGTCAACGAAAAGGTACTACAACTTAAAGAAGTTGAAGTTCATGCTAAGAAGATACGACAAAACGGTGATACTCTTAACTATTCTGTTGGTGCATATCAACAGCAAGGCGATCGCACTATAGGTGATGTTTTAAAGCGTATGCCTGGTATAGAAGTATCAGATAATGGTAGTATAAAATTCAATGGGAAAAGTATCTCAAAGTTTTATGTCGAAGACATGGATTTGTTGCAAGGTCGCTATGGTCTTGCAACAGGAAATATCAATGCACAAGATGTTGGTTCGGTTCAAGTGCTTGAGAACCATCAACCAGTGAAAGCCCTACAGGGACGAACACCAACCGATGATGTTGCTATAAATCTGAAATTAAAAAATGCTGCTAAAGGTACAGTAGCAGTAAACACAATGCTCGGTGGTGGTGGTCAACAATCTGGTGGATGGGGATTCGGAATGCGTTCCCTATCTGATGGACAAAATCCTATTGGCAGAAATCCATTATGGACGGCAGAGGTTGTTGGTATGTACTTTGCAAAACGTAGGCAGAATATAACTCTCTATAAAGGCAACAATATCGGTGATGATGTTTCCCAAGAATTAACTTCACATTATTCTGGTATCAATGATGTGGGGCTTGTTGCTTTTGCCCCACTGGGAGTTGTTACGCCATCTGGCAGTGGATTACCACAGAAACGGACTTTTGACAATCATTCACACATTGTATCAATGAACCACTTGGAGAAAATAGGCAAACAATCTGAACTAACTTTGAATATGTCATATCTCCATGCATCTATACGACAAGAAGGAATCTCAGAAGCCGACCGATTTTATAGTTCTAATCAACGACTATTAAGCAACGAGTCGCTTATACTTGTGACACACATGAATAATTTTAGTACAAACTTAAGATACAATCACAATGGTAAAAATGGTTTTATAGCCAATGTACTGAAGTTAGATGGAGAATGGAATAATGATAACGTACAGAGCCAACTTACCTCTGACCTAACAGGAGCTGTCCCCATCAACTATGGAGACAATCGTGTTTATCAATATTTCCATCGCCCTTCGCTAACAGTCAGTAACACAATGAATCTCATTCAGAATTATGGTAAACGTACACTTGACTTGCATTTCTCTGTTGGTTATGCCCAGCGCCCTAACACATTGATGGTTGGTGTGGATTCGCTTTTGTCACAAACATCAGCCCATTATAATCAAGAATTGAAGTCACGCAACATAGCTGGTGACTTCCATACTAACTTTACCTTTCACTTAAGATCGTTCTCTCTGGACTATGGAATTCTAGCCAATGCCAGCTTGCATGGCATAAAGACCGATTTAAGCGGCTTTATTAATTTGACGGCAAATAGTAGTCAAAATCATACATCACAGTCGATATTGAATGATTTATGGTATAACACTTATGAATTATCGCTAAATCAACAATACAAATTCGAACAGGCAGGTTGGCGTCTCTCCCTTACCTGCCCTCTAAACTTATACACACAAACTCTTGACGACCGCATCACTAAAAACAAGAATAAATATACCCGCTTGCTTGTAACACCATCGTTTACTGTAAATTATGAGTGGCGTGATTGGAGTGGTAACATCAATGCATCTTACTATAAGAATGTCGGAGATCCTGGAAGTATTTATAGTGGTTATATAATGAACAACTACCGCACATTTCAGCGGTCGTATGTTGAACATTTGTCGGAGACAAGTCGCTTCACAACGAGCGCATCAGTTGGGTATCGCAGTGCTCTTATAGCTACCTTTTTTCGTATAAATGGTAGCTACGGGCACACTCGTGACAATCAAATTTATGGTTATGAGTATCGAGGTGCAACCTGTGTTGTACATGCTATTGATAAAAAAACATATACAGATAATTATGCTTTCGGCTTTGATGGCAGCAAAGGTTTTGATTGGTTACAATCAACCATTCGTGCTTTTGGAGGCTATAACTATAGTAAAGGTGAACGTCTCATTGCTCAGAATCTTTACCCATTCCATTCTCGAACAATCAGTATTGGGGGCGGTGGTACTATCACTCCTCTTACATGGCTTAATATTGTTTTCACAAGCGGATATGCATGGAATGTGTCATCCATAGATGCTATAAATAATTATTCTTCACAGACTGTTCGAACTGCAACTCAGCGTATCAAGTTTAATGTCTTTGTTACTAAGCTATTTACATTTACTACTACAATAGAAGGTAATTACAACAATTTGACCGAAAAGAACAGGCACACATGGTTTGGAGATATGTTGTTTAAATACAAATTGAAGCATATAGAATTAGACTTACAAGCCAATAATCTTTTCAATCAGAGTCAGTACACAAGGGTTAACTATAGTGGTCTTGATATATATTCATCTATTTCGCAATTGAGACCTCTTAACATAGTAGGAACTATACGATTTAAAATATTATAGAAAATTTATGAAATAATGAGTTTGCAAATTGTTTGAGAGGGGAGAATAATTTTTCTTTATCACCAAGCCACGAACCTTGTTACTATTATTGTAACGCATCGTTCGTGGCTTCTTTTTCAGTTCAACTGCAAATAGTGAGGATGTATTTTGCATCTATTTCACATCATCTGACCGATAGCATGGATTGTTATCTGATTTCCTCTCTACTTGTCAGCAAACGAAAGTACGAATGCAATTAGACAATGAATCTTTTTTGCAATCATTTTTTTGTCATATACAATGATGTTCTTCAATAGTTATTCTGATTCTTCTAAAGGTTCGATGATTTCCCAAAACTCATTATAGACGCGATTGTAATCCTCTAAGGTGACAGGTCCTCCGCACGACATGATATTGTAAGTAATGCCAGGCCAAACCTTTCTGACCCCATAATCAATAAAGCCCATACGTTTGTAAAACTCGTATCGCTTTTTTCGCTGCTCGGTATTTGATGCGGGTTGGTCGACATCCTCTATATCAATCATAAAACGTTCGTTCTTATATCTTTCTAAAAGTCGTTTGATAATCCTCGTGCCATACCCTTTTCCTCTTTCGTTAGGCATTACAGCAAAATAAAACAACCAACTCAAATTGTCATGATGATATGTATATGTGAGCCCCTTGAATTCGTCATTTTTATCATAAAAGCCTAAAAAACGGACATCTGCTTTTCGTTGCAATAGCAATAATGAGTCAAAAGACATGCGTTCAACTTTGGGAAATGCCTCTACATAGAGTCTTTTCACGAGCTCTATATCTTTTGAATCCTTTTTTATTTCTTTGATGTGTAGCATCGTATTCTTTTTTACAAAGATAGAAAATCTTTGTGAAACTGAACCAATTAAGTCGTTAAATATTCATTGCTAAACATGAAATAATATAACAATATGAAGGGATTTTTGGTTTTTCGCATTACATGTTTTATCTTTGCAGAAAAGAAATAGCAAGATGAACAAATATTTAATCTCAATAAGGTTATTATTCTTATTCTTATGTTGTGAACTCAGTGTCTTTGTTTTTGCACGGAATGCTCAAAAACATGAATTTAGAGGAGCATGGATTCAATGTGTCAATGGACAATTTGAAGGTATGGGTACCCGACAAATGCAACAGACACTTCGTTATCAGTTGGACGAACTACAGAAGGACGGTGTTAATGCCATTATCTTTCAAGTAAGAGCAGAATGTGATGCTCTTTATCCAAGTAGATATGAGCCATGGAGCAGATACCTGACAGGTGTTCAAGGAAAAGCCCCTTATCCACTGTGGGATCCGTTGCAATGGATGATAGAACAGTGTCACGAAAGAGGCATGGAACTGCATGCATGGATTAACCCTTTTCGAGCAAAGACAAAAGGAACAACGGCTTTAGCCAGCAACCACATTGCAATAAAGCAACCAGGAAACGTATTTACCTACGGAGGACAGTTTATTCTTAACCCCGGTAATCCTGCCAATAGGGCTTATATCTACCAAGTAGTAGATGATATTGTGAGCCGATACGACATTGATGGTTTTCACATCGATGATTATTTTTATCCTTATCCTGCACCAGGTGAGATTATTCAAGACGGACGTGAGTATAGGCAATATCACAATGGTATAAATAATATCGATGATTGGCGTCGTTACAACGTAAATGTTTTTATCAAAGAGTTAGGAGAGAAAATACATCAACGAAAGCCATGGGTCAAATTTGGTGTTTCGCCTTTTGGTATCTATCGTAATAAGAAGTCTGATCCGAAAATAGGCAGCAATACACGTGGGTTGCAAAACTATGACGATCTTTATGCCGATGTGCTGTTATGGGTAAACAATGGATGGGTAGATTATTGTGTGCCACAGCTCTATTGGCAAATAGGACATTCGACTGCTGATTATGAGACTTTGATAAAATGGTGGAACAAGTATGCAGGAAACCGACCTCTTTATATAGGTGAGGATGTTGAGAGAACCGTTAAATTTGCTGATCCTAAGAATCCTAACAGTCACCAAATGCCTGCTAAGTTCAAACTCCATGAGGAGATGAATCATGTAAAAGGCACTGTGCTCTGGTATGCAAAGGCGGTGGTTGATAACATTGGTAACTACGGCACTACTTTGCGAAACTATTATTGGAAATATCCTGCCCTGCAACCCAAAATGCCTTTTATTGATGATAAGAGACCTAAAAAGCCACGAAAGGTAAAAGCTGTATGGACCAGTAGCGGTTACTTGTTGTTTTGGACACCACCTCGTGGAAAGAATTGGGATGATGTTGCCACGAAGTATGTGGTATATCGTTTTAATAAAGGCGAACGTGTCGACTTAGATGACCCGTCAAAGATTGTTACCATTACGAATAAAACAATGTATAAGTTGCCTTATGCAGATGGTAAGACAAAATATAGATATGTGGTAACTGCCGTAGATAGGATGAATAATGAGAGTAAAGGAAAAAAGAAAAATATAAAACTATAACATCAAAAGAGCTTCAAAAAAGCTCTTTTGACGTTTATGAAAGATTTTCATTTAATAGGTGATCTAAGAAGGAGTCTAAGTCCTCTTCCAAATTATTCATCAAATCTTTTCCAATAATCACAGTATCGTCGTCTGCCACATAGAGTTCTGCAAGATGTTCACCGTCTTCATCTTCAAGAATAAAGCTGAAGGGTTTAAGAATGTTCATTTGGTCAACGAGGTGGCTATGTTTCTTAAGATTTGTTCTTAAGATATCTGTCACCACATCATAAAAATCGTCGTCTTTGTAATCAATCCATTCAGAAATAACACATCGTGTAATTTCTTGGTCATCGTCATTATAAGCTCTTAGCTCACCACTGTCTTGACCTACTCTTAGATGTATGTCTGTGATGTTCACAGATTCTATCTCTTCGGAAAATTTCTGTGCAATTTTACGAATGGTACGTTCTATTTGATTGATTGTTTGTTCTGATGGTTGCATTTTATCTCTCTTTCTTTAACCGCTGCAAATATAATTCTTTTTTGAATACAACGAGCAAAGAAAACGAATAATTTATGTTTCATTGATTGTTGCTGCGTTTTTGTTTGAAATGTTTTGTCGGCACGGTCAGTAATTGAAATATCGCAAAGGAATGATAGAATATTAGTAAAAAATAAATATCTTTGCACGAAGAAACAAAGATATGTTAGAAGTTACAGTTAGAGATACCGCTTTGCAGAAAGCTGCTGAACAGGGGATGGATGCTTTTCTCCAAACCTTTATTGATGCTATTTATCAAGCCATTGGTGGAGAGCTGACGGCTGATACGATGAGCCTGCTAAATGCCGATCAAATGACGTTATTGGCTTACGACATTCTTCATAAGGAGGTCATGGACGGTGGCTTTATCCAGTTAATCCATAATGGTTATGGTGCATTTATCTTTCATAATCCGTTTGATAAGGCCGTGAGAGCGTGGGGAATGATAGACTTATTTAGAATCATGAAAAAGTGTCATAACCTTTACCGTAAATATGGTGCGGAAATTGAGCGCGATTGTTCGGAAGATGAATTTATGGCATTGTTTGAAAAGTATCCTGAATTTGACGATTATGATGATACGTTTGTAGAAAACGAAGAACGTTGGACAAGCGAGATTGCAAACTATGTAGATCAGCATATTGATAAGTTTGCTAAAATTATTTGATGATGAATAAAGATGAACAAGCACTTCGAAAGAAAAGCCCCATCCAAATTAAGAACAAAAGGGCTTCTTTTGAATATTTTTTTATAGACACCTATACCGCAGGAATTGTCCTCACGGGTACGGAGATAAAATCCATCCGCTTAGGTAAAGCGTCGTTGGTGGATGCCTTTTGCTATATCAATAACGGTGAGATTTGGGTTAAAGGCATGAATATAAGTCCTTATTTTTATGGTTCGTTTTCCAATCATGAAGCTCGGAGAGATCGTAAACTGTTATTGACAAAACGAGAAATACGACGTTTGGAGATTGATGCCAAAAATCCCGGAAACACCATTCTTCCTGTGTTGCTCTTTATCGACCAGAAAGGTAGAGCAAAAGTGGATATCGTCTTAGCAAAAGGTAAGAAAGAGTATGATAAACGCCAAAGTTTGAAAGAAAAGGAAGACCAGCGAGAGATGGATCGTGCATTGAAGCATTATTAGTGGGTGCTCAAAGAAATGACGCATGTGGAATGGTTACTTAACCAATAGAATGTTGTTGATATACGCTGCGGCTCTTTGACTTAAAAAAGATATTTTTACAGCAAACAGCACCAAATAAGCAGCGTATGTAAAATGACGAATACGCTACATAGTAAGATTATAAATGCTGAATTTTCTTTACAAAGTGTCTCTCATAACTCTCGTGAAAACCACCAACGTCATTGTTGGTCGCAAATACGCTAAATATGAGCAATGTTCATAACCTTTTGTTATTGAGTACGTTATATCAAACGCTTCTCGTTTCTTTCTTATTTTTACCCTTTCTTGGCTGCTAAAGCATTACCTTAAGCCTTCTATTTGCATGCTTTAAGGCCGCTGAAGCATGTGAATAACATCTCTAAAGAGTGTTTCCAAGCGCATTAAGTCAATGTTCTAACTTGAAAAGGCGTCTATTTTTACAAAATCAGCGCATTTTTGTGGGTTGTTTGCCTATTAAATTTTTCTATTTTGAAGATTTTCAATGGTCGTTTTTTGGTAAATTTACAGGACAAAAACAACGGATACCTTTACCAAGAATAATAAAAAAATGAAGCATTTTCATTGAAGGGTAACTGCTGTGAAACGAAAAGAAAAAAGATGGCGGTTTCACAACCCGTAACCTTTCTTCAATGAAAAAGCCGAAGATACACACTACTTTTTTGTGTACCTCTCCAAAAAGATAGAATAATGTTTTGTATTATCTATAAATTGCTGTACTTTTGTAGACTACTCAAATTGATCAGTAGATATGAATTATAAGAGAAAAAAAAGATGGCATAGCTTACAGGGTGTTCCTTTGACAGAACTTGATAAGCAAGTGATGTATTGGGAGAATAAAGGTAAGTTAGTTCCTACTCGCGAATTGATAAAAACCCCAGAACAGATAGAAGGTATCCGCAAAAGTGGGGTAGTGAACACAGGGGTATTAGATGAAGTGGCTTGTCATATCCATGCAGGTATGAATACGCAGGAAATAGACGATATTTGCATGAATTATTGTAAAGAGCATAATGCCATTCCAGCCTGTTTGAATTATGAAGGATTTCCTAAAAGTGTTTGTACAAGCATCAATGAAGTGGTGTGTCATGGCATTCCAAAAACGTCTGATGTGCTAAAAGAAGGTGATATTATCAATGTGGATATGACAACCATCGTTGATGGATATTATGCTGATGCCTCCCGAATGTTTATTATTGGAAAAACCACTCCAGAGAAAGAGCAGTTGGTACGAGTAACAAAAGAATGTTTGGAAATTGGTGCCGAGGCTGCTAAACCTTATTCTTTTGTGGGGGATATAGGGCATGCTATTCAGAAACACGCAGAAAAATATCATTACGGTGTAGTTAGAGATTTGTGTGGACACGGTGTTGGTTTGAAGTTTCATGAAGAACCCAATGTGAACCATTATGGTCATAAAGGAACGGGTATGTTATTGGTTCCGGGAATGGTATTTACCATAGAACCGATGATTAACATGGGAACGTGGAAAGTATATATTGATGCAGACGACCCATTTGGATGGGAAGTGATAACAGGAGACGAACTCCCCAGTGCACAATGGGAGCATACGTTTGTTATGACCGAGCATGGAGTTGAAATCTTGACACATTAAATTCTTACAACCGATTGCGTTTTGAGAGTCGCACTCCCCGAGAGTGTTATAACATAGGAAAGGTAAATAGATAATTGATAAAGGATGAGAGATATTTATATATTAGGTATAGAAAGTAGTTGTGACGATACTTCTGCAGCTGTACTTCGCAACGACATATTATTAAGTAATGTCACTGCATCACAGGCTATTCATGAAGCTTATGGAGGTGTTGTGCCAGAATTAGCATCTCGCGCTCATCAACAAAATGTGGTTCCAGTAGTAGATCAAGCCTTAAAGAAAGCTGGCATCTCAAAGAACCAGTTGGATGCTGTTGCTTTTACGCGAGGTCCGGGATTGATGGGGTCATTATTGGTAGGTGTTAGTTTTGCGAAGGGATTTGCCCGTTCGTTGGGAATTCCAATGATTGATGTCAATCATCTTCAAGGGCATGTCATGGCACATTTCATCAAAGAAAATGAGGAGGACTTCCATCAGCCTCCGTTCCCATTCCTCTGTTTACTCGTTTCTGGTGGTAACTCTCAAATAGTGAAGGTGAATGCCTATAATGACATGCAGGTATTGGGACAAACCATTGATGATGCGGCAGGCGAAGCGATAGATAAATGTTCAAAGGTGATGGGACTTGGTTATCCGGGTGGACCTATCATTGACAAATTGGCACGGCAGGGAAATCCTCATGCTTATCAATTTTCAGAACCACATATCGAAGGCATGGATTACAGCTTTTCGGGCTTAAAGACCTCTTTCTTATACAGTTTGCGAAAATGGATGGCTGATGATCCTGATTTCATAGAGAAGCATAAAACAGATATTGCAGCGAGTCTTGAATTTACGATTGTAGATATTCTTATGAAGAAATTAAGAATGGCAGTCAAGCAGACAGGTATTAAGCATGTTGCTGTGGCAGGTGGTGTTTCTGCCAACAATGGTTTGCGAAATGCGTTCCATGAACATGCAGATAAATATGGTTGGACTATTTACATTCCTAAATTCAGTTATACCACAGATAATGCTGCGATGATAGGAATTACAGGCTATTATAAATATTTAGATCATGATTATTGCAGTATTGATCAACCAGCATTTAGTAAAGTAACTTTTAAGTAGACCGTATTTTCAGTAGTGATTAAGCTGAATAGTAAGAGATTGAAACAGATATAGCTGCATAAAAATAATACATCATCATCATGAATTTTGAAAATAAAGTAATCAGTAGAGAAATACAACAATTTCTATATGATTCAAATAAAACCTTAGGAACTGCAGAAAGTTGTACAGGAGGAAGAATTGCAGAAGTGATAGCTGCTGTACCCGGAGCTTCCAATTATTTCAAAGGCGGTATTATCGCATATAGCAATGAATTGAAGATTCGCTTGCTTGGAGTGAATGCGCAAGTTATCGAAGAGCAATCTGCTGTTTGTGAAGAAGTAGCTATGCAAATGGCTGTGGGGTTATGTCAAACGATAAATTGTGATTATGCCATTGCCATAACAGGGATTGCAGGTCCTGGCGGAGGAACACCTGCGATTCCTGTTGGTACTATTTGGATTGCGTATGGCTCAAAAGATGATATGCGAACCTTTAAGCTTACCGAAGATAATGGGCGAGATGTGAATTTAGCCAACGCAACAAACCAAGCTTTGAACTTATTTCTTGATTTTCTTAAAGAAACTCTATCTCATCAAGAGCTTGATTCTAAGGAATAATCTACCTTGATAGGAGAGGGCTTCCTCGTGGATTGAAAAGAAAATACCAATAAAAAAACTTAATTTAGACATTTCTTTTAAATATTCTTTTGGAATTACGATAAATATTTGTAATTTTGCATCCTGTTTGGAATAAGTATCAAAAGTCGAAAACAAAAATTTAAGATAGCAATGTCTAAGATTTGTCAAATCACAGGAAAGAAGGCACAAATAGGTAACAATGTGTCTCACTCAAAGCATCGTACAAAGCGCAGCTTTGATGTCAACCTCTTCAGCAAGAAATTCTACTATGTAGAAGAAGGCTGCTGGATTAGCCTTAAGATCAGTGCAGCTGGTCTTCGTCTCATTAATAAAGTAGGTCTTGATGCCGCATTGAAGCAAGCTGTTTCAAAAGGTTATTGCGATTGGAAAGATATTAAAGTAATAGGAGAATAATAGTCATGGCAAAGAAAGCTAAAGGAAACAGAGTTCAAGTTATCTTGGAATGTACCGAGATGAAAGATAGTGGACTGCCAGGAACGAGTCGTTATGTAACGACAAAGAATCGTAAGAATTCTCCTGAGCGTTTAGAGTTAAAAAAATATAATCCTATTTTGAAGAAGATGACTCTTCATAAGGAGATTAAGTAATAAGGAGATTATCAAATGGCAAAAAAAGCGGTCGCTACCCTCCATGAAGGTAAGATGGATGGTCGAGCATATACGAAAGTAATCAAAATGGTGAAGAGCCCAAAGACGGGTGCTTATGTTTTTGATGAACAAATGGTTCCAAACGAAGCTGTTAAAGATTTCTTTAAGAACTAATTAAATAGAACACTCAATGAAGAGAAAATGTTGTGATTATCAATGCTCTTCATACAGGTAACTATATTTCAACTCTACAGATTTGGTCTGTAGAGTTTTTGTTTTTTTTGTGTATGTTATAGCTGTCCGTTGAAAGTTCTCTTTGGATGCCATACTCACTATTCTTTTGATAAGTTATGAAGCAAGTTTTTAGATTAGCATTACCTTCTATCATTTCTAACATTACCATACCTCTTTTAGGACTGATAGATTTGACAATTGTGGGTCATATGGGTGATGTTGTCTATATTGGCGCCATTGCCATTGGTTCCATGATATTTAATGTGATGTATTGGCTTTTCGGATTCTTACGAATGGGAACGAGTGGCTTAACATCACAGGCTTTAGGGAAGAGAGATTTCACAGAAATAATGCGTCTTCTCTTCTGTTCGTTATTGATAGGATTTATCATTGCTTTTTCCTTTATCATTTTTCAGACACCCATTCGTTGGCTTGCATTAGAGTTGATGCAGCCATCTCCAGAGATTGGAGAACAAGCAACAATTTATTTTTCTATTTGTATTTGGGGTGCACCAGCTATGTTAGGGCTGTATGGTATGACGGGTTGGTTCATTGGCATGCAGAACACACGTGTACCAATGGTTGTGTCCATCTTTCAAAACATTATCAATATCATAGCAAGCCTCTTCTTTGTTTATGGGTTTGGAATGAAAGTTGATGGGGTAGCTTTCGGCACTCTTATTGCCCAATGGACAGGATTTGTGGTCGCCATATGCTGTTGGTATAGATATTATAGGCGTTTGAATCGCTACCCTTGGACACACAAGTTGTTGAAGAAAATTGATTTGAAGCGTTTCTTCAAGGTCAATACAGATATCTTTATAAGAACCTTATTTTTAGTTGGAGTTAATTTCTTCTTCATTTCTGCGGGTGCTCGTCAAGGCGATATTATTCTGTCAGTGAATACTTTACTAATGACCTTATTTACTTTGTTCTCGTACGTCATGGACGGATTTGCCTATGCTGGTGAAGCTTTAACAGGCAAATATTTCGGTGCTAATAACAAGATAGGATTTGCCAAGGTGTACAGAAGTTTGTTTGCTTGGGGAGCGATCATGGCACTGACTTTTACTTTAGTGTACGCTTTGGGTGGTCATCGCTTTTTATTATTGCTTACAAACGAACGTGATGTTGTGGCGGCTGCACAAGACTATTTTTGGTGGGCTGTGTTTATTCCTATAGTAGGTGTTTCCGCTTTTATTTATGATGGCATATTTATCGGACTGACAGAAACAAAAGGTATGTTGGTATCTTCTGTCATTTCTGCGATTGCCTTCTTTGTCTTTTTTATCTCATTGAAGCTATTATTGGGTAATCATGCTTTATGGTTGGCATTTCTGGTGTATTTAGCCCTTCGTGGTTGTATTCAGTGGATATTATATAGAAATATGATTCCATGGTCAAGAATCTCATCTAAATAATTAAACATAATGTTTTTATAAACTGCCAAAATATTATATCTTTGCATTATGGAGTTTTTATTTTTATCAGTTGGACTTATTTTTGGTGGAGTTTTTATCTTTTTGTTGATAAACGGGAAGAAAAAAGCTATTGAAACACAATTGTTTTTGGTCAAACAGCAAATGGAGCAGGAACAGTTGGGTAAGCAAGAATTGGAGAAACGTATAGAGCTTTTACAGGAAGAGAAAGACTCGCTGCAAAACAAAATGATTCAGGGACAGATTGATTTCCAGCGTGTATCTTCAGAACTTGAATCGCAAAAAATATTCCATTCCAAAGAATCGGAAATGCGTCGTGAACAGTTTGAGCAACAACTTAAAACGGTTCAGGCTCAATTTTCTAATTTGGCAACACAGATATTAGAACAGACATCTGAGCGTTTGAAATTGACAAACTCAGAGTCATTGGAGCACATTACGAAACCACTGAAAGTTAATTTGGAGCAATTGCAGCAAGCTATTCAACAAACAAATCATGAATCTATTAAAAATACAGCATCGCTGACACAGCAACTCAAAGAAATGAGTTTGCAAACAGAAAAAATAGAAAATTCGGCACATCAATTAACAAATGTCATACGAGGCGGTAATCAGGTTCAAGGGTCGTGGGGAGAGCGCATTCTGACAGACATCTTAGAGACACAGGGATATATTGAAGGAGTTGATTATGATATACAATATACCCTTACCAACGAGAAAGGAGATGCCGTTAGAAATGACGATACAGGAAAACGAATGCGCCCTGATGTGATTTTGCATTATCCTAATAATGAGGATGTTATTATTGATGCCAAAATGTCGATAGACGCGTATTACAAATATGTGCAGACAACAGAAGAAGGACTAAAGAGAAAATATGCTACTGATTTGGTCAATAGCATTCGAACTCAAGCTAAAAATCTATCCAAAAAAGACTATAGCAGTTATGTTCAAGCACCTCGGAAAGCGATAGATTTTGTCATCATGTTTGTTCCCAATGAGGGTGCGCTACAATTAGCATTGGCTACCGAACCACGCTTGTGGGGAGAGGCCTTTGAAAAGCAAGTATTCATTACAAGTCAGCAAAACCTCATGGCGATTCTGAAGATGATCCAAATAGCTTGGCGACAATATACACAAACAGAAAACCAGAAGCGAGTTTTTTCTTTAGCAGAGGAGTTGTTGAAAAGAGTAGGGGAGTTTATCAAACGTTTTGATAAGATTGATGCAGATATTAACAATCTTCGTAGACATTATGACGAAGCGTATAATAAAGCATACACAGGAAGACAAAGCATTGTGCAGAAAGCCAACGAACTAAAAGAGTTGGGCGTGAAAGAGAGTGCCAACCAAGCCATACCTGCAACGAAGCCCGATTTACAAACTATCACAAATAACGAAGAATGAAAATAAATAAGAAAAAGCTCCTGTTTGTCTGTCTTGGAAATATTTGTCGTAGTCCAGCCGCAGAAGGTGTGATGAAGTCAATTATCAATGCAAACAAAGCCAATGCGAATTATGAAGTTGATTCTGCCGGTATTGGTAATTGGCACGTGGGGCAGCTCCCTGACTCAAGGATGAGAGCTTGTGGGTTGAAAAGGGGATATGTGTTTAACAGTCATGCAAGACAGTTCACAAAATCAGATTTCCAATATTTCGACTACATCTTCGTCATGGATCAAGAAAATTATCGACAAATTACTTCGCAGACTCAAAATGAAGACGAACGCAAAAAAGTACTGATGTTGGCTGACTACATAACGCAACATGTAAATGTAAAAATAATTGCTGATCCATATTACGGTAATGAAAATGATTTCAACAAAGCGCTTGATTTAATAGAAGATGCTTGCCAACAATTATTTGTTGCATTAGAGACTTCATAATAAGTACACAAATGCAATCTGAAGATAGCATTTATGAAGTAATTGTTTTGTAGATATTCAAAATAATGTTATTTTTGCAAATAGTTTAATTAATTATTGAATATGAGTGTAAAAAGAGTTTATACCTTCGGTAATGGAAAAGCAGAAGGTAAGGCAGATATGAGAAATCTGCTGGGTGGCAAAGGCGCAAATCTTGCCGAGATGAACCTAATTGGCGTACCTGTTCCTCCAGGATTTACGATTACGACAGATGTTTGTAATGAATACTTTGAAAAAGGTAAAGAAGAAGTTGTGCAACTCCTGCAGGAGGATGTCATCAAGGCTGTGAAGCATATTGAGACATTGATGAGCTCAAAATTTGGTGATGTTGCCAATCCGTTATTACTTTCGGTTCGTTCCGGTGCTCGTGCATCTATGCCAGGTATGATGGATACGATCCTGAATCTTGGATTGAATGATCAAGTGGTAAAGGGACTGATTCAGAAGACCGGCAATGAACGTTTTGCATACGACAGCTATCGCCGTTTTGTACAAATGTATGGCGATGTGGTTTTAGGTATGAAGCCCGTTAACAAAGAGGATATCGACCCCTTTGAAGCAATCATCATGGATGTAAAAGAAAAGCGAGGTATTCTTCTTGATAATGAACTGACTGTTGACGATCTGAAACAGTTGGTAATTCGCTTTAAGGAGGCAATTAAGAAACAAACGGGTAAAGCTTTCCCCGATGACCCAATGGAGCAGCTGTGGGGGGCTATTTGTTCTGTCTTTGACAGTTGGATGAACGAGCGTGCTATCCTCTATCGCAAGATGGAAGGCATTCCTGCAGAGTGGGGTACCGCTGTCTCTGTAATGGCAATGGTCTTTGGTAACATGGGTAACACTTCTGCAACAGGAGTATGTTTCTCACGTGATGCAGCAACTGGCGAAAATCGTTTCAATGGCGAGTATCTTGTAAATGCACAAGGAGAAGATGTCGTTGCTGGTATTCGAACTCCGCAACAGATAACCAAAGAAGGAAGTTTACGATGGGCTAAGCAACAGAATATAGAAGAAGCTGTGCGTGCCAAAAATTATCCTTCAATGGAAGAGGCGATGCCTGAGATTTATGAACAACTGAACAGTATACAAGACAAACTTGAAAAGCATTATCACGATATGCAAGATATGGAGTTTACTGTACAAGAAGGAAAACTCTGGTTCTTGCAAACTCGCAATGGTAAACGTACTGGAACAGCCATGGTTAAGATTGCTATGGATTTGCTTCACGAAGGAGAGATTGACGAAAAAACTGCTTTGTTACGCTGTGAGCCAAATAAACTTGACGAGTTATTGCACCCTGTATTTGATAAGGTGGCTCAGAGTACAGCCAAGGTATTGACAAGAGGACTGCCAGCTTCTCCTGGAGCAGCATGCGGTCAAATCGTATTCTTCGCTGACGATGCGGTCAAATGGCATGAAGATGGCAGACAAGTGGTTATGGTACGTATGGAGACCTCGCCAGAGGATTTAGCAGGTATGAGCGCAGCTGAAGGTATTCTGACGGCTCGTGGCGGTATGACTTCACACGCTGCTGTTGTAGCACGCGGTATGGGTAAGTGTTGTGTCTCTGGTGCTGGAGCCATTAGTGTGAATTACAAAGAACGCTTGGTAGAAATCGATGGTGTTATTTTGCGTGAAGGTGATTATATCTCTATCAATGGTTCTACGGGTGAGGTTTATCAAGGTCAAGTAGAAACAAGAGCCGCTGAGGTAACAGGAGATTTTGCAGAACTAATGAAGCTTTGCAATAAATATACAAAACTGGTGGTTCGTACCAATGCTGATACACCCCATGATGCAGAAGTGGCTCACAACTTTGGCGCAGTAGGAATTGGACTTTGTCGTACAGAACACATGTTCTTTGAAAACGAAAAGATTAAGGCCATGCGTGAAATGATTTTGGCTGATTCGCAAGAAGGACGAGAAAAAGCATTAGAGAAGCTATTGCCTTATCAAAAGCAAGACTTCTATGGTATTCTCAAGGCGATGGACGGACATCCAGTGAACATTCGTTTGTTAGATCCACCGTTGCACGAATTTGTGCCTCATGATTTGGCTGGTCAAGAAGTAATGGCTAAGGATATGGGCGTAAGTGTACAATACATTCAGAACCGTGTCAATAGTTTGAGTGAGCTTAACCCAATGTTAGGACATCGTGGATGTCGTTTGGGAAACACCTATCCAGAGATTACTGCCATGCAAACAAGAGCAATCCTCGGTGCTGCTATCCAGCTGAAGAAAGAAGGATTCGATCCTCGCCCAGAGATTATGGTGCCACTCATCGGTATGGTCAAAGAGTTTGACGTTCAAGAGGATGTGATTCGCTCAACAGCCAAAGAACTCTTCGAAGAAGAAGGTGTTGAAATTCCATTCCACATTGGAACAATGATTGAGATACCACGTGCAGCTTTGACAGCAGATCTCATAGCCAAACGTGCGGAATACTTTAGCTTTGGTACGAATGACCTAACTCAGATGACGTTTGGTTATAGCCGAGATGACATTGCCAGCTTCTTACCTGTATATTTGGAAAAGAAGATTTTGAAAGTAGATCCTTTCCAAGTACTTGATCAACGTGGCGTTGGACAGTTAATTAAAATGGCTGTAGAGAAAGGACGTTCCACACGTAAGAACTTGATGTGTGGTATCTGTGGTGAGCATGGTGGAGAACCAACGTCTGTTAAATTCTGCCATCGTGTAGGACTTGATTACGTGAGTTGCTCACCATTCCGTGTACCTATTGCCAGATTGGCAGCCGCGCAGGCAGCAGTCGAGGAATAGGGAGAAGAAACTTTTGTAAATATGTTTAGGTAGTCTTGCATTCGCAAGGCTACCTCAAACGTAAATATGAGGACAATAAAATATGTTATCGAGATTTTTAGTGATTATTTTTAGTCTTGTTTTGGCTACAAATACTTATGCCGAAAGAGGTGCTAAGGTTGGAAATGTCACGATGGGAATGGATTACGAGCAAGCACTTGATTCTATACGGACAGAATTTGGAAAGCCTAACATGGTGAACCAAGATACGGTATTGTTCAGAAATTTATCATATAGAGGATTTGTTTTTGATAAAGTATTGTTTAAATTCAAAGCCGCCAAGTTCAATGAAGCCCGTTTTTTTATCTATGCAAAAAACAAAGCTGCTGCTGTCAAAGATTTAAGTAAGTTGTCAGAAGCTTTCAAGAAAAACTACTCTCTTGCAGAAGATTATGAAGATGGTTTGTACTTTTACAAAGGTGGGATATCTCCTAAGGGGATAGGGCACTTGTTCACCATTTCAGTTGCAAAGAGACAAGGCAACTGGAATACGGAATTAACCTTTGGACCTTTTTAGAAGATTTTTCAAATCTAATCACGTTTTTCTATGCATGCAAATGAAGCTTAACTGGAATATTGAAAGATTTAATTTATGTTAGAAAACATAATATATCCATAGAAAACTTGTAGGTAACAATAATATTTGTACCTTTGCATTGTGTTTTTCATGGTATTAGATTATTAAGGTTAATGAAGATTGATTGTCGTGAGACAATCAATTTTTTTTGTATTCACTCTTTTATACAGAGAGGTAGAACGATGCAACACAAAAGCGTTGTACTATAAAATGAAGAGGGATGTTACATTCACTATTCGTTATTTGCTCACAAACTCGTCAAATTGTTTGTTCACTTGAAGCATCCATTCAGGAAGTTTCGCGATTGCGTTATCAATCAATTCTTTTGGCATGGTTTTGTAAAAAGCGTATGCCATGGGACCAGAAATGGCAGCCAAAGTGTCTGCATCACCGCCTAAGGCAATTGCCAACTTCAAACAGTCCGCATAATCTGCGCTTTCTAAAAAGCAAATAAGGGCAGTAGGGACAGTCTGTTGGCAGGTCTCATCAAAGTCATAGTTGGGTTTTATACCTTGATAGATCAAGTCCGACCAATTTGGGTAGTATTTTTCGAGCACATGCTCTCGAATAAAATCTTTGTTTTGCCCTTGCATACCGTAGAATATAGCCAAAGCAGTTGCTACTGCTCCTTTAACTCCCTCGGGATGATTATGGGTAGGCATCGCTGTCAGTGTAGCCAGTTCTATACATTCTTTGGCATCCTTAGCCATAAATCCAGCCGATGAAACCCTCATGGCACTACCATTGCCAAAGGAATTATACGGAGGTTGAATATCTTTTGCAATCAGCCATCTTGCAAATCGTCCGCCAAATCCACGATAAAAGTCTGCACGGCATCTCTTCCAAAGGTTTTCTGCCATATTCAAATTATTTATAAGTGCTTCCGCGCATGCAAACGTGCAAACAGTATCATCGGTATAAGTATTCGATGTAAGTAGTAAATCGACCGCATTATAATTTTTAGTTCGATTTTCAAATTCGTACGGCATTCCTGCGATGTCGCCAATTGCAGCGCTTAATAGTAGATTCTTCATAGTCAATATTTTTTTGTTTAGCATTCAAAATCCTTGCTGTCAATGGCTGAATTCCTCTTCAGAATCGAGAAATAATAAAACTCACTTTTGCAACACTTGTCATGTAAGACTCACATGGTTAATTTTACGGAGCAAACACACTCTCTTCCTCTCAATTGATAGTTATAGGTAAATGTATTGACAGAGTTGTAGATGGTATATCCATATTGTTGTTGGTTCAGAATGTTTCTGATGTCAAGGGAAACCTTGACAGCTTTCTTTCGATAGGATAATCCCATATCCAATAAGCTCATTACCTTTGTTACATCTTTCGTCAATTCATTCTTGACAATATCAGAAGAAGTGTCGAATGCGAAGCCATCGAATGGCATGATTTTCAAGGACACCTTGTGCTGTTGGCTCAGATAGCTGTTGCTCTGATACTGGGTGGAAAGATAAGTCTTGGCAAACATGCCATGATAACTTAACTCCACATATTTACACGGTTGTGAAGTGAGTTTTGGAGAGAGAATCCAACTTTTCCAAGTGTATTTCTGCTGAACATCATTCTGCAAAGTCGTTTGTCGCTTCCATTGATAAACACCATTTACTGAAATTTTGGTCTTGATAGGCTCTATAAATTTTGTTATACCGATTTGCTCCATCAAACTTCTTCCTGTGTTTGAGGCGTATATTTTCGACATGGTGACGAGCGTTGAGTTTGCGTCTTGGTTCAAAAGCAAGTTGTTCTTTTCCTGGCTATAAAGAAGATCTGCATTGAAAAACCACATTTTCAGTGGTATCTTATAGTCGTAATGAAGCGAGGCATTCAAACTTTTGTTGTCTGCCAATATACCAGAGCCAATTTTCAACGAGGTATCATTGACTCTGACAGGTGCTTTTAAGAAGTCCAGAATGTCGCCAAAGTTACGGGCATAGAATAGGTTGGTACGCAGTACAGAACGAGAAGTTACCTTATAGTTGCCATACACGCTTGGGCAAATAGAATAATACCAAGAGCCAGACGATGATGCCGCCATGTGGTCTCTATGAGCTATATAGTCTATGCGCATCGGTATTTCCAATCGAAAGACATATTTGTATTGCGGATGCGAATACTCATATTGTGGCGCCAATGTCATTCTGAGGTTCTGCATACTCACGTCGTTGCCTTCATCTGTCGGCTGCAAGTTCGTCTTCACCTTATCTATATAGTAGTTCAACAACAATGGCAAATAGATGCGAGAGTTGAGATGTTTCTTCGATACAGAGATGGTATTCTCTGTTTGGAACTTTTGTCCATTGGCATTTTGCACCACACCATCGGCAGTTTCCTTGTCAAGCGTTATCTTTCCCATAGGCGTACCTTGATATGACATGACAGATGTAACCGACCAACGCAAATTCTTGTGATACCACAAGGTGGAGAACTTGTTGTTCACATGAAACTCTCGCATAGTTTGCTTTTGGTTAAAGAGTAACCTGTTTTCCCTTGTTGGCAATTCTGATGTTAGAAAAGAACCTGTGCCAGACAAAGTGTTTCTGAGATAAGTCTTATCCGAATTGTCTTTATATTCCAACAGAATGCTCGGACGATGTACAGTTAATAGAGGTGAATACGCTTGGGCAATCATGATATGATGATCGGCATCCGCATAATTTCTCGTCAAACTATAGTCGTACTGACTTTTGGCATAGCTATATCCTATATTCCCTTTTAAGGTAACATCCTTATGAATCTTTTTCAATAGGTTGAACGACACCAACCTGTCTGTTGGCGAGGCATATCTGTCGACATCAATAGGAGGTGTGGAAGCCGAAATATTCCCTAATAAATGAGACACTGTAGATGATGTTTCTCTATTGGAAAAGTGATTGGTTCCGTCTGTCAATGCAAACTGATTAATGTTGCCAGCTTTTAGTGAAGCCAACATTTGGAAGTTTGACATGAAGAGCATTCCTGCGCCATTCACTTCATACAAAGTATGCTTGCCTGCCCCAAGTGACACGCCATAAGAACCAATTGGTTTGAACTTTGCCTTGTTGCTTATGTTGACATTGATTGCTACGTTGTCGGAAAAGACATCCTTTTTGGCTTTCACAGCTTGATGGTTGCTCAGCACTTGCACGGAGTTTACAAACGAAGCAGGAATATTAGTGGTTGCTATGTTATATCGTCCACCCAACAAATCCATGCCATCAATATAAAAGTTAGAAATCTCCTTGCCCAGATATTTGATGGAGCCTTTGTCCTCAACTTCAATGCCTGGGAGCTTCTTCAAGGCATCTTTCAAAGTGTAGTCATTCTTTCCTATATACGAGGCTAAGTTGTAAGTCAGGGTGTCACCTCGTTGGTAGATGGCAGGCGCTTTTACCACAACTTCTTTCAATGCAGTTGTTTTCTCTTTCAGGATGAAGTCGCACTTCTGTGAAATATTCTTGACCTCTCTCTTGGCTTTCTCATATCCAATGGTTTCGGCTGTGATGATGAGCTGTTTGGCATCTGTCTTCAGCGTTAACTGATAAGTCCCCTTTTCTGATGTTCGTGCAAAGGCTAAAGTTGCTTTGTCAGCAGTAGCCTTTACGATGACTCCTTCCAAAGCCAAACCAGTGGTATCACGCACTATTCCTGTAACTACACTTTGAGAAAAAGAGGAGCTACAGAGGCATGTCAACAGCATGAAAATCAAGAATATTCGCCTATTCATCGATGCCCAATGTTTACTTCAATTCCAGCGGAACATATCCATTTGGGCGAACTCTCAGCACCACACCATTGACCAAGGTTTTATATTCACCGTTATCAAATTTCTGAACGCTCATCTCGCTGATGGCTTCCCCGGGGATGTTGCCCATCGGATCTATCTCAAACTTGTTCTTCGCTTTAATGAATTGCTCTCTTGAAATATTGATGGGATTGGCGTATGGCTTCAAGTTCATCGGAGTGTTGGATTTACGGAACGTGATTGCCTTGAACTGATGTATGTTTTCTGCATCGTTAGCCGCCAATACTAATCCTGGCAAACCGCAAAGTTTCCAAGGTCCAAAGGACACAGGTATCTCAGAAGAATACCAAACCGTCCACGTTCTGCCACCATATTCTCCCACTGCCTTTTGACAAGTGTATCCACAGATCGTGTCAGTTTCTTCTGAAAGGTTCCAATTGATGGGTGTGGCGCTCTCGGTATAACTGTAGTAATTCGGTGTGATGACACTATAAACAGTCAACTTACCTTTAGGTTCATTTTGGGAAACAGACTGGTCGAAGAGCATATCGTTTCTCGTTTCTTGTGCCTTGAACTTCTGGATGTCAGCTTCGGGAGCTTTGCAAGCTATGGCTGAGTCTACTTGAAAGGTGGTATAATCAGAAAACTTTGCTGTGTTTCTGCCGATTTGAAGAATGGTAGAGGTCGCATCAATAGAACCTTTGGTGTTTTTTACTTGATACTCGTAGATGCACTCGTATTCATCTATGAGAGAAGAACTTGCATTCTGCCCGAATGCTACAGATGTTAAACAGACAGCAGCTGTCAATAAAACAAATTTTTTCATATTCTATGTTTTTTATAGTTGTTACTCATGTGATTTTTCTTGGCTTATAGGACAATTTATCAACGTGGAAGAGTCAACTTTTGAATTAGAATGATACCTCGCGTATATAATTGATTCGCAGTTTTCAAATGCCATATATCCAATTTATGATAGCAAATTTACAAAAAAATTGCGATATATAAGCCCATATGAATAAAAAATGCTTTTTCGTTAGAAGAAAAATACAGACAAATGGATGCCCTTGTGCATGCAACGGATAAAGGAAAAGTTGGAAATCTCTCTCAAACTATACGGTCAGTCGTAAAACCCAGTTGCATCCCCCTCTCACCTCATGCACATAATTTCATAAGCCTGTAAAGGAAGAAAGGAATATCCGTTACTCCCCTGAACTGTGCCCTGAAGGCTTTGACTTTTGCGTTGAAGGATTAAGGTGTCAATCACCGTATAGAAATTATCCACATGGCCTTGTGCAACAAAAAGCATCTGAAGCAGGCAACGAAAAAAAACAAAATAAGAGTCTGCGGTCATGTATCAATGCCATTGTTTCACAGCGTTGCGAAACATACAGTCCAAATACGCAACAAAATATAAGTCTTGTTATCAAAAAGAGATAAATAAAGTTAAACATATATGACTAAAAGTATAATATACTTGACATAAAGAAAAGTTTTTATTACCTTTGCCACATGTTTAACAAATAAATTATATAAACAATGAAAAGTAACTATTTATTTCCAACAGTTATGAAAAAAGTCGGCTGGTGCATGTTTGTTCCGTCTGCCATAGTTTTAATACTCGTGATTACGGACGTGCTGAGTGACGAGTTGGTTTCCTTCCCAACATTATTAATAGGCGATGTTGGCCTCTTTTCTGGCAATCAAAGCATGGTGACTTTCGGAACCGAGGGAATGCTGTATGAGATTGCCACGCTGTTTGTGGCATTGTCATTATTATTCATTTCTTTCTCGAAGGAAGAGGAAGAAGATGAATATGTGGAAAACATACGGATGAGGTCATTCGTGTGGGCTATAAAGGCAAACACACTGCTTGTAATTCTCGGCACATGGTTCATTTTCGGTACTCTGTATCTTGAGCTGATGATTGTGTTCATGTATTCAATGTTCCTGTTTTTCATCTGCAAATTCAACTACGAACTTTATAAATTAAGGAGGACTGGGAATGAAGAATAACATTAGGGTGGAACGTGCCATAAAGCGCATGACACAACAGCAGCTGGCCGAGAAGACTGGAGTGACACGCCAGACCATAAATGCCATCGAGGCCGGGAAATATGTCCCCTCAACAGTTCTGTCACTGAAAATATCGGCAGTATTCGGGAAGAAACTCGAGGAAGTGTTCCAACTGGAAGAAGCCGACTGGCAATGATCAACTTTAGCAATGACTGATTTGGGGTTAAAAACGGCTCAGCCCACCAGCCACCAGCAATACTTTGTGTGCCTGGTGACGGATGCGTGAAGCAAAGAAACACTATCATGAGTGATTTCAAATAGAGGGTGTATCATAAAGCAGAATTATGATACACCCTCTTGTTGTACACCCTTAGGGATTCGAACCCTAGACCCACTGATTAAGAGTCAGTTGCTCTACCAACTGAGCTAAGGGTGCAATCGAAAGAAGTACACCCTTAGGGATTCGAACCCTAGACCCACTGATTAAGAGTCAGTTGCTCTACCAACTGAGCTAAGGGTGCATATTTCTTTTTTGCGAGTGCAAAGGTACATTGTTTTTCTTGAACATCCAAACAATTCAAGATTTTTTTATAAAAATTCTGTATCCTACTATTTTCACCATCCGCGCATCAATAAAACAATAATCCCACTTGATAGAATGCTGCAGAGACAATCCAAGCTAATAGAGTGGTGTAGAAGGCAGAAAACAAAGCCCACTTCCAGCTACCTGTCTCTGATTTTATAGCGGCAATAACAGCTACACAAGGGAAATAGAGTAACACAAAGAGTAAAAAAGCGTAAGCGCTTAAAGGAGTAATGCCATCGGCTGCCATTTGGTGTCTCAGCTGCGTGTATTTGCTAGTATCCGTTGAATATGAGTCGTCATCGCCATAGTTTTCATCTGATGAATAGAGTACTCCAATAGTCGAAGCAACAATCTCTTTTGCACCAACTCCTGCAATGATACCAACGTCCAGTTTCCAGTTAAATCCCTGTGGTCTGAATATGGGTTCAAGCGTTTTACCTATACGCCCGATATAGCTCATCTCTTGTTGTTTACTCTTGCTAAGATGTTCGTTTTTTGGAAAGTATCCTAATGCCCAAACTAAAATGCTTGCTACAAGGATGATACCTCCCATTTTCTTCAGATATTGCTTTCCCTTTTCCCAAGTGTGTCGTAAGATAGCTTTCCCCGTAGGAAAACGATAGGGGGGAAGCTCCATGACAAAGGGTGTGTCTTCTCCTTTAATGACAAATTGACTAAATAGTCTTCCTAAAATAACAGCCATCAATATTCCGATGATATAGAGGGATATCATGATAGACGATCGATATTGAGCGGTAAAGAAGGTTCCAATAATCATGATATAAACGGGTAATCTGGCAGAACAGCTTATCATAGGAAGAATGAGCATGGTGATAAGCCTTGATTTTCGGCTCTCAATCGTACGGGTTGCCATCACTGCTGGCACATTACAACCAAACCCCATGATTAAAGGGATGAAAGACTTTCCATGTAGCCCCATCTTGTGCATGAGCTTGTCCATAATAAATGCCGCTCTTGCCATATAACCACTATCCTCCATAAAGGAAATGAAGCAATATAGAATCAATATTTGGGGTAAGAATACGATGACAGCGCCCACGCCACCTATAACGCCATCAACCAACATATCTTTGATGGGACCTTGTGGGAAGTGTTGTGAAATGATGTCACCCAACCAGCCTACACCATCTTCTATCCAGTCCATAGGGTACTGTCCTAAGGAGAAGGTAACTTCAAACATAAGCCAGGTTAAAGCGATAAAAATAGGAAAACCAAAATATTTATGGGTAATGATACGATCTATCCAATGTGTCAGTTGGTAGGTGTCTTTCACATGGCCGGTTTCATATTGTGCTTCTTGTAAAGCTCCATGTATGAACCCATATTTTGCATCCATAATAGCTGTCTCACTATCCGTATTTGTTTCTTCCTTTACACGTTGCGCAGCCTTGTCCCTTGCTTTGAAAATGTTTTCAGCCTGTGGCAGTTGACTCACAACTTGTTCTGCCTTTTTATCAAACTCCAAAAGTTTAATACTTAAATATCTGGTAGAATATTTTAAGCGCAAGCTATCATTTTGCTTCAGATAATTCTGAATATTGGTAATCCCTTGCTCTATTTCGTGGCCATAATTAATATGAATATGCCTATATTGCAAGCTCACATCTTCTTTGCCTTCGTATAGCTCAATCACTTGGTGAAAAAGCTCTTCTACACCTCTTCCTGTTTTGAAAACAGTGGGTACCATTGGTATGCCCAAGAGTTCACCCAGTTGATTGAAATCAATATGATCACCACGCTCTTCTGATTCATCAAACATATTTAACGCACATACAATACGTAGATGCATATCAATAAGTTGCGTTGTTAAGTACAAGTTTCGCTCTAAGTTAGAACTGTCAATCACATTGATGATTACATCTGGTGCGTTTTCCACAATTTGCTTTCGAACATATAACTCTTCTGGCGAATAAGCGGATAGGGAATAGGTTCCAGGAAGGTCAATAATGTTAAACCGATAGCCTTCAAAACTGGCGTAACCTTCCTTAGCATCTACTGTAACACCCGAATAATTACCCACACGTTCATGAGCGCCAGAAGCATAATTGAAAAGAGATGTCTTACCACAATTGGGATTTCCCACCAAAGCCACATTGATAACTTTTCTTTTTTTCATCGCTATGGCATGCAGTTGCTCGTCTGTTACGGATTGGGAGTCGTTTTTGCATTCACAGGGCACACCTGCTTGGTACGAAGAGGGTTGCGAAGTCAAAGTCTCTGACTCGTCAATACCAACCACTTCTATCATTTCAGCTTCAGAGTGTCTAAGAGAAACTTCATATCCCATTATTCTATATTTAACGGGATCTTTTAGAGGTGCATTAATCAAGACTTCAACTTTTTGACCACTGATAAAGCCCATTTCAACGATGCGTTTCCTGAAACCGCCATGGCCTGTGACTTTGACAATGACTCCTGATTCTCCTTCTTTTAATTCTGATAATTTCATTGCGGATGCTAATTTTGTTGCAAAGTTACAAAAACAATACGTGTAATGAAAAACTAAACCAAGACTATACTCATAAATACCTAAATATGATGATGCCAACAATGGTTCGAACTGGTACGTATAACTATATTTTATCTTAATTTGGGTAGATTTGAACAAAAATAAGAAGAATAATGAATGTGAGCACCCCTGTTTATTCATCGTGTATTGCGTATTGGAGAGCTGATGCAATAGATTAAAATCCTTAGGCTTAGTCATGAGTCTCCTTTTAATGAAATTGTAGGTTATTTGGGCATCCCATACCCAGTTGTTGGTATTCATTTCATGCTGCTGATTGCCACAACAACCAAACATCGTTAGGTCATTGATAATCTGTAACTTCCACAATAGTGAAATCTGAGCATTCATGCCTATATTATCATTTTTGGCGTGGATTTTAGCTTCTGTTTCAACAACGGAATTGAAAGAACGAAACAAGTTTAAGGCTGGTTCTATAAATTAGCTTTGTTAGATTTTGAGCTTATTTTTGAGGTCAAAATGTAAGAGCGTGAAGGAGTGTAGCGAGCTACACGACTGAACAATCTTACATTTTGAACAAAAAAGAAGCCAAAAGATAACAAAACGTATTTCATAAAATTTTAATGACTATATGCGGTGGTAATTTATAGAACCAGCCTTAACAAAAGCGCATAACCTTATTATAATAGGCATAAGCATGCTTGTGGGAGAGGCACACCATTTTCTCTTCGTTCATTGAGATGTTCTTTCGTGACAGATTTCATGATGTTTTGTCCTCTTTTTTTACCATTAAAAAGGGTTTGCTATGGGGCTATTTTTTCGTTGGAAATAAATCGTTCGTTGAACAACCGTGAGAGAACCGTTGAAGAACCGTTCAATTTTACCCTTCTTAACTCGTTGATAATCAGACCCCGTCCCTTATATATCAATAATATCAATAATATCAATAATATCAATCATCCGACGACGAAGCGCGCGTGAGATCGCCGACGTCGACGTTTTGTAAAGTTTTTTTTCTGTGTTTTGATAAAAGGACTAATATATGTTAATTAAAATATAGCACTTTTGCAACATTCTATAAATCAATTATATTTGCTAAAAATATGAG
>QWCP01000217.1_pt1 | contig 27181 bp, 18 predicted proteins | sample 1972561 | NCBI WGS metagenome assembly QWCP01 (sample SAMN09866705, study PRJNA288562) | Human vaginal metagenome isolate pre4_vaginal, whole genome shotgun... | isolation source: vagina | host: Homo sapiens | place: USA: California
CTTGTCAAGATAATCTTGATGATAGTCTTCAGCAGCATAAAAGTTCTGCAGAGGAACAACCTCAACTGCGCATTCCTTGCCGGAGAGCTGCTCCCGAGCTTCTAACTGAGCGATAGCGGTGCGAAAAACGTCTTTCTGCTCTTGCTGCCGTTCATCGCTACCATACAGATACAAGCCTGAACGATATTGAGCACCAACATCATTCCCTTGACGGTTTACACTCCATGGATCAATCACGTCGAGGAATAACAGGGTAAGCACGCGCAAACTAACGAGGTCAGGATTGTAGAGAACTTCAACAGTTTCAGCTGCTCCCGTAGCGCCTGAACAGACCTGTTCATAGCTCGGGTTCACAACACTTGAGTTTGCGTATCCAACACGGGTCGTTATAACTCCCTGAACTTTCTTGAAGTATTCCTCCAAACCCCAGAAACACCCGCCTGCAAAATAAGCCACGCGCGAGTTTGCATCGTCATTGCTTGCTACTGTATTTGCTTCATTACTCATACGCCCACAGTATATTAGACATATGAGCATTTCTAGCAATAAGCAGTCAAGTTTCCGTAGAGCTAAAAAAGCAGTTATTTTTGGCGCAGGTGAGTATTTCGATGAAATGCCTTTTATTCCAGCGGATGCTTATGTTATTGCTGCTGACGGCGGCTACGACCACGTAACAGCTTTAGGCGTTACTCCTCACGCTTTTATTGGAGATATGGATTCAGTTGTCGATGATTATTCTGTTTCTGCTTCTACACGCATGATTGAATTGCCTGCAGAGAAAGATGACTCCGATATGATGGCTGCTGTGCGTTACGCTTGGCAGCTCGGCATTCGTAGTTTCGAATTTTACGGCGTTTTTGGCGGTCGGATGGACCACAGTTTTGCAAACATTCAGTTGGCCGCAAAAATTGCAGCGCATGGCGGGATTGCTTTTATGCATGCTGACCATATGATTTGCACTGTTATTACTGACTCTGTTTTGCGTTTTCCTGCAGGATATGTTGCGAGTAAGCGACCGCTGTCTGTTTTTTCGTATTCCAGCACCTGTGCTCATGTGTCGTTAGAAGGTTTGAAATACACTCTTGATGACGTTGAAATGAGCAGTATTAATCCTGTAGGATTGAGTAACGAATTTTTACCTGATACTCCTGCTTTGATTGCTGTTGATGGTGGATCGCTCGTTATTATGTATCCGAGTGAGGCACCATCTCCTCTCGTAGATAGTCATGTGGTAGAGGACGGCGATTTCGGAGCAGTGCAGACACAGAAGTCTGAACATTTGAATATACAGACAGTTTCAACACCTCGCCGAGGTAAGCACGCAGCGTAAAACTATGCGACACGATTCACTCAGTACATAGCGCACATTAAAATAAAACACGTTGGCAATAAGCCTCGTTTCGTGATGTATATAACAGAATATAAATCACGGCACAGTTATAAGGAAGTATTAAATGACAGTAAAGATTGGTATTAACGGTTTCGGCCGTATCGGTCGTCTCGCATTCCGTCGTATTCTCGAGCTTCAGAACCGTGGCGGTGCAGCTGGTGACATCGATGTTGCAGCAATCAACGATTTGACCACCCCATCCATGCTCGCTTACCTGCTCAAGTACGACAGCAGCCAAGGTCCATTCAAGCATGACGATGGCACTGCATATGAGATTTCCGCAACTGACACTGCTCTCGTGGTTGACGGTAAGGAATATCCAGTATACGCAGAGCGCGATGCTAAGGATATCCCATGGGTAAAGAACGACGGTGTTGAGTACGTTCTCGAGTGCACCGGCTTCTACACCTCCGCTGAGAAGTCCCAGGCTCACTTGGATGCAGGCGCTAAGAAGGTTCTTATCTCCGCTCCTGCAAAGGACGACACCACTCCTACCGTTGTATACGGTGTAAACCACGACATCTTGACCCCAGCAGATGCAATTGTTTCCGCAGGTTCTTGCACCACCAACTCTATGGCTGCAATGGTTAAGCTTCTCGATGAGAAGTGGGGCATCGAAGTTGGCTTCATGACCACCATTCACGCATACACCGGCACCCAGATGATTCTCGACGGTCCTCGCAACAAGAGCGGTCGTAACAACCGCGCAGCTGCTGTGAACACCATTCCTCACAGCACCGGTGCAGCTAAGGCTATTGGTAAGGTTGTTCCTTCTGTAGACGGCAAGCTCCAGGGTCACGCACAGCGCGTTCAGGTTCCAGATGGATCCATCACCGAGCTCACCACTCAGCTTCGCGAGAAAGTAACTGCTGACGAGATCAACGCAGCATTCAAGGAAGCATTCTCCGACACTGAGTACTACGGCTACAATGCAGACGGCATTGTATCTTCTGACATCATCGGCGACACTCACGGTGGCGTATTCGATCCAACTCAGACCGTAGTAAACACTGCTGGCGACAAGCAGCTCGTTCAGACCGTAGCATTCTACGACAACGAGTACGGCTTCACCTGCAACATGATTCGTACTCTTTTGCACTTCGCTGAGATTAACGAGTAAATATTGCAAAAGCGTTATTGGTGAGCATATAGCTTATGCATAACGTTTATTGATTTATATTGATTTATTGAGACCTCCTTCTTTTGCTCTTGAGCAGATGAAGGAGGTTTTCTTTGCTGGGAAGCACAACCCTGGATTGGTATGGGATCGGATATTGGAATCAGATATGGGATTGGTTGCTGCTGGAATTACTTTTTCTGGTTCGTTCAATTTACCGGGGTTTTGTAGGTTTTGTAGGTTTTGTAGGTTGTAGGTGCGTGGAAGTTGTGGGTACGGAACGCTAACAACGCCGGCGTCCAATTTTAAGGTTAAAAGTGCGCTCGAAAAACCCTCTCAATTCTCGCTCGCGACTACGTAGAAGTTGCTAGCACCGAGCGCTAACAACGCACACACGCACTTTTAAGAGCGATTAAAGTCCTCATACATGCGTGGATCGTGAAGTGCTAGTGCAAAGCATATTTTCACGAACCAACCAAGCACTCCGACCTGCCTCAGGAATCCAAAGAATAAAACACCCACTAAAATCACACGCACTGTATCAGCTTTGCTTTCTCTCCAGATGTAGTGAAGCAAAATCCCATCAGCATCACACTAGCTAGTAATCACTTCCCCATATCACGTAAGTCAACACCGTTAACTTGCTTTCTCATATTTTCGTCTCACAATGTGTCAAATGTGCAATTTATCACAGTCGTTCACTGTCCTAAAGGTAAACGAACGAACAAACATATAGCCTTTCCCTATAATCAGCTATTTTTCATGCTTCAAACCCGTTCGGAATCTAACACGAATAAAGATATATAACAGCGCAAAGCGAACATATCATATGTTCATTTCCAGCAATATCCCCCATATTGGTTTTCTTTCCCAGAAAAACTAATTTCAATCGTTTGACGTCAATCGTTTGAATGCTTAGCATAAAACTGTTTGGGCTTTTAGCACAAGTGTTCACACTCGCTAAAACGAAACAGAAACGAGAGCGAAAAATGAAACAACGTAGTTTACCCATGTGGAAAAATCCGTCCTACTTGCAAAATTCGGTCAGCATTTTCCTGTTCTTCTGCGCCTATGGAATTTGGTGGTCATTCTTCCGTATTTGGTTAAAGGAGAGTGTTCATCTCAACGCAACCGAAGTTGGTCAGGTTTACTCTGCCAACTCATTAGTCGCCCTTATCCTTCTCCTCGTGTACGGTGCAGTTCAAGACCAGTTGGGTATTCGTCGTCATCTTATTATTGCAGTATCCACTATTGCAGCACTTATTGGACCGTTCGTCACCTTCATCTATGCGCCTATGTTGAGCACCCCTGGAGCTGTACGTTTTATTGGTATTCTTGTGGGCGCTGTAGTACTATCCGCAGGCTTTATTGCTGGTAACTCGCTCGTTGAGGCAATCGGCGAAAAATGCTCACGTAAATTCAACTTTGTATTCGGACAAACCCGCGCTTGGGGTTCATTAGGCTATGCTATCGTAGCTCTTTTCGCTGGCGTAGCTTCCACCATTCATCCATTACTTATTTTCTGGTTAGGATCATTCTTTGCAGTAGGCGTTTTGGCTATTTGCACCTTCTGGATTCCACAAGAACAGCGCGAGCTTATGCATCAGGAAGCAGGCTCAACATCGCAGGCTGCTACTACCCCATCTTTGCATGATATTTTAGGCGTTCTGCGCATGCCAGAAGTATGGATTATTATGGCCTTCATGCTGTTCACGAACTCTTTCTATAACGTTTTCGACCAGCAAATGTTCCCTTCCTACTATGTTGATCAGTTCTCTGATTCTGTTGTGGGAACGGATACATATGCCGTTATTAACGGCGTTCAGGTGTTCTTAGAAGCAGCGTGCATGGCTTTGGCTCCAATCATTATGGAAAAAATTGGCGTGCGTAACTCTCTGCTTTTGGGCGGTTTCGTTATGTTTGCTCGCATTGGTCTTGTTCTTCTTATGGGAAATAACATTTATCTGCTCTCTGCAGACCGCATGATACACGCTTTGCAGATGCCATTTACAGTTTTGCCTACTATGCGCTACTTCGCTTTACATTACAACACGAAGATGTCTGCTACGCTCTACTTGGTTGGTTTCCAGTTTGCTTCTCAGGGCGGTCAAATTATCTTCTCTACCCCGTTGGGTTACTTGCTCGATAGCACAGGCAGCACCACTACTTTTATGGTTATGACAGCTATTACCTTTATAGCGTTCGTTTACGGCTTGATTATTATTAAGAAAGATACTCAGGACGTTGATGGAGACCCTCTGAAGAAACATATTAACAAGGGTATGGCTGCTCAGATGGCTTCTTCTGAGCAGCTTGATTAATAGCTTGATTGGCTAAAAGTATTTGATTATGGGCGTTATTCCTCGATTCAGAAGGGATGACACCCATAATCAATATAAGAAATTGTGCGGGACGCGACTCACCCATGTGAAGGTTTTCAGTGCCATGTATCATGCAAAAGGATATTCAAGCAGACTCGTAACGAGTCTGACCATAAGCGCCAGTTCAACGAAGAGACAAGCCTTGTAAGGATAGATTCAATGACAACAATGAAAGAGATTTCACAGATTGCGGGTGTTTCCATCTCTACCGTCTCGCTGGTTTTGAATAATCGTGATTCTGGACGTATCAAACCTGCTATCGCGGAAAAAATCCGAAAGATTGCCAAAGATCTCGGCTACTCTCCTAACCTGATGGCGCGCGGATTGCGCACCAGCCAAACGCATATTTTAGGCTTCCTCAGCGAAGAGGTAGCAACCACACCCTATGCAGGTCTTATGATTTTAGGCGCTCAAGATGCCGCCAGCAAGTATGGATATGTGATTATGACCGTGTCTACGGACGGAGCATCAAACGAAGAAACAGAGATAACCGCTCTTCAACGTTATGGTGTAGATGGATTCTTTATTGCTAAAATGTCGAATCGCCGAGCAATCGTTCCAGATAGTCTACGCGATTATCATACGATTTTGGTTAATGCTACCGATGCTATGAGCGATTCAACTGCACAGAAAGATTCTTTTGCTTCTGTGCACCGCACTGGCATAGTTCCAGATGAAGTTTCTATTGGTTACGATGCCACAAAGCATTTGATTGCCGCAGGTTGCACGCGCATTGCCTATATTGGTTGTGAAGAGCCTATGCTTGCTGAAGGTTTACGATTAGAAGGATATAAAAAGGCTCTGCATGAAGCAGGACTTCCTTTTGATAAGGATTTAGCTATTCAAGTGCATCACAACGACGATGCACTAAGTAAAGTACGCGCCTTGATGGACACGCACAAGCCTGACGGATTCTTCTGCTTTAATGATGCACGCGCTTGGTACGTATATGACACTGCTGCACGCAAAGGCCTGACAATTGGTAAAGATATACAGGTGGTGGGTGTGGATAACCACCGCGTTTTAGCAGAAACTCTTTCTCCCCAACTTTCTACTGTGGAGCTTCCTCACTACGAAATGGGATATTGGGCAGCTTGCAAGCTGATTAGTTTAATCGAAAATAAAGATCCGCATAGTTTTGAGCTACCTGAGACCACTGCTCCCCTGCCAGCTTTATCAAGTAATGGAGATGTAACTATTCCCTGCACTCTAGTAGAGAAAAACTCAGTATACACGCAGGAATAACAGTCCATTTTTTGAGATACAAGAAAATTTCCGTTCATTATTCGGAAAACTTTGTCAATCGTTTGACGTCAAACGTTTGACGCTATAGTATACAAAATTGTTAGCTCATTGAACAAAGATGATCGTTCGCTAATAAAACAGAAATGAGAGTTACATGGAACACAGTCGTTTTCAAGTATGGAAGAATCCTTCCTATTTACAAAGTTCTTTTGGCATTTTTATGTTCTTCTGCTCATGGGGCATCTGGTGGTCATTCTTCCAGCGTTGGCTCAATACCATTGGACTCAATGGAGCTGAAGTTGGTCAAATCTATTCCATCAATTCCTTAGCGACACTAATTATTATGTTTGCTTACGGCGCTATTCAAGACCAGTTAGGTATTAAGCGCCATCTTGCAATTGCAATTTCTGCTATTGCAGCTTTAGTAGGTCCATTCGTTCACTTCATCTACGCTCCTATGATTCAAGCTGGCGGATCAGTTCGTTTCATTGGCGCTCTGTTGGGATCTGTTGTCTTATCTGCGGGCTTTATGGCTGGTTGCTCTCTTATTGAAGCATTAACCGAACGTTACTCCCGTAAGTTTGATTTCGAATTTGGACAGTCCCGCGCATGGGGTTCATTCGGTTACGCTATTGTTGCTTTAGTAGCAGGTCACATCTTTAACATCAATCCAATGATTAACTTCTGGGTTGGTTCTGCATTCGGTCTGGCAATGCTTGCTATTTACGCTTTCTGGGTTCCATCTCAGCAGAAAGAAGCGCTATCTGGCAATCAAGATAATGAAGCAGCTCCAAGCAATCCTTCTATAAAAGATATGCTTTCCGTCTTAACTATGCCAACCTTGTGGTTGCTCATCGTCTTTATGCTGCTGACCAACACGTTCTATACGGTTTTCGATCAGCAGATGTTCCCAACCTACTACACCAACCTGTTCCCAACCGAAGAAATCGGTAATAGCACCTACTCCACACTCAACGGTATTCAGGTATTCATGGAATCCGCCATGATGGGTGTTGTGCCAATTATTATGCGCAAAATTGGCGTGCGTAATGCACTCCTGTGCGGCGCTTTCATTATGTTTGCTCGTATCGGTTTGTGCGGCATCTTCCACGACCCTATTTCTATCTCTATCGTCAAGATGTTCCACTCTATTGAAGTGCCTCTGTTTGTGTTGCCAACCTTCCGCTACTTCACTTTGCACTTCGATACAAAGCTGTCTGCAACTCTCTACATGGTTGGTTTTCAGGTGGCTTCTCAAGTTGGTCAGGTTATTTTCTCCACGCCATTGGGCGCACTGCACGATGCTCTGGGCGACCGCACAACCTTCTTAACAATCTCTGCCATCGTTTTGGCTGCACTCATTTATGGTTTCTTCATCTTGAAGAAGGATAATCAAGAGGTTGGCGGAGATCCGTTCTATACCGATAAGCAGCTCAAAGCTATGCAGACCGCATAAACGCATATCCATTTCACTGTTGAAAGGTGCAATCATGACAAACTTTATTCCTGACGAGCCAGTTATTCATACTACTGCGCAGCATGACGAAGAACTAGCACGCGCTGAACAAGCAGTTGCTCAACTTGCCGAAAGCCGTAATAACCGCTGGTATCCTCGTTTTCATATCGCTTCTAACGGCGGTTGGATTAACGATCCTAATGGTTTGTGCTTCTATAAGGGTCGCTGGCATGTGTTCTATCAGCTTCACCCTTATGGCACGCAGTGGGGGCCAATGCACTGGGGTCATGTTTCTTCTGCTGATATGCTCATCTGGCAGCGCGAACCTATTGCTTTCGCCCCAAGTCTTGAAGAAGAAAAAGATGGCGTTTTCTCAGGCTCTGCAGTTATCGGCGATGATGGAGAAATTAACTTCTATTACACCGGACATCGTTGGGCAAATGGAGCAGATAATACGGGTGGCGATTGGCAGGTGCAGATGCTTGCACAGCCAAATGATGATGGATTAAAAAGCTTTACAAAGCGCGGCATGATTATTGACTGCCCAACTGATCAAGTAGACCACCATTACCGCGATCCTAAGGTATGGAAAACAGGGGATACCTGGTACATGACCTTTGGCGTCTCCTCGGCAGACAAACGTGGTCAAATGTGGCTCTTCACCTCTGATGATATGGTTCATTGGACCTATGATCGCGTTCTATTCGAACATCCTGATAAGAACGTCTTTATGCTCGAATGCCCTGACTTCTTCCCTCTTATCGATAAAGACGGTAACGAGAAGTGGGTTATTGGTTTCTCTGCTATGGGCGCTAAAGCAAACGGTTATATGAACCGCAACGTAAATAATGCTGGTTATATGATTGGAACATGGAAGCCAGGCGAATCCTTTAAGCCTGAAACTGAGTTCCGTTTGTGGGATTGGGGTCACAATTATTACGCTCCACAATCTTTCAATGACGGTTCACGTCAGCTTATGTACGGTTGGATGAGCCCATTCGAACAGCCTATTCCCATGCAGGCTGACGGCTGGTGCGGTAATTTAACTCTTCCTCGTGAGATTACCTTGGGTGCTGATGGAGATGTGCATACTGCTCCTGCCGCAGAAATGCTGGGATTACGTAGCGCTACTCAGGATTGGGGTTCAGTAAGCGTTTCTCACAATTCTGTGCTTCGCCTTGAGCGTGACGCTCAGTGTGTGGAACTTGAGCTAAGCATTGATTTGACTTCTACTTCTGCAGAACGTACCGGTGTGCGCGTACACGCTACAGAAGACGGCTCCTTCACTTATATTGCGTATGATCAGCAGACCAAGCGCGTCGTTATTGACCGTCAGACTGCTTATGCAGGAGACCGCGGATACCGCGCAGCACCTGTTAGCGATGCTGAAGTGTCAACCGGTCGTTTAGATTTGCGCATTTTCGTTGATCGCGGTTGCGTAGAAGTTTATGTCAATGGCGGTAAACAGGTTCTGAGCTCATACAGTTATGCTGGCGAGGGTGAGCGTGCAGTTGAATTGGTCAGCGAATCAGGGTCTACATCCTATTCCTCTGTTCGAGTACATCAGCTCAAGTCGATTGGCTTAGAGTAGTCGCTCACAAACTAAGTCTTCAGGGTAGTGTTTTTTCGCTCGCACTACCCTGATTTTTTTATTCCAATCGCCTGACTAAAGTTAAAAACATGGCTAAGAAAAAGAAAAATCATGCTTCAGCTGCCACAGCCGCTCTACAAGAACTTGAAAGCGCAGGCATAGCCTACACAACCTACACTTACGAACATAATGCAGATCATATGGCGGATGGTTTCGGTTTAGAAGGAGCAGCTCAACTTGATGTTCCTGCTGACCGTATTTATAAAACGCTCCTCGTTGATGTTGGTGAGAAACCTGGCGAACGCATGGTTACTGTTATTGTTCCTGTTACCTGTCATGTTAATCTCAAAGCAGTTGCCTCTACTTTCAGCGCCAAAAAAGCGCATATGGCAGATCCTCAGATGGCTCAACGAAGCACAGGGTATGTTGTAGGAGGTATCTCTCCTTTCGGTCATAAAAATCCTCACGAAACAGTTCTCGATACAAGCGCTAAGCAGCACACTACAATCCTCGTTTCAGGAGGAAAACGCGGACTGAGCATAGAAGTTAAACCAATTGACTTAATCGGTCAGCTTAATGCTAAAATTACAGAAGTTGCCGATCGAGGTAGTCATCCTCGTTAAAACTTAACGAGGATATAACGTACGAAAGAGGTACATATGGCAGGCATTCTCCCCTCTCGAGCAGGACAAGAATACACTATTCATGCCGGAAGCTACACAGCTGTAGTAACTGAGCAGGGTGCGGCATTGGAAAGCTTCACCATAAATGGCAAGGATATTATTGTTCCTTTCGACCCTAACTATCCAGTAAAAGCATGTAGTGGGCAGATTCTTATTCCGTATCCAAACCGTATTGAAGATGGTGAATATAGCTTCGAGGGTAAGGATTACTCCTTCCCTATTGACGAGCACGAACGTCATAACTCTATTCACGGTTTGGGGTATCGCTATCCATGGAAGTTAGAGGCATTATCTACTTCGAGCGTAAGTCTAAGCTGGCGTACCCCAAACTTGGCATCATATCCATTTGATTTGCTCGTTACAGTTACCTACACTGTTCACTCTGATGACGGATTGCAGTTAAGCATTGAAGCCTTCAATAACGGGGACACCAATGCTCCATGGGCTTTAGCTACACATCCTTGGTTTGCTAGCGGTTCTGAGGCAGAAACTACCGCCAAGCTAGACGCTGCAAACGGTGAATGCCGTTTGAATCTTCCTGCGCGCACACATGTTACTATTAATGACCGTCTTTTGCCAACAGGTTTAGAAGCTGTTGACGGAACTCGTTACGATCTGCGCGAGGGGAACCCTCTGGGCATTCAATCCTTTGATGATGCATGGACAGATCTTGACTATGCGGCTGATGGCTCAGTTCAGGCTGTATTTACGCGACCAGATGGCATTGAAGTGCTTATTACCGGCGATGAGACCATTACGTCCTTCCAGGTGTGCAATGGTTTTGGTTGGGAAGCATCGCACAAACCTGCAGGTGTTGCCATCGAACCTCAAACGGCATATGCGAATGCGTTTAAGAGTGGCAAAGATGTGATTGTGATTGAACCTGGACGCAGTAGCCGCACAACTATCTCTTATGCAGCTCGAGAAGTGAAGTAAAGTTCACGCACGCTTTGCATGCCATATGCTCAGCCAGTCTTGAGTATATGGCATACTCTATAAAGTAAATTTACAAGTAAAAGGAGTTTACCATGGGTAAGCGCGGACGTATGCGTCGTGAACGCCGTAAGAAGGCTGCAAACCACGGCAAGAGGCCAAATGCATAAGCCTCGTTGATTTTTTCAACGTAGCATATACTTTACGGGGATTATCTCTTTCGAGATAGTTCCCGTTGCTTTTAGCTCTGCAGGCGGTTAGTTGGGCTTAGTTGCTTGCGATTGACTGCCGTAGGATCTGGCGCATTGGCCGGAGTATTGTAGGATTGTGCTGCAAGAACCGGCTTATTTCTCTGATAACAGGTAGCGCGAGTGGTCATATTAGGGTACTTCATGATTTGCGCACGAACGCGGGGCGTGTCCGTTTTTTGTGTAAATGATTTTGTTGGATTTGGCTCGCTGGAGCAGGGCTTGATTATGTAACTTAGTGTAAGTGACATGGTCTTTCAGCAAGTCATACCTGTGTGTGGCACTTGATGAGCGAGGTTTCTCTGTGGGATATGCGGTTTTGCATGCTCCCAGACATGACACGTTGAACGCAGACTTACTGGGAGCAGTGTGCTGCCATGCGACACTCTTAAAGAAGAACAATACCTCTTATAGCTGTATGTGCTGCACGAGAAAGACGGAAGGTTATGGTGTGCACAGCATACTAGGTAACCTTTTTGATCAACTGTGCGATGGACCAAGATAGCCAGGTCAAGCACAACCTCATTGCGACCAGCCTCAAGACCGAGGGTGTCAGTTTTTTGTGTATGTGGTTTAATTGGTGAATCTGCCTTTGGATGACGCAGGAGGATTGATTGCGTCGGGGTTATAGGCGATGATTGCTTCTCCATCTCTGTTTTGTCAATCGGCATGTGTAATGAGACAAGGCACGTTGAACGCGTCTTGTCTCATTACAGACAGAGTCAACTAGCCAGCACTAAATCAGCCACATCACAGGGTCACGCCACTACTACAATCCCTGAAAAACAAGCAATAAAATCACCATAGGGCAACCAACCATTTACACAAAATTTCTGGCACCCTCCCAACGATGGACGCGAGTGTTGTTAGCGTTCCGCGCTAGCAACTTCCACGCACTCCTGAGCGCTGATTTCACCGTAATTATGGACGTTGGCGTTGTGTGCGTGCGACGCTAGCAACTTTCAGGAACGTATGAGAGCTGCTATCACCTAAAAAGGACGCACGCATTGTCAGCGCGCCACGCTCACAACCTCCACGCACCTACAACCGAAAACCTACATAACCCCCTCTAAACTCCGAAGAACCGTTATACGTGATATGGCTTTTGCAAGGTTTGGCTTAAAGGTTTTAACTGCTGTGAGAAAGGACACGTTCAACGTGTCATAATCTACAACACACGACTTGGCAGAACCCACATGTTTAAGGTCAACTCTCCCGTGTACTTTACTGTAAACCGCGTAATCTACCAAGATACTCAATCGAAGTCCCGTTTCTTTACTCAAGCAGATTCAATAACCTGCCATAATCAAAACCATTTACACAAAAATCCGACAAGCCCCATGCTGAGTGCGTAATTGCAGAATCCGCTTGAATTTAGTCAAAACTGAGAAAGAAGAACTCTTAACTGCGCTCCTACCAATACAACCTGACTAATAAGCCAAAATCAAACTTCAATAAAAAAACCGAAAAGCTAAAGCTTAAAATAAGAAGAAATACAAGAAAAATTATGCAGAGCATACCTGCTGTGCAAATCGCTCATAATTCATATCGCCAAAATGAGCATCAGAACCATGAGTACGTTCAGATGGAAGTTCTACGCTATTAGGTTGAACACATTGTGCGGAATCATCTGCATGAGCAGCGGCAATACCAGCAAGGGCAAGAGATCCAACTGCAAAAATAAAAACAGCAATAAAGCTTGCTCGCTTCATTCTCGTATACAGTGAATGCGTCTCCATTTATTCCTCACTACCGTTAGAAGATACAAAGAGACGCCATCATGTGCATACCATACATACCGTCATATGCACATATCTAGGCACCCCATCGCAACAACGACATTTATTATACCAACACCAGTAACCTAAAAAATTACAGAATCCTCACAAGCCAACGACGAGCCGATGACAAGCTGGCAACAAGCTGATGGGAGCCGACCAACAATAAAACCAGCCAAGCTCTACTCCTCTACTCACATAAACAGTCAATACACTCCTGCAAGCGCTCATATAACGATGCTGGTGCCTGCACAGGTCTCAAGCAATCCTTAATCGCAGCAATCATCTCACGTTCGCGCGCATCGCAGCAGGTATTCGGATCAAAGCACTCCCCTTCAAGCTCCGGCATAATTCCTGAGCGCATTTCCGACACCAAAGAACAGGTAGATACAATCGCACTCGGTCTATCGTTCAAATCGATGCGCGTGTAGCGATTAATCATCACAGATGAGCCACAGTTAAAATTACACCGTACTGTTACCACTTGGTTGCTCCGTACGTACGTACTCATTATTCCTCCAAAAATCCTATCTTCTCATATCAACCACAAACAGCGCATGCCATTACTTCTCTTCACGCTGAGCGTAAATCCCCCGCTCAGCCGCATACTGTTCTAGTTCTTCTTTTAACTGCTTGCGAGCACGGTTCAGACGGCTCATAACAGTTCCTATTTTTATGCTTTGTTCTTCAGCTACCTGAGCGTAACTTTTACCGTCAATAGCTGCGGCTATAAAGACCTCTCGCCGTTCTGGAGAAAGTTTATTGAGCGCGGCAATTATTTCTTCTGGAGCAAAAGCATCCATAAAAGTTTGCTCTGCAGATTTAAGTTCTTCTGATGAGTGCTCATGTGCTGCGTAAATATCCCAGTCATCGTATTCGCCCGTACTGGAGTTAGCGCGTTGTGGGCGTCTTTTCGCTTTGTTGTATTGATTGAAATAGAGATTTCTTTCAATAGTTGTCATCCATGCAGCAAAATTTGTGCCTTGTTCGAAGGAGTCGTAATTTTTGAACCCACGTTCGAAGGTGTCTTGCACAAGATCTTGCGCGTCCTCGGGATTATTCGTGAGTTTCATTGCAAAACGATAGAGTTGATCCACAATGGGCATAGCCTGTGCTTCAAACTGGGCTCGTTTTTCGTGTGTTGTCATAGGTCTTATTGTTGCACAATAATGGTACGCATGACGTCTTTAGCCGACACGATACAAGCGATTCCTGTTCAGAGTATGGATACTGCTCTGGCTGACAGTTTTATTTTGGGTTTTGATACGGAAACAACAGGCACTATATCTGGTAAGGATTCTATTGTGTCTGCTTCACTTGTTTTGCGTTATCCTCATAAAGATTTCACGAGCGACGTAACGCAATCATGGGTTATTAATCCTCGTATGCCTATGCATCCTGCTGCTAGCCGCGTGAATGGTTTTACTGATGAATTTTTAGCTACTCACGGCGCTGATCAGGTGGACAGTATTCATGAGATAAGCGATATTATTATTGCTGCTCAGTTAAGAAATATTCCTGTGTTAGCCTATAACGCTCCGTTTGATATTGCTATGCTTAACGGCGATATGCATAAGATTGGTTTAGCTGATGTCACTACTGAGCTGCGCGACCGTGATACCGAAAACTTTTTAACGCATACTCAAAGAGAACTTCTTGTGCTCGATCCTTTGGTTATTGATCGTGCTGTAAGTCATCGACCAGGTCCTCGTAAGCTGATTGATACCACACAATATTATGGTGTGTATCCTCATGGTGATTTTCATACTGCTTTGGCCGATACAGTGGCTACTGTTGATGTAATACGTGAGATTATTCGTTTGCATGATGATATTGCTTCTTTAGAGCTTACAGACCTTATGCCTCGGCAGCGTTTTTGGTATGAACAGTGGCAAACAAGTTTTAATGAGTATTTACGTTCGAAAAATCGTCCGCAGATTAAAGGAAGTTGGTTATAAATGGCTCAGATTACTCTGGCACGTGCTGCTGAGGTATTAGACGAGTATGGATTATTGCGTACTTCTGTCAGTTCAGATGTTCGAACCTTTGATTATATGACCTATGCGAGCAATGAGGTTACCGACTCTACTCTGCTTGTTTGTAAAGGCGCTTTTAAGGATGATTATATGCGCGACGCTGTTTCGCGCGGTGTGCAATGGTATGTTTCTGACCACGAGTTTAGCGCTGATGTGGCAGGGCCAGCCCGCGGTTTGATTGTGTCAGATACTCGCAAAGCTTTAGCTGTTTTAGCGCAAGAGTTTTATGGTCATCCTGACCGTGAGCTTTTTACTGTAGGTATTACGGGTACGAAGGGCAAAAGCACCACTGTATATTTTGCGCATGCCATTTTGAATGATTATTTTGCCCATAAAACTGCGTTGATTTCCTCTGTAGATAATTGCACAGATGGCGTGACCTATGTGGAGTCCGATTTAACAACTCCTGAATCTTTAGACTTATATCGTATGCTGCGCGAAGCTGTAGATAATGGTTTAACACATGCTGTTATTGAGGTATCGTCTCAGGCATATAAAGTAGACCGCGTTTTTAACCTGCATTTTAACGTGGGCGCGTTCTTAAATATTTTCCCTGATCATATTAGCCCTCTAGAGCATCCAAGTTTCGACGATTATTTCAAATGCAAGCGTCAAATTATTCGTCATAGTGACGCTATGGTATTTGGTAGCGCTATTGAACATCGCGATGTGATTGATGCAGATCTTGCTCACGCCGGCATTCCAGCGTATTTCGTGGATGCAAGTATTCTTGACCGTTCGCGTATTCATTTAGATATGCCTGGCGAGTTTAACTATGATAATGCAGCAGTAGCAGTAAAAATCGCTGAACTTGCTGGCGTTCCATCTACCAGTTCAAGCGTCGAAGCAGTCAACCATGTGCGCATCTCTGGGCGTATGGAAGTTTTCCGGGGGACACACGAGAATGATTCCAACGTCATTGCTGTGGTTGATTATGCTCATAACGGCATTAGCGTTACCACTCTTTTAGATTACGTAGATTCAGCTTATGGTCACGAACATCCACATATTACTCTCGTTACAGGAAGCGCCGGCGATAAAGCAATTAACCGACGCATAGACATTGTGAAAGCAGCTGAAAACCGTATTAACCGTTTTATTTTCACCACAGAAGATACGAATACGGAAAGTATTGAAGATATTTGCCGTCATATGAATGAAGCAGTAAGTAACGAGCACGTGCAACACGAGATTATTTTTGACCGCACGACCGCTCTTGAAACTGCTGTGCGCGATGCCTCTCTTCAACCAGGTTTAGCTATAGTTTTGGCTATTGGTAAGGGTGATGAACGCTGGATTAAAGTGCATAACAAGCACGTTCCTTTTGAAGGTGACGATAAGATTATTCAGCGTTTGCTCAGTTAAGAGCTCAACGCATATTCAGCGGTAGATAGTGGTTCTGGCACACAGGTTGCCAGAACCACTAATCGTTGACAGCACTACCCTGCGTCAGTTTTTGAGAAATAACCGCAGTCACCCCATCAGAACGCATGGTTACACCGTACAACACATCGGCAATGCTCATCGTGCGCTGCTGGTGTGTAATCACAATAATCTGAGCATGCTCTCGCAAAGTGTTTATCACGTTCAGTAATCTCGTCAGGTTCACGTCATCCAAAGCAGCCTCTACCTCATCCATAATGTAGAATGGGCTAGGACGCGCAGTGAAAATCGCAAATAACAGTGCCAAAGCGGTTAAACTTCTCTCCCCACCTGAGAGTAAAGATAATTGCTTCACGCGCTTTCCTGCTGGGCTGGCTTCAACAACCACGCCCGTCGTCAAAATATCATCAGGATTATCTAAACGTAAACGTCCTTTACCCCCAGGGAAAAGCTGAGCGAAAACTGTTTGAAACGCTGCAGCAGTATCCTCGTAGGCGCTACGGAACACCTCAATCATCGTCGTATCAAGTTCTTTAATCAAACCCAATAAATCATCGCGTGAGGTAACCACATCATGCCGCTGCTTAGACAAATAGCTATGACGAGCCTCTAAAGCATCAAACTCTTCAGTAGCCAAAGGATTAACCTTTCCTAACGCCACCAAATCACGCCGTGCTTTATCGAGCTTCTTCTGCTCGCGTTCGCGATCATACTGCTGCGTCTTAAAGCCCTCGTCCTCATTATCAGGGTTGAGCAAAATCAGTTGGCCAGCATCATCAAAAACTGGAACAGGCACCTGCGAACCATAGTTTTCAATCAGCGAATCAACGGTTGACCCCACTTCATCCATAATACGTTGGGTCAGCTGCCCCCATTGAGTTGCAATGCGTTCTCGCACAACGTCGGCATCATGCTCCATCTGCGTCAGCTTAGCCACCACCGGCTCCTGCTCATTACGTAACTTGCGCAAAGCCGACAGTTCCTTATCATGCTCACTCGCCTGCTGCTGAATCTGCTCACGTTTCTTCACCGCACGCTGCACATGCACATTCAGTTCCTCAGCTGCTGCCTGCGCCTTACCTTGAATACTCGCAGCAGCCTGCGCCTTAAGCTCCAGCTGAGCATTGCGCTGCTCAATTTTCTCACGCCGCTGTGCCGCCTGTTGCGCTTGAGACCGCAGCAAAGTAATTTGCCGTTCCAAAGATTGCGCATGCGAGGTTGCATTATTCCATTCCACACGAGCGGTTACTTCGTCATTGCGAGCGGTGTTCAGCGAGGAATCGAGTTCGTGTTCGCGCTGCACAGTAGATTCCATATCCACATGCGCATCGTCCGCATGTTCAGCAGCCTCCAACTGTTTGCGAAGATCAAACAATGTGGCCGTATGCGACTGTTTTTCAGCACTAATATCAGCTATCTGATTGTCAATTTGCGCAATACGGCGCGTTAAACTCTCCACACTATTACGTGCCGCCGTAATATCGTTCTCACGCTGCTGCATACGCACACGATTCTCAGTAATCTGCGTATTCACCACCTGCAGATGCGCACGCGCGGCATCAAAACGCTCATCAATCTGAATCTTATCTGCACATAACTGTTGTTTTTTGAGCGTATCTCTCTCCACCTGCGCTAAAGCTTTATCTCGGCGAGCAGTCAAACTTAAATCGCTTGGCGTGCGCGACGTGCCTCCCACAGCACCCACAGCACTAAAAGTCTCGCCGTGTTCAGTCATAACTGTTACAAAACGACCAGATTCAACGAGTTTTTCTGCCTCATCAACATCATGCGCTAAACCAACATCGTTTAACAGCATCTGCACAGAACGAACCACTCCCTGAGCAATATCTTCACGCTCAGTTCCGCGCAGCGAAGGATTAATACCAACAGCATGAGCAGCACTTGCCTCGTCTCCAGCCACCCCATTAGCTCCAGCCGCACCCTCGACCCTAGACGCAGTCTTAGACGCGTACTCAGACGCCGCGAGCGGATTCATTACCACTGCCCGACCCATTTTTTCCTCGCGCGCTACACGCAGTAAAACAGAACGTTCAGAAGCATCAGGAATAATCACCGCATTAGCAAATGGTCCCAACGCTTTCGCAATGGCTTCTTCCCAGCCCTCACGAAGAGAAATATAGTCGGCCAAATTACCTGCAGTTGTTACGCTACTGCGTTCCACATCACCAGAAGAACTGCGAGCTTCTAAAGTATCGTTGAGCGCATCTGCCTTCGCTTTCAAAGAAATAATGGCATTATCTACGTCACGAATCTGAGAGTCAATCTTCTCATGCTCTGAGCGTGTAAGTTCGAGAGCGTCCTGAGCCTGAGCTTTTATGTCCTCAAGATTATCCTGCTGATTATCTGCATCTTGCTGTAGCTCATCTAAACGTGCACGCGCTTGCTGAGCAGAAGCAGTATATTCGTTTTTCTGATGCCCTAAATCCTCAACACGCTGCGACATACCTTGGATATGCGCTTCTTGACGCGCTATAGTTTCGCGCAGTTTCGCTTTATGCGCCTCTTGTTCCTGAGCAGACGCACGAAGCTGCGTAATAATCTGACGCAGAGCAGCTAATTCCTGCTCAATTCCTGCGCGATGTTGCGTTTTATTATCGAAAGATAAACGCGCTTCATCAGCCTGTTTTTTTGCTGACTGTAACTGAGATGACAGTTCGTCGGCACGAGCCGTCAGCAGCTGCGGATCGTCACCTCCAATAGAGGAGATCTGCGAGCGCCATGATTTTTCTCTCTCGCCTGCTAAAGCTGCCAGTGAGCGTAAACGTTCTTGCAGACCAGCAAGAGAATGATATGTTTGATTGATTGCGTTAATAGCAGGACTTGTTTTACTGCTATCTGCTTCAAGACGCTCGATGTTCAGCTTGGTCGAGGTGAGTTTGTGTTGAGCAGTCAGTAGTTTTTCGCGCGTTGTAGCTAATTCATGACGCACGTTATCTCGTTGCTGCATAAGTGTTTGAGCCTCATCCGCTAACAGTCTGCTGGTAGCATCGCGAATAATGACTTGAATACTGTCTGCACGACGGCTTACACGCGCTTGACGGCGAAGAGGACCTAACTGACGCTGAATTTCAGTGAGTAAATCGTCTAAACGGTTTACGTTCTCTTGTGTTGATTGAAGTTTGCGTAAAGCACGCTCTTTCCTTTTGCGATGTTTGAGAATGCCCGCAGCTTCTTCAATAAAAGCGCGGTTATCTGCAGGAGTGGCTTTAAGGATGGAATCTAATCTCCCCTGCCCTACAACCACATGCATATGAGCGCCTAATCCTGTATCTGATAAGAGCTCTTGCACGTCTAGCAGACGCACCGGGGAACCGTTAATAGCATATTCTGAGCCGCCGTTGCGGAAAATAGTGCGGCTGATTGTTACCTCAGAATAATCAATATCGAGTGTTTTGTCGGTATTATCAATGGTTAAACTCACTTGAGCACGCCCCAAAGGAGCGCGCGTGGAGGTTCCAGCAAAGATAACGTCTTCCATGGAACTTCCTCGCAGGCTTTTAGCTCCCTGCTCGCCCATAACCCACGACAAAGCATCCACCACATTAGATTTTCCTGAACCATTCGGCCCGACAATAGCGGTAACGCCTGGTTGGAATCTCAATGTGGTGGCATTAGCAAAAGACTTAAAGCCGCGGATAGTGAGTTCTTTAACATACATAAGGAATCGAACTAATCCTGCTCATCGTCATGAGAAAAGTCGGTATCTACGCCTGCTGCACGATCTTCTTTCGTATTTTTCAGCTCGGCATTGTGACGCTCTTTTAGCAGAATGCGCGCATCACCGGCTGTAACAAAACTACCGAAAATAACCACGCCGTGTCCTAAACCAATACCAAGTTCATCGTTAGCATCCACCTCATCAACAGCGGTTTGAATGGCATCTGGCATAGTATCTGCACGCAGCACACGGTCTTCACCAAACACAGACACAGCAATCTTTTCAAGCTCATCCACAGGCATAACACGGTTAGTCCACGAATTCTGGGTAACCACAACTTTCGATAAAATCGGCTCCATAATGCCCAGAACTGTTTCAACTTCCTTATCTTTCATCATGGAAACGACGCCCACTAAATCAGTAAAAGAGAAGTTTTCTTCTAAAGCCGCACGCAAAGCGTTTACTGCGTTCTCGTTATGACCGCCGTCAATAATAATAGTTGGAGAACGACGGATTACTTCAATACGTCCAGGAACTTTTACCGCAGATAAAGCCTGAGTAACAACATCGGCATCTAATTGACCAGCTACAGGAATAACTACTTCCGCCGCACACAATGCCGCCAACGCATTATGAGCCTGATGCTCACCAAACATCGAAACTGGAATGTGCTCATACACTCCCTGCGGAGTACGCAACGTAACCATCTGACCGCCCACTGCAGCCGCACGCGAACTCACCTCAGCTTCCACACCGTCGCGCACGAATGCCTGCACGCCAACCTCACGCGCGTAATCTTCTAACAAAGCAGGAATCTGTTCATGCGGTTGTGGCCCAATAATAACCGTAGAAGTTGGCTTCATAATACCCGCTTTTTCGCCGGCAATCTGTTCAATGGTGTCGCCCAGCCATTGCATATGATCCATATCTACAGGACCAATAATTGAGGCATCACCATCGAGAACGTTTGTGGCATCCCAACGGCCACCCATACCAACTTCCACAATTGCAACATCCACAGGAGAATCTGCGAAAGTCCAGATAGCCATAGTGGTGAGAACTTCAAAGAAGCTCATGCAAGGACCACCCTGCTCAAGACTTTCGCAATCTACCATCTCCACGAAATCCTTGACCTGCAGCCACATATCAATAAAACGCTCATCAGAAATCGGCTGACCGTCCACGCAAATACGCTCGGTTACCTTCTCCACATGAGGTGATGTATACAAGCCTGTACGCAGACCATAAGCGCGGCAAATCGCCTCTGCCATGCGCGCTGTAGAGCCTTTACCATTCGTACCCGTAACGTGAATAACTTTGAAGGATTGCGCAGGCTGCCCAAGATAATCCATCACCTTTTGCATGCGCTCAAGACTAGGATCGAAATCATGCTCTGGTGCGCGCATCATGATTTCACGATAGACATCCGCTAAACTTAAGTTTTCTACTTCAGGTACTTCATACGACATAGGCCACATTTTATGCGGTATTGCGGACGGTAAGTGCGTGGTTGGAGGCGCGATAGAGCGCAGCTGAGGCTTGCGCGAAGATCTTGATTGAAGGTTTGGTAGTGCGGTTTGGTAGTGCGGTTTGGTAGTGCGGTTTGGTAGTGCGGTTTGGTGTGTTCTTACCCCTTCGCCTCTCACTTAACCGTTTCATGCACCTCTTATGCCATTTTTGATGCGGAAAAATGGCTTCACAAGTGGCATATTGGATGTACGAATCGGTTAAGCTGCAGGAGAACAGTTCGAGCAGCACCCAGAACTGCCTGCGGACTCCCCAAGAACCGCCCATCCCCCTACACAACCCACCTCCCCACTGATGCAATTAACCGCAACCCTCCATCCCATCTATGTGAACCCTGTCATATGAGCGCTCTAGAGTAGAGCTAGGCACATGAATTGACCTCGGTTCTGCCGAGTCTCAATATGTACTAGTTCTCAACATGTAACAGAGTTTTCCATACTTCGCTAAGGAGCATACTTTATGGTGTCTGTAAATGATCAAGCGCCTGAAACTCGCGCTGAAGCCGATGCTGCGGATTCTATGGCAGATCGCAAGCATAATCGCACTTTGCGCCCTGAATCCACGACATTTTCTGACTTTATGCTGTCCGGATGGGGCGATGAAAATGCGAATGTACAGCCTTTAGAGTCAAGTAAGTATATTCAGTCACGTTTAACTGCCCTCGGTGAGCGTTTCCCTGGTGAGCGTTTGGTGATTCCTGCTGGTCAGGCAAAAGTTCGTAACGATGATTGCGATTACGCTTTCCGCCCAGATAGTGCTTTTGCTTACTACACTGGTTTAGGTCAAGATTATGAGGCAGGCGCGGTTCTCGTTCTCAATCCTGTGGCTGAAGGTAGCGCTGATGCTGTTCGTGGCAAAACTCATAACGCTGTGCTCTATTTGCATCCTCGTAGCGATCAGAGCACGCAGGATTATTATCGTTCTGCAGCCTACGGTGAATATTGGGTGGGCGCTCGTCCAGGTTTGGACGGCATTAAGATAATGACTGGTTTAGATACTGCAGATATTGCAGGCTTAAACGACGCTTTAGCCAAAGACGTAGGTACTGAGCAAGGCGCTATCCGCGTGCGTATTATTCGCAATATTGATGTTGAAGTCACTGCAACTGTTGACGCTATACGTCAAGCAGGCGGTTTTGATAATCCTGATGCTACCGAGTCTGACGATAACACTTTCTACGAGTTCGCTTCTACTGCTCGTATGATTAAAGATGATTTTGAAGTGCGCGAAATGCGCAAAGCAATTGCTGCCACTCATGACGGTTTTACTCGCATGTTAGAGGCTTTACCTGCGACGCGCGGTAAAGAACGCGGCGAGCGCATTTTGGAAGGTAAGTTTAACGCTAATGCACGCGAGCAAGGAAATGCCGAGGGTTATGGCACGATTGTTGCTTCAGGTGCTCATGCTCCAACCTTGCATTGGATGCGCAATACTGGAACTATCAGCAATGGAGAGCTGTTGCTTATTGATGCAGGTGTAGAAACAGATTCGCTCTATACCGCCGATATTACGCGCACCTTCCCTGTGAGCGGTACTTTTACTCCTCTCCAACGTGAGCTCTATTCTGTGGTTTTGAAAGCTCAAAAAGCTGGTTTTGAGGCTGCTCAAGTTGGTGCTACATATTCCGATATTCATCATGCTTGCATGCGTGTTCTGGCTGAAGCTCTCCATGATTGGGGTATTTTGCCGGTAAGTGTTGAAGAATCGCTCAGCCCTGAAGGTCAGCAGCATCGCCGCTGGCATGCATGCGGTGTGGCTCATCATTTAGGATTGGATGTGCACGACTGCTCGCAAGCACGCTATGAGTCTTATCAGGGAGCACAGATTACACCTGGCATGATTTTTACTATTGAGCCAGGATTGTATTTCCGTGAGAACGACATGCTTATTCCAGAAGAATTCCGCGGCATTGGTATTCGTATTGAAGACGATGTGCTGATGACCGAGAACGGTCCTGAATGGCTTTCTCACGATATTCCTAAGGAAATTGACGACGTAGAAGCTTGGATGGCTCAGGCCGCAGCATCTGCTCGCAACTAAAAACCGAAAAACCAAAATGATGGGGAGAGTTCACAAGAGCTCTCCCCATCCTCATATTAGTCAGACAGCAGGTACTCGCCTGCTTCATCAATCAAATGGCGTAAACCTAACTGAGCTGATCCGCGTAAAGCAGCGCGATTATCAATAACAGGAAAAGTAATCGTCAACTTATTTTTATGTACCGTATTTAACTGCATACTGACGCTTGTATATAACTGAGCCAGCCAGTTCGCGCCGAAGCGGGTCCAGAAGCCGCCAATAATAACGTTCGTAATATCAAGCATATTAATAGTCGATACAATAGCGGATGCCATAGCGCGCGTGGCTTCAACCATCACTTCATCAACCTTGGCATCTGAACCGACCAGTTTTTGACTAATCCAAGCAAAGCCCTCATCAGCATCCATATGAGAAGCTCGAGAGCATCCTGCAGCATTGAGCAGAGCTTTACGACCAGCGTACATTTCCATGCATCCGCGACGTCCGCAACGGCAGACCGGGCCTCCCATCGACACCGATAAATGACCAATTTCTCCACTGACTCCATTATTGCCTGCAACTAATGTGCCGCGATCAACAAAAGCTCCACCCACACCTACATCAGTGGAAATATAAATAAAGGAATCAGCCAACGAGGTTGTATTTTCAGCATTATTCATACTTGAAGCAGTTACCGCATAGCCAGGAATTTGAGCAATAGCAGCCACATTTGCTTCGTTCAGAGGGGTGAGATGAAAGCGTTGCACCAAAGAAGTTGCCATTAAATCAACATTTTTCCAACCTAAGTTGGGAGCATCAATGAGCACGCCATCACTGGTTACCATGCCTGGAACAGCTAATCCACCGCCCAAAATATGGCAACCTTGCACTTCATAATCGCGAACAACGGGAGCAATCATGCGTTCTAACTGATCTAAAACATCCGTACGCTCGCTCACGCTTTCGGCATTATCTATCCACTGCTTATGCACAACAGTTCCGTTAAAATCTTGCAAAATAAAACCGTAACCATCCGTATGCACCTGCACACCTAAGCCCAGCCATTTCTGTGGTACAAATTCCAATGGATTACTTGGTTTACCCGTGCTCGCAAGCTGCTGCGGCTCGCCTTCTTGCAAAACTTGATGCTCAATCAAGTCGGACACAATAATGGAGATGGCCGCTTTCGTCATACCCGTTGTGCGTGCAATATGCGCACGACTGACTGGCTCTCGACTGCGTAAAATTGCACTGAGCACCACACCTATATTGTGCGCACGTAAATTTTCCTGATTTAATGCTTTTTGCCGTGCCATCTTACACCTCCGTTCGCTAGTAATGATACTATAGAATAGTTAGTTAAGTCAATTAACATACTTCTGTGTATGGAGAACTAAATAGCTGCTCTTACTCTAGAAGGAAAGAGCCAAGAACGAGATTGCAAGGAGGCATAATGACTCGAGTTCTTGTTGCAGGTGTCGATACCTCAACGCAGTCATGCAAAGTGCGCGTTACCGATGCACTCACCGGAGAACTAGTACGCTTTGGACAGGCTGCTCATCCAGATGGAACATCTGTAAATCCTCAAGCCTGGTGGGATGCTTTCCAAGAAGCAGCTGCCCAAGCCGGTGGATTAGATGATGTATCCGCTCTTGCTGTGGGCGGTCAGCAGCACGGCATGGTTTTACTCGACAACCAAGGTCGCGTTATTCGAGATGCCTTGCTGTGGAACGATACGCGAAGTAGCGTGCAGGCAGAAGCATTGATTAATGAATTGGGAGCCGCAGATAGTACTGATTCTGATTCGGGTTCTGGCTCTGGTTCTGACTCGGCTGGCAGACCTGATAACACTGACGGTGCAAATAACGCCGACAGCGCCGATATTCAAGCGCGAGGCGTTGCGCGTTGGGTGCAGGCTGTTGGCTCATCTTTGGTCGCTTCGTTAACGATTACGAAAGTCGCTTGGGTAGCGCAGAACGAGCCAGAGAATGCCGAACGTATTGCTGCTATCTGTTTGCCTCACGACTGGCTGAGCTGGCGTATTGCCGGATATGGTCCGATTGAGAGTGGAGACGCCCAGTTGGACGCTCTCTTTACTGACCGTTCAGACGCTTCTGGTACCGCGTATTTTGATTCGGTCACTAATGAGTATCGTCGCGATTTATTAGAGATGGCTTTGGGTCGCTCGAACGTTGTTCTTCCGCGCGTGCTGAACCCTCATGCGGTAGGAGCTATTGCTGATCCTTATATTGCTGGAAAGAACGTAGAAGGCGGTTGCGTTATTGCTCCGGGCGGCGGAGATAATGCTATGGCTGCTCTTGGCTTGGGCATGAAGGCTGGAGATGTATCCGTATCTTTGGGCACTTCAGGCGTTGCAGCTGCTGTGAGCAACTCCCCTGCTTATGATTTAACCGGTGCTATTGCAGGCTTTGCTGATTGCACAGGACATTGGCTTCCTTTAGCGTGCACGATTAACGGTTCGCGTATTTTGGATGCGGGTCGTCGCGCTTTGGGCGTTGATTATGATGAGCTTGCCACGTTAGCGCATGAAGCTCAGCCAGGCGCTAACGGCATTACTTTGATTCCATATTTTGATGGAGAACGCACTCCAAATCGTCCGAATGCTACCGCACAGTTCTATGGCTTGACTTTGGAAAACACAACACGTTCAAATATGGCGCGTGCGTTTATAGAAGCAGTATTGTGCTCACAACGCGACTGCTTAGAATATGTGAAAGCGCTAGGTGCTGATGTTCAACGCATTCTGCTTATTGGCGGCGGAGCGAAGTCTCCTGCGATTCGCGCTTATGCTCCAGGCATATGGGGCACTGATGTGATTCTTCCTCACACCGATGAGTATGTTGCAATTGGTGCTGCCCGTCAGGCGGCGTGGGTGGCACTGAGTACCGATGATATTCCTGCATGGGAATTAAATATTGATGAAGTTCTCAGCAGCTCCCCAACTCCTGAGGTTTACGAACAATACGCTCGTTATCGAGCATAAAAACCGCAAGATTATCCCTGCTTGTAGATAGAACACTATCTCAGGCAGGGATTTTTACTTCTTTCTCTTCTCACCACCCACTCACCAGCCCGAAAAACTAGGATTATATGGTAAAGCGACTCTTCGGACTTAGCGGGGGGGGTTGAGCAGAAGATGTTGTTTAGTAGGTTCCAGTTGATCCCTCAGAATGTCAGGTTTCAAGACATCGCCCCGATGCGAATGTGGTTATTTTTATATGTGAAGTCGATGCGCGCAACCGATATGCCAGTTTTGAAGCCATTTTTTACCCATCGAAACTGGCATAACAGATGTATGAATCGGTTAGGCAGAATGCGTTAGAACAATAGCCCTTCGAATTTAACGCAGTGTGAAGGGCTATTGTACCGAACAGCCGCTAATCACACACCTGCAACCTAAAACCCCCGCTAAAAACCGAAGAACCAGTAAAACCTTCCCCATAAACATTTCATCGAATTTTGTAGATTGAATCCGAGCGCAGCAACACAGGCATATATTTTCGGACTATCCCAAGCCCTCGTTGAGCAAAACGTAGAGCACTCTACTAAGTCACGTTCCACGAGCCGCCAGTCCACACGCTCCTACCTACCTACATCAAGAATAATCAGTTAAAACGAGCTGCACCAAGCCAAAGCCCCCAGCTCAAATCCCAAGAACTCAAAACTACGCCATACAACAAAGAAGCCAACACAT
>QWCP01000223.1_pt1 | contig 26498 bp, 11 predicted proteins | sample 1972561 | NCBI WGS metagenome assembly QWCP01 (sample SAMN09866705, study PRJNA288562) | Human vaginal metagenome isolate pre4_vaginal, whole genome shotgun... | isolation source: vagina | host: Homo sapiens | place: USA: California
CAGCCAAATCAACAGAATCAACAGACAAGCGAGCTAACTCGATAGCAGCGAACAAGCCCACAGTAACCGGATCTTCTCCAAGCGGCTTCGTAATAGAGGAAAATCGCACAGGAATGCCCTCATCTTGCAGACGTCGGCCAAAAGCGCGAGCCGTAGCATTATCGTGCACAATAATTGCCATAGAGTTCCACGAAGGCTTCGGAGTGCGCATTCGTTCACGCATAATCTGTTTGAGAATATAACTCATCTCATCGCGTGGTGATCGGAAAATATGCGTGTGCACCGAAGAATCTTGAGAATCTTGTGCACTCTGAACATTTTCGTCAAAAATATCGCTTAAGCGATTTATGGAATCAGGGAACTTATGCACACGCTGAGTCAAAGGAATATCTGTGGAGTATGTGGCAGGAATATTCAAAGCAACACGCGAAGCAATACGTGTTTTATAGTCCATGTCTTCTACGCTTGGCACACTGCTAAGCAAATCAATGCGCTGAGCCTGGAAACAAGCGAAATCAGGTGCTAAGAACAGATGCGCTTGCTCTGATTCCTCATTATCCACTTGCGTTTCACACACACGATTGAAGAAAAACTCTCCAAAAGCGCCACGGAAACCCAGCACGGATTCATCTGGATTTCCCAAGAAAATAATACTTGCTCCCGCCTTATACAGTTCCTGCAGAAGGAACATAGCAGCCAAAGTAAGCTCTTGAGCATCGTCCACCACTATAAATCGCGGATAATGCAAGTTCTCTGAACCATCATGATTGCGAACTGTTAATGCCGCTTCGCGCAACAATCTCGAAGAGTCAAAACGCAACTGGTCTGAATATTGTTCTTGAACCAGCTGAGCGTATTCCTTACGCAAAGCATATGATAGCTCAATTTGTGTGTGAGCATGGCTGAGAGCACTGGCAGACATCACTTCAGTTGAGGTAGAAGATAGAGCTTGGAGGATTTTGTCTTCCATTGTGTGCGAAGCTCCCAGCTCATTCATGCGGGCGAACATATCGCGCAATTGCAGCAGGAATGTAGGGGTTATATAGCTTTCAAAAAGGCTGACCGTATCGCGCGTTGCAACCGTATGATTACTTTCTTCACTGCCATGAGCAGCTGAATCTCCCAAAAAATACGAGCGTAACAACATGCAGGTTGAACATAATTCACCCAACCGAGCATGTTCAATATGAGCATCCAAAACAGAGCGAAGTGAAGCAGTTTGTTCAGCTCCGTTCAGCAGCTTAGGAGCAGAACCTCCGGCAAGAAGCTGACGCTCCTCAATAATGCGGAAAGCTAAAGCGCTTAACGTCGTAGCTAAACGGCGCTGTCCCAGAACGGTCAGACGTGTAATTAAAGCGCGGTTTGCATCGTCTGCAACTAAACGATTAGTAACAATATGGCTCACTTTATCGGAACCATACAGTTCAATAGCATGGGCAGTTAGATCGAGAGCCAAGCTCGTTTTACCGCTTCGAGGCGCACCAGTAATTAGCCATGCGCGCGCATGGCTCGCAGCATCTTGACCGCTATGACTGCTTTCTACCTGCTCCCTCATCTGCGCTGACACCGTTACATATGCTTGTTCCGGTGAAACTCTGACCATGTCTACCCCACTTACCGTGAATTAAATCTCTACTTCGACGAGCTCTACGCCATTTTCGCGTAATATATCGCAGGCGGCAATGCCCTGTTCTGGACTTACTGGCTCACTTAAATTCGTTAATACACGGGTTTCAAAGCCTAAACGACGAGCATCAAGAGCTGTTTCCTTCACACAGTGAGACAATGCTAATCCACACACATCAACCTCAGAAATAGATGCAGCGCGTAAAGCATTTTCTAGGGTGCGTCCAGCAGATTCAGCAGCCTCGACTGCTTCGCGACTTTCTACGGCATTATTATTATCTTCTATACCTTCGAAACCCGAATATGCTGCGCTATACTGCCCCTTCTTAAAATGGCGAGTAATTCCGAGATATTGAATATCTTGATGCAGCGCTGCATGATCACTACCTGCTACTCCATGAGGAGGCCACGTATCAATAAAATCAGGTGTTTTACTAAAATGATTGCCCGGCTCAATATGCCAATCCTGAGTGGTAGCGAGGAATGTATAGTCCTCTCGATGCGCGCGCACATACTGAGCAATACGCTCAGCTACCGCATTCCCGCCTTGTACAGGCAGTTCCCCACCTTCGCAAAATGTTGGTTGCACGTCCACAATAATTAATGCACGCATAAATCTCCTTCGAACTTCATTTTCTCACTTCTTTATTGTAATAACTATGTATGATGGACTGCCGTACTCATAGCCGCCGCACTCATAATTTCCAGAAGAACAACTGCACTTGCCATAGAGCCGTCATGACTGGCAGATATATGGCATCGCACACTTTGCTCAGCACTTACAAGGCCGCGATTTCTCAAACTCGCATACAATTTCTCCTGCACGTCGCCTGTTATATATACAGAAGGTCTGCGAAGCGAATCGCTAACAATTTCAACAGATGCCCAGGGGAAGTCCTCAATAGTATACGGCATTATTAGTTCAGGACTTAGTGCATGCGACCATGCTTTAAGAAAAGCTTCTTTTCCAGCCCAACGCACAGCCAGATGACGTGCGTAATCATCTTTACTACCGCCACGCATGCGACATTGCAAACGCTCACGTGAAGAAAAAAGCTGTTCAAAACGTGTTCCCGGCTGCTGCACTTGCTCACTAAATGCTACACAATCAACAATGTCATGCCCCATACCCGCAATACAAGCCATACTCTCCACACCGTCTAAACACGTCATAGGAGTAAATGTAGCACTGATGACCTAAAGAATTTGCATCTATCTCATCTCTCGCCACCCGCCACCCGATGATGAACGACAGTAGCTTATTGTCTATTCAGCGTGTTATTTCCTATGATCCTGAGCTAGTTGTGCGCGATTCCACTGGTTTGTGCAAAGACTTATTGAAATAAGATAGCTCTATGGCTTTTGGCGTGCTTGATTGACTACTCTCATCTAGGCTTTTATTTCGTTGACGCTCAGGGTTGTCGCGTTTTAGTCTTACGCATGGGTCAGCGCGTGAAAACTAAAGCTTGATGATAGAACAAACTCCCGCTAATCGCCTGCTAAGTTTTACGTCTACGCTGATGCGTAAAGAACTAAAGCTGAAAGAGGGCTTAAAAACACGCTTATTTCGTTGCAAGCTTTACACGCGAGCCAAGGCATTAAAGATACAACATCACAAGCCTCACAAGAGATAGACGCAGTAAGCCGAGTATTACATGGCTGTCGTGAACTGATTTTTTTGCTCACAGCACAAGGACTTTAATTATCTTAGAAGATTATCTTTTATTCTCTAGATATAAGAACCCATCTCACATGATTCCACGCATAGCAATATCCCCATGTTTCATAACCGCTTCCATGGGCGGTTAGTTTTACATGAACGAATGCGAAATTTTTTCTACCATACTTTTTGATTGCACTATAAATAGAATCCCCTACACCACACGTATCTCCGTTAGACTTGCATTCTACTGCGCCAATTATAAATGAAACATAATCCTGAGTATCATGTTCATCGTAAGATACCTCTACACGTTCATAGGCGCCAGGAGTAAGAAACCATTCAGCCCGTTGTGCCATTTGAAGGCTAAACAGTTGATACTGATTGAAATTCTTCGATGCGGACGCTTTCCATACAAAAGTCGGATGAAAAGGTCATATAAGTATACAAATACTAATAACGATAACTACAAAAACACTTATCCCAATTGTCTTATACTTTTTCTTTTTTGAGCCGACCAAGCTAGCCTCCCTAGCTGCGTATTTTCACCCCGCCCATTAGCTGAGTAAAAGCTGTCTATATTATATGGCACCACTGCTAGAAGCTTCTATTATGCTCACGCCTACTGCGATACAAAATCACTATTCAACGACTGATAATGGAAAATCAGATAGATAAACAACCCTTACAAACAGACATTATTGAAGCAATCAATAAATATGATAATGAACTCGAACAAGTAAACTCAGGGCAAATAGATAGTAATAATACTTCTATTCCTATCACTGACTAAGGCTCTGTTCTATGGTCAGAAACTATTACCATACTACAGAGCCTTTATCGAATGCCATAACTCGTTATGCGAATATTATCTCCACGTGTAATCAGGCGAAACAGCAGGATAGCCCAAACGGAAATTCGTGTTGTACACTTTTTTGTTCAATGCAGAGTCCAGATGAATAGTTTTTATAAGAGAACCATCGTCGCGTGAGTAGACGTTAATAAAGGACTTTGTACCCGTCTTATCGTTCTCATACAAAGCAAAAGCATACACATAATCCGTCGTTGTACGCATTACAAGACGACCATAAAAATCTGTTTCAAACTGATCATTATATTTAATAATGGGCGATGTAAATTGCTGCGCAATACCCGTTTCTGTATTCACAGCCAGAATCTCGCCCGACAAACCACTCATAACCAAAGTTTCTGTTTTAGAAGCTGCATACTCATCAGTTGAATACTTGCCCCAAATAGTTGCTTGACTTGTGGTTAAATAATCACCAGTTTTCTCATCTTTTAGCGGTATAAAGCGTGACTGTTTCGTGTTCGTATCCCATTGGAATAACATAACACTTCCGAGTCTCTGCTCCGTTTGATTAGCCGTTACAGTAACAAAAGTAGACAGCTTGCCGTTTTGACAGAAAGCCGTACCAATATTTGATTGATTATTGGCTGTTGGATGATTCTCAAAAAGAGTTAGTAGCTCTCCATCAAAAGTGTTTACATTCGGTCGCACTTTATCTTCAATAGTAAATTGGGGAGATTTTCCATCAAATATCTTCGAGATAACCAGTTCAGGATTCTCTATATCTCGACTCAAATCAATGGTATAGGTTGATTGCTGACAAGTGGCAAGATTACTCAAGCTATGTGCTTGAGCAGTGCTGTATGCAAATTCTTTAAATTGTCCGTTCGTTTTAGAAACCCCAATAATACCGTCTTTTTTATGCTCTAAACCGCGGTTAAGTACTGTAATCATAGTGTTATCATCATAAAATGTACTTCCGTATTGGAAATCCGTTTTATTATGATTCGTCATGCGTGTTTGCGTGCTATTTTTTGCAATAAAATAATTGCTTTTATTATCGATAAACTGCACACCTGCATGAGTCCATACAGGCTGATTGTAAAACATCGTATTCAAGCGAACAATTTTAGAGTGCCCATCCGCGGTTATCAATGCAAGATAGCTGTGTTTTCCTGGAATTTTGGCAGCATCGTAAATAGGTACAGCTGCTATGTACTTGCCTATTTCAATCTCCTTGAGCACTGAATGAGTTTTCGGTGCACACGCAGACAATGGGATAACGAGAAGGCAAGCAACAGTGATTACTACTCCTCGCATAATAGTTGTTATGTGTTCTTTCATTTTCCTTCTCCTTTTTTGATAGATGGTGTTACTAAGGACGATTTAATTCATACAATCATCAGGATTTATTACTGGGTAAAACCCGTTGGATTTTGATCCATTCACGATAAGATAGCAATTTTATCAAGATGAATAGTTTCCTTACAAAGAGAAAACTTATACATAATCCTTCAAATATAGAGCGAAGTGAACAGAAAACCTCTTGAATCATCAGAATCACTATTCGTAGTGAAGAATAATACGGGATGCTATACCTACGTTCTCAATTGTAGAATAACCTACAACGAGAATGTTAATCTCAGCATCAAGAGTATCCATATTCGACTAAATTCTGTCTTCAACTAGATATTGTCGAGTTTTATATATCTAATATGCGCGAGACATCGAATTCAGTGTTCACTAACTCCATATACACTTAAATCAAGTGTATAAGCTACATCATTATAGGTTACATGATAAGAAAGAGCCAAGTATTTGTGATGTAGCGCAAAATTCCTGAGACTTTCTCAACCAGCAAGACAAACCAATAATCCCCTTACCCTATTTCAGGTGAAAGACCAAAGTATCATCACAACAAAGCAAGGAAGCAGACTATGATAGTACTACTCCTAGTGCTATTTAGCTTATATTCCATAGCTCTACCTCCTTGCAGCAATTCTATGACGCCATGGTTGTATTGTATCGTAGCGAGATGCAACTGGGGACATAGTAAGAGTTACAGGTGCAATAAACGGATGCCCTGGTGCAAGATCTATACCCGCACCATAATAATATGCAGCCCACACTAACTGGCTGCAGTTCAAACCTCCCCAATCATTTCGATTAGGCGAAACAGGATTCCCATTAACCCTCGACCAATATATGACCTTGCACGACTTACTGCTTTATTTCTATTCATCTGACTGGTGTTTACTCGGTAGATAAAGGAAACACCCTGTGCAAGAGTATTATTTCGAGCTACTTCACGGGCAGTACCTCCATTACCAACTGCCTCTACAATGCGATCATTGTTCACAAAAATTCCCGCATGACCATGAGGCAATCCATTAGTTGTATTTCCCGCAGAAACAAAATAATCTCCAGGTGCTGTAGCAGTCCTTAGATTATTATGTCGCCCATCCCAAATACCAATCGAGCGATCAGTTGCTCCTCCAACAAGCTCTCCCATGGCTGCTTGCTCAAATTGAACACGCTCGATAGTATCACTGAGAACCTCCTGTTTATCTATGCCAGTACGAGCACTCTCCTCTCTAACCTGTTCGTCTAGCTCTTGAAGACTCGAAAAATTATTGAGCATGACAGAAAGCTTATTCAGGTCATTCCTATATGCCACTTCATCTGTTACAGCATATGCATTGTGAGGAAGCACAAAACTGCACATAAAAATAACAATGAGTGCAGCAAACAATCTGAAATAATTACTTATTCTTTTCATGATGGATCACATCATCCTTTCATGTAACTTTTAACCTCGTTGTTAAGAGTTCCCTTGATCCTGCTCTCCTCTCATTGAAAACATGCCGATAGAGTATCTTTTAGCTGTTTCTTAATGTAATTTCATTCTTACTGTGCAATAAACATCATAAAAAAACAATGTTGTAAGAAAAGATAACAATTTTTTCACATAAACACGATATACATGTGGGGTCTAACCAGATTCTGATTAGACCCCACACGCAACTAATTTAAATCATTTTACTTCTCGAAGTAACCACTCTGGCTCAAACGAGCCTGAGAGTCGAGCAACATAGCCTTCTCTACCTCGTGCGCGTTGTATCCGCGCTTATCGTCGTGGTAGCGACGGTTATCGATCTGCTCGAACAGGCTTGCCTGACCGCGCATAGCCTTCTCCAAGTGCTGATGACCAGCAGCCAAACGAGCGTTCGCACGGCTCTTCCACCGCTCTACTGCGTCCTCGCCTGCAGTGTTGCGCACTGCTGCTTCGAAAGCACCCGGATGAACAACAGCAACAAAACCAGACACGTGGCCGAAGCCCAAGGACGTAACCAAACCAGCCTTAATATCGTGCTCATGACCGATATGCAGTGGCTTGGTGAACCACACCATGTGATCATCGCGTTCGAGACCAGAATCAACCACATCCAAGGATGCGTTCGCAGGAATAATACCTGTGCGGAACACGTCGGTTAAGCCGTGCATCTGGAAGATAGCTGCACCACCCTTAGCGTGGCCAGTCAGACTCTTCTGCGAAATTACATACAGAGGGTTGCCCTCGCTACGGCCAATGGCATGAGCCACAGTATTGTGCAGTTCAGACTCGTTTGGATCGTTGGCGTTGGTGGAGGTATCGTGCTTGGACACCACGGCGATGTCATCTGCAGACACACCAAGCTGAGCCAAGTCGCGTACGAGCTGAGAATGCTCGCCACCCTGAGCTGCCGCCAAAGCACCCAAACCTGGAGCTGGAATCGAGGTGTGAGCACCGTCTGCGAAGGAGCGAACGTAAGCAATCACACCAGCAACTGGCAGACCGAGCTTCAACGCGATGTCACCGCGAGTCATCAAAACGGTACCACCACCCTGTGCTTCAACGAATCCGCCACGACGACGATCGTTTGCACGGGAGAAGAAGCGAGCTTCAATACCCTTGTCGTACATCTCCTGCGAGTTTGCTGTAGCGTTCATGTAGCCGAAACCGTTCACAGATTCGGTACCAATATCGTCAATAGCACCAGCTACCACGAAATCAGCCTTGCCCAACTTAATCTTGTCGAAGCCTTCTTCGACAGATACTGCTGCGGTTGCGCATGCAGATACTGGCTGAATCATGTTGCCGTAACCGCCAATGTAGGACTGCATCACATGAGCGGCAACCACATTTGGCAAAGCTTCCTGCAGAATATCGCTTGGATAATCCTTGTTCAGGTAGCGATCCAAGTAGAGCTTGCGCATAGACGACATACCACCGAAGCCTGTGCCCTGCGTGCTGGCCACCTGCGATGGGTGAATCGACTGCAAAATCTCTGCCGGTGTGAAGCCTGCAGAAATAAAGGCATCTACAGCTGTCACAATATTCCACAGTGCAATCTGATCCACATCTCCCACCATGGAGCTTGGAATACCCCAACGAGTTGGGTCGAAGCCTTCTGGGAACTGACCACCTACTGTGCGTGTCATGGTTGTGCGGCGTGGAACGTGAACGGAAGCACCTTGTATGCGGGTAACAATCCACTCGCCATTTTCTTCATCAAACACAATGCTGGTATGTGTTTCGTCTGCATCCACATATTCACGCGCGGTCTTCTCATCAGCCACAGCGAAACTAATGTCGTGGTCGAGGAAGACTTCAGCAGCATCTTCATTCGTTCCGTGAGCAAAATCATTGCCCATACCGTCATCGAATGGTCGAATACCGCTTCGAGCCACAACCTCGTCATGGAAGCGTTCGTAAATATCTCCTTCTGGAACAATATTGCCGTCCACATCGTACCAGCCTGGTTCTGGAGCGTCTGCCCAAGAAATCAAGCCCATATTCCACGCTAATTCAAGAACACCAGTGGAATTCAAATCAACAGAACCATCGGAGTGAATACCCAATTCAGCTTGAACACGGGTGCGGCCAAAGCCCCAAGGACCCAACTCACCAATATTCACAATCACCACTTCGTCTTCAGGGCGAGCGCTTACCTGCGTCCAATCCGAAGCATGAGAAGCAGTCTGAGTTGGAATTTCTGGCGTTGGCAGAGCCTTAATCACAGTACCTTGTGCGCTCTGCGCAGTCTCAGGAGCAGCGTCTTGAGCAGCACGAGCCATAGCTTCTTCGCGCAGTTCAGTAATATTGAGTGGCTCATTACCTAAGCCACCGGTCAAGTCCACGCTCAGTGGAGACTGAGCTGCCAAACGACGTGCTTCTGGAGTGGACAGATTGATAAGTTCTTCTGCCATCTCAGCTGTGGTGTAGGTGCGTACTCCGCGTGATTCAACAACTTCTACGAGTGGATCATTTCCACCCATAAGACCAGTTCCACGAACCCAACCAATACGAGGATGAGCAAAGGTTACGTGCTGTGACCAATCAGTTTCTGCATGTGCACGCGTTACGATGGCGTCGAAAGCAGACTTCACTTCACCATATGCACCGTCACCGCCGAAAATACCGCGGTTTGGAGAACCTGGCAAAACAACGTGCAAACGATGAGCCACATTTGTTTCGGTGCCCAGTGGAGCAAATCCTGCAATAGCACGCTCCACACCCCACAGCATCAGACGAGCTTGAGATTCGAAGAGCTCACCCGAATCAGCCAACGTACCGTGTACTGGAGGAGCTGCGAATGGGAAGAACAATGTTGGGCTCAACGCTGGTTTCACCACAGTTGTAGTTGCACCATGTGTTTCCTTCTGCTCAGTGCCCACCCACTGTACAAGAGCATCCACATCGCGGAAGCTCGACAAGTTTGCTGGTACGAGCCACAGTTGTGCGCCAGCAACTGCATGCGTACGATATACGTCCTTCGCCCACTGCTTAACGCTTGGCTTAAAGCTGTGGCTGGTTGCAATAACTGTTGCACCACCTGCGAGCAGAGCTGCCACTACTTCACCTGCAATTGAGTGAGCAGACACGCCCGTTACTACTGCTACATCCGATGCAAACTGAGCATGTGCAGCATCTGGAGCCGAGCTAGCACGCTGAGCAATCTGCATGAATGCGTCTGCCAGCTGACCGTTGCCATCTGCTTGAGCACGCTGAGCATACCATGCTGCTTGAGCAGCAAGAGCAGAACCTGCACCTTCGAATGCATGAGAAGCATACGACATATCTGCCTGAGCATACATATGTGCCAAATCTTCGCGAGCGCTTGCCCAGCGGTCATCAATCAACATAGCTTTACGAGCGTCAAAGCGAGGCTCTACCTGCTTTACCCAGTTACGACCCAGCTCAGTTTCGACTGCTTCAATAACAGCAGCGTTTTCATCGCTGTGAGGTGCAGCTGGCTCAGGGGTAGCGCCAATCTGCTGCAAAACAAAGCGAGCAGTTTGAGCCAAAACGCCGTTCTCGCCGGTCAGTTTGTCAGCAAACTCGTTCAAAGCAGCAGAATCAACTACTGCTCCAGCAGAACCTGCTCCTGCGCTAGCCATTGCTACTGTTACGCCTCGAGAGGCTGCTACTTCTTGTACAGCAGCGTCAATCAGAGCGTCTGCTCCGGCTGCATTAGAAACAGCTTCGGTTGGTAAGCTAGCCAAATCACCGCCGCGAGAGCTAGAACCTTCGCGCGTATTTAGCACGATATCTGCTGTAACGGCGGATACCCAGCCGTCGCCTAAGCCCCATGCTCCGTTAACGCGCTTAGCAATCTGTGTTGGTTTTACGCCTGCAGCGCCGAACAGTGCGTGCAAACGTTCACGCACAGCATCGCTCAAAACTGGACCGAAAGCCTTATAGTGAGGAGCTGCTGCATTAACAATACCGTACAGCGAGCCGACGGTTGCTTCTGCCGCGCCTTCTACGCTGGCTACAGACAGTTCGGAGCTAATATCCATAAGCAGCTGATTGCGCTTGGATGATACACCGTTCGTTAAGCTGTCGGTTGTATCTGTGTCTCCAATTTGTTCTGGACGCAGTTTTGCACTGTATGCGAGCAGTGTAGCGATAGCATCAGATGCTGTGAAAGTAATATCTTCTGCAGGTGCGGCTCCCGCAGCAACTACAGGCGCGGAAGGAGCAGAAGCAGGAGTAGGAGCTTCCTCTACTGGAGCAGCTGAAACAGCATCTTCCTCAACAGGCGCGGCGCTCTTAATAAGGGAGTCAGCGTCGTTATCAGTCAGATATACGCGAGCTTCATCGCGACCTACGTTATATACGGTTGTTTGTAAGTGAGCAAACTGAGGCAGCTTCAAAGTGCGCGCACCCATATTCGCCAAAGTTGGAGCGTTACCCAAGCCAACTTCAACATAATTGTCTACTCCCAAACCGCCAAGCTCACGAGGAGTAAAAAGCAAAGCCTGAGTTTCAATCCAACGCACAGGAGAAGCAAACTGCCAGCTGAGCAGCTCAGTTAAGAGCAAACGTCCGAGCTTTTGGTCATCAGCAGCATACTCGTTCCACACAGCATCATCATCGAGAGCAGCCTGCAAACGCTCAGAAGGCACAACCTCAAGAATTGAGCGAGCGAAGTCCTTCGTCATCTCGAATGGACGAGCTACAAGGTTAGGAATATAGCGGCCTTCCAAAATGGAGTAGTTAATGTGTGCTGGCAGCAGAGCATCTAGCTTATCGCGGAACTCTGGCACGCCTGAACGTAACTTTGAGGAATGGAATGGCACATCAATTCCTGGAACGTACATGAATGGACGCTTACCACCTGCAGCCTGAGCACGAGCTGAAGCATCGCGGTTGAGATATTCCAAACCGGCGATAGTTCCAGCAATAGCGTACTGGGATCCAGCCAGATTGTAGTTCACAATCTCCAAGAATTCACCAGACTCCTTTGCCACACCCGCAATGTAATCCTTCACCGTCGCATCGGTAACGCCGAATTGGTTTGGTCGCAACGCTCCCATGCGATAGTTGGAACGACCCTTCGCATCACGTTCAATGAGGTGATGCATAGTCGAACCGCGATGGAAGACGAGTTCTACCACAGTTTCCAAAGGAATAATCTGGGCAAAAGCACCCAAAGCATTGTATTCACCTAAGGAGTGTCCAGCGAAGTATGCAGGCTCAAAGGTTACTCCTGCTTCGCGCATGCGAGCGCTCTGAGCAAAAGCTACGGTAGCCAAAGCCACCTGCGTAAACTGCGTCAAGTTGAGCAAACCTTCAGGATGACGATATGTTACGCCCTTTGCTGTCAATTCGGTTGGGTTATCGCGTACCACAGCCAAAATGGAGAATCCAAGCTTGTCGCGCGTTACTTTATCTGCACGTTCCCACACATCGCGAGCTGCTGGTGAGGATGCACGCTCATCAAGCACCATGCCTTGGCTTTGCACACCCTGGCCAGGATACACATATGCGCTTTCTGGAGTGCGCACAATAGCCGTTCCCACAGAAACAATTTCTTTGTTCACACGGCTGGTTACTTCGAGAACTAAACCACCGCGACGCACCTTACCCACGCGCTCAATAGAAATTTCTACTTCATCATTGAGCTGTACCATGCCATACATGGTGTAGGTCCAGCCTTCAATCTCCCAATGAGCACCCTTGCTGTCAGTGCTTTGCACAGCATGCTGAGCTGTTGCAGACAACCACATGCCGTGAACAAGCGGAGCAGTCAAACCACTCACACGAGCACCTCGCACGGATGTGTGAATTGGGTTAAAGTCACCAGAAGTGCGAGCAAAAGCGGTCATATCGTCTGGAGCTGTTACGTTCACGCGACGCAATAGGCGGCGAGGAGTTTCTTCTACCTCTCCTTCTACCCCACCATAAGCTGGCACGGTTACAGGCAAAGCGCTGGAGTATGCGCGTCCGCGAATTGCAAAACGCTCAACTTCGTCTGCCAGCACTGTTCCTTCTTCTGTGGTGTGCTGCACGTGAATGGTCACCACACGTCCAGATGCCGATTCAGCGTATTGTTCTGCCCAACTGGTCAAGTGAATAGTTTCACCAGTATGAGAAAGCAGTTCGCCTTCACTTACGCGCAATGCCATCATATGATCCAAATGAACTGCATTGAGCAGACCTTCAATAATTGGCATTGTGCCAATATATACGGAGCCAAGAGCAGCATAAATTGCTGGCCATGCTGGACCAACCAGAGCATCTGGAGCAATAACGCTGGTGACGAGATCACTTGGCAAAGCACCACCTGTGGCTGCTTGATGGTCGAAACCAAGATTTTCGCTCAGAGTGTAGGAGCTGTGAGCTGTTCCAAATGGACGCTGAGCCTTCTGTTCTTCACTCGATGGCACAATCTGAGGCATTGCTTCGAGCTTATCGCCTGTAATAGCAGTATTTCCAATACCTGCAGTGGCTGCAAGCATAGTGTAAACATGCTGAGATAAACGCTCACCATCCACAATTGGTATACGTACAGGCTGCGATGGGTTCACATTCAAAGGCACCACAATATCGCGCACTGCATGCTTGCTCAATCCGCCATCTGGATCGTTATCCCAGAAAGTATCGAGATGAATATCTAAGTCAAACTGGAGCCAACCGTCTTTCTTGCCTACTGGCTTAATCTCGTAGTAACCATCGCTTTCCACAGACTGGTAGGCAGGGTTATCCATCACATGACCTACCCACGAGATGGTTGGAGCTTGGCGAATAAAGTCTTCTGGGCTATCAGAATCAGCCAATCCTGAGTAGGCGTTGCGCACATCATCCGTCTTTTCAGCGGCAACACGGTTAATGCATGCGTTTTCAAAGCGAGCCAAAATATCAGCAATTGGTTCATCTTTAGTGGTAATACCTGCCACAGAAACTGGTCCAGGAATAATACGCACAGAATCAGCGCTGTATCGAGCGTCTTCTGACTGCCACAGCTGATCTTGACCCCACCAGCGCAATAAATCACCATCAATAACTGGAACGAATGGCATTGGCTTTGGATATTCACGGCACAAGCGTGGAAGCCATGCAGCATCAGTAGCGCTAACCTTCATATCTGCTGCCTGTGGGTATGCTTCTACCAAGCGCTCAATAGCTGCAGCTGGTTCGCGCACATCATCTACGCCAGCAAAAATAGACTCAAACTCACCATGATCCATATCAATAGTTCGTGCCTCTACGCGCTGGAGTAAATGCAAGAAACGATCCACATAGGTTGAGTCTGCCCATGGGTAGCTCAAGTCAGCAAAACGCTGCACCATCTCAAGGTAGGTCATCTCCTCGACCTCACCAAAGAATGGCTTAGACGTTTTATTAATAGCCTCAATAATCTCGTCACGGCGCGTTACAAGCTCTTCAGGGTTCTTATCAACGTGTGCAATCAAACGTCCTGCTTGAGCAGAAGAGTTTTCAATCTCATAAATATCTGCATGCAAATGAGACAGACCAGAAGCAACTCCACCCACATGTCCGCCTGCTGGAACCCAACTTTCTCCGCGAGGAGCGAAAGGATCATCGTTCTTCTCAAACTCGGTAATACCAGGAGTTTGAACAAGGAAATCCTTCACCTGTGGGCTGGTATGTGCTTCCTTCGCTGTCATAGCAGCAGTGCCAACAAGCACACCATCTACTGGCATTGATGGCATATCGTATGCATGAGACCAGCTACCCGAAATATAATCTGCAGCACGCTCAGGTGTGCCAATACCGCCACCCACAATAAGCACAATATTGTTATTTTCACGCACACGAGCATAGGTGTTAAGCAGCAACTCATCCAAGCTTTCCCATGAATGATGACCGCCTGCAATACCGCCCTCAACCTCCATAAGAATCTTGGTTTCTGGAACAGCCTGAGCAATGCGAATAACCTGCTTAATCTGATCCACAGTTCCTGGCTTAAAGCCCACATATGGGAAGCCATCAGCCTGCAGGTTGTGGATTAAATCAACGGCTTCCTCAAATTCAGGAATGCCTGCAGAAATAATCACACCATCAATAGGAGCGCCAGAAGCACGCTTCTTCGACACAATACGCTGAGAACCAAACTGCAGTCCCCACAAATAACGATCCATAAACATGGTGTTAAATTCAATTGTGCGACCTTCTTCGAGAAGCTGCTCTAAATCAGCCATATGAGCGTCGAACACAGCTTCAGTTACCTGACCGCCGCCAGCCATTTCTGCCCAGTAACCAGCATTTGCTGCGGCTGCAACCAGTTCAGCATCTACTGTGGTTGGCGTCATACCTGCCAACAAAATAGGAGCGCGACCTGTTAAGCGAGTAAAGGATGTTACCACCTGCTTACCGCGACCGGTTTCAATAACTTCTGGTGCAAAATCAGCCCAATTGGTAGTGCGCTCATACTCAGTGCCCTCAGTAATAAGAGCTACTCGATCTTCTGCTGTAGCAGCGCTAATCACGCCAGCACCAGTACCATCAATAAGAGCAGTAGTCAGCTTACCAATAGTAGAGCCAGGACCCATATCAACGAGCCATAACTGAGCAGCATCCACGCCTTCAGATCGCACAATAGAGTCAATATCTGCAGCCCAATCAACTGGATCTACTAATACTTGCTGAGCCAAAGTGCGAGCGCTGTTCACATCCAAACCACACGCCTGTGCCCAAGTTACGACCTGCTCAACAGCATCAGCCATTAATGGGCTATGGAATGGAACAGATACTTCCAAATATTCCATCTGAGGATTGAAAACGCTACCGCCGCGCACTTTAGCCGAGCGCAAAGCGTCCTGATGATTATGTTCACGCTGTACTTGTTCGAAAACGGTCTGCAAATCGCTTGAATATCCAGACAATACCCAGTGGCTAGCAGAGTTCTTCACGGCCACAGACAATGGACCGCGAGCATTCTTTACGCGAGCAATCAGCGCGTCAATCTGTTCACGGGTAGCGCCCTTCACAGAAAGCATTTCGGTGGCTTCGCTGGCACTGTTCATATGAGCGTCACGAGCTGTACGTGCAGCTGCTAAACCAATCAAACGCGCAATAGCAAGCAAAGCAGCCAGTTTCTCGTCTGCCTCGTCTTGGCTCAGCGTTCCTGCTTGAGCGGCAGCAAGTACGCGCACAAGCTCCACAGCAATAACACCCTGAGAATGACCCTGAACAGAAACAAGCGTTTTTGAGTTGAGATTAATACCCAAATCCATCATATCGAGCACAACACCAAGTTGAGAGGCAGCAATACCTGGCACAGAAACCTGAGCTTGAGCTGCTACTCCAAGTACAGGAGAGGAGCTTGCATAACTAAGCACATCAATACGACGACCTGCAATAGCGAGCGCGTCTGCTGCTACTGGGCTGATTAGCGTTTGAGAAGCGTCAACCACGCGCGCAACACGTTCAAAGATATGAGCGTTCTGAGATAAATCATGTAGAGCTGTGGTCCATGGTGTAGATTGTCCGCCAAAGAGCAGAGCAAAAGCTTCTGTTTCTACACGCTTCATCCATGATTGAGACATTATTATTCCTTTGTTTCTATCTTTTTCGAGTTATGAAAGTCTGTAAATTTTGTTTAGAGAGGCTGATTACCATGACGGCGATGATGAGGACGTTCTGCTTTTTTATCAGACAGGAGAACGAGAGATTTTTCAATCATGTCTCGGGTTTGAGCAGGATCAATCATGGCGTCTATCTCCCCTTTTTCGAGCGATAGATTTGCGTTGACTGTGCTGTCCTCGTACTGCGCAACCAGTTGAGCACGCAGAACGTCTACATCGTCCCCATTATCGCGCGCTTTACGCAGCTCTTTACGGTGAATAATATTGACTGCTCCTCGAGCGCCGAGCACAGCAATTTGCGAGTTTGGCCATGCAAAATTGAAATCTGCACCCATTGATTTCGAACCCATCACAATATATGCGCCACCAAATGCTTTACGCATAATAATGGTAATCAAAGGCACTTGTGCATTCGCGTAAGCGTAAATAACTTTAGCTCCACGGCGAATAATTCCAGCATGTTCTTGATCGCTTCCTGGCTTATAGCCTGGCACATCGACCAAAGTGATAACTGGCAAGTTAAATGCATCGCATAAGCGCACAAAGCGAGCTAATTTTTCTGAAGAATCAACGTCTAAAATGCCCGCGCGCACTGCTGGTTGATTAGCCACAATACCTACGCTTTGTCCTTTAATACAGGCGAAACCGATGACTACTGACGGAGCGAATAGTTCGTGCACTTCAAGGAACTCACCATAATCAACGAGGCAGTGAATAACATCAACCACATCATAAGGTTGACGATCATTATCTGGCACAATCGTGCCGATACGTTTTGCTGCATCATCTTCTGCATGACCGTTAGAATACGGGTACACAGGAGGTTTTTCATCACAACTATTTGGTAAGTATGCCAAAACGGTGCGCACATAATCAATGGCATCGGCTTCATCTTCGCCTAAATAATGTGCTACGCCTGATTGCGCGTTATGCACATAACCGCCACCCAAATCATCCATAGAAATGCGCTCGCCGGTAGCTTCTTTTACAACTTCTGGACCGGTAACGAACATATATGAGTTTTCTTTGGTCATCACAATCATGTCGGTTAATGCTGGGCAATACACAGCCCCACCCGCACATGGCCCCAAAATCAGCGAAATCTGAGGTATATACCCCGAAGCCTCACACGTCTTTTTGAAAATGCGGCCATACTGGGTAAGCGCAGTTACGCCTTCCTGAATTCGAGCTCCACCCGAATCAATCAAAGCAATAACAGGAACCTTCATATCCATAGCCATATCCAGCAGGTGGCAGATTTTCTCACCCTCAGCCTCACCCATGGTGCCGCCGCGCACAGAGAAATCTTGCGCATAAACTCCCACTTTACGCCCGCGAATCATGCCAAAACCAGTCACAACCGCGCTGCCGGCCACACCCTTATTAATATTGCCGCCTGCGAATCGACCAACCTCCATAAAAGTGTTGGAGTCAAACAATAAGTCGAGACGCTCGCGAGCCGTGTATTTTCCTTTAGGATGCTGACGTGCGCGCGCATGGTCTTCGCTATCGTACGCCAATTGTGCTGCACGGCGAATTTCCGTGCGCAATGGCTGATGCGAATCTCCGGCAATAATCGATGACGATGCCCATGCCAAGGAATCTAAGCTTGCAGAATTAACCATTTACTTCTCCTCCTTGTTTGCCGATTTGTCGCTTGCGCCTGAGATCGCTACTGAGCTTGCACCTAAGTTCGCGCCTTCTCCAACCGCACCATCTTTGCTCTCCTCATTGTCGCCAGACTCTGCACTCTTGTTCGCAGCATTCATATCGACCTTGAGCAAAGATTCTCCCGCGTCAACGCCATCTGCTGGCCCCACGTAGATTTCTGAAATTGTGCCGGCGATAGGAGAGTACACGTAGTTTTCCATCTTCATAGATTCGAGAACCACAAGCAGATCACCCTTAGCCACTTGCTGGCTCACAGCCACATTCACACGTGTGACCACAGCCTGCATAGGTGCTTTAATTTCACCATTAGAACCAACTAAGCTACCGTGAGTATTCTCACTACTCGATGCCGCGATGTTCAAACCAGCACCACGCAAAGGCTGTGTCTTGCGGTTTGCAATAGGCCTATGCGATGTCGATACAGCAGCAATCACATAATCTGGTACGGAAATCTTCATGCGACGGTCATCTACTTCCACCACAAAGGTGGTGTTATGCACATCGCGAGAACTTCCAATCTGGGAATTTGCACGCATAGAACCAAGTTCGCTTGGCTCCACAGAATTGACCGAACGGTCAAGCACACTATGTGGCTGACCTGCACGTGTAGCCTTGGCGTGCTCATTCATAAAGGTGTTTTCCAACCACTTGGTGGTCACATTAAACTGCGCGGAACGTCCTTTAGCCGTAAAATCATCATGCGCAAAAATCTCGTCATACAAAGCAATCGGAGTTGGCACGCCTTCTAACTCAAACTCAGAAATCGCACGATGCACACGAGCAATAGCCATATCGCGCGTTGCTGCCGTCACAATAATCTTGCCCATCATGGAATCATATTTTGGAGAAATAGTATCTCCCTGAGCCACACCAAAATCAACGCGAATACCAGGACCTAAAGGCAGAGCAATCTTCTCAATAACTCCCGAACCTGGAGTTAAGTTTTTCTCAGGGTCTTCGCTGGTAATACGCAATTCAAAGCTATGTCCGCGCATTTTATCTGGAACAGTTAAAGAACCGCCAGATGCAATCGTCAGCTGCTCACGGACCAAATCAATACCGCATACTTCTTCCGAAACGGTATGTTCCACTTGCAAACGAGGGTTTACTTCCAAGAAGTACACGTCATCATGAGGGGTAACCATAAACTCACAGGTTCCTAAACCCTCGTAACCAGCAGTATCGAACAAACGTTGCGAAAAAACGCGCAGTTTTTCTTCTACTACATCGCTCAAAAACGGTGCAGGAGCTTCTTCAATCAACTTTTGATTGCGGCGCTGAACCGAGCAGTCACGTGTAGAATACACAGTAAAAGTGCCGAAAGAATCACGTCCGCACTGTGTTTCCACGTGTCGAGCTTCGCTAACGAACTTCTCAATAAAATACTTATCGAGGTCGCCGCCTTGCAAAGAGTCATGACTCATAAAGAAGGTACGCAAATCGTCTTCTGTGCGCACCACAGTAATACCGCGGCCGCCACCGCCATCAGCACGTTTCATCATCGCTGGGTAACCATGCTCATCGCAGAAAGAAATCAGCGTATGCACATCGCTTACAGGATCAGAAATTCCAGGAACAGGAGTTACCTGCGCACGTTCAGCAAAACGGCGAGCAATAATTTTATCACCCAAATCGTCAAGAACTTCTGGACGAGGTCCCACCCACACAATGTCTGCGTCCAATACTTTCTGAGCAAAAGTAGAGTTTTCCGACAAAAATCCATATCCAGGATGAATTGCGTCCGCGCCACTGCGCTCACATATGTCCACAATTCGATCCATATTCAAATATGTTTCGTTATATGTATCGCCAGGCAAGTGGAAAGCTTCATCTGCACGGTCCACGTAAGGAGCGTTGCGATCTTGATCAGAATAGATTGCCACAGTGGCAATACCCATTTCGCGCGCGGTACGAATAACGCGCAGGGCAATTTCACCGCGATTAGCAATTAAGAGTTTTTTCATTATGTCCTCTTATTTCCTTTTTCTACTCGTTCTGATTGATGGACAGTGTAGGATTCTCGCCTGAAGCAAGACGCGCATGGAGCACATCGCCTACGTGAATAAAAACTGAGTGTGGATTATCTCCGATTGAATTGGCCGCATAATTCTTTTGAATATCGCCATGAGCAGCAGACACGGGAAGAACTTCCAAAGCACCATCGGTAGCAATATCAATTGCCTGAGCCTCATACTGACTACCATCTACAGACTGCACAATAATATGGCGGCCTATAGTTGCACTGTATTCTTTAGCTAGCTCATGCATTGCAGCAGCATCATACTGAGCTAAATGATTATTGAGATAATACGCAATGCGTTCTATTAATGCGCGCGTCAAGGAATCATCACAGACGATGTCTTTACTCGCCCACTGTGCCAAAGATGTTGCAACATAAGGAACATCGCTGTGAGCATCCAGATTAGGAGTGGATTGAAGATTAATTCCTATACCCACAACAACATGCACAAGCTCAGCCTGCTCATCGACGATACTTTCGCACAAAATACCGCCTAGTTTTTTATCAGTGATATAAAGGTCATTAGGCCATTTCAATTGAACCTGCACACCGCTGAGTTCGCGAAGAGCTTCCAATGCGCCTATTCCTGCAACCGTAGACAACCATGCGCCATGCTGATCGTAGAAATTGCGAGACATCACACAGATATAACTGGCATACAGTCCTTGATTGCGCTTACTTACCCAGTTTCTTCCCATACGACCACGCCCACGAGTTTGCTCGTTCGCGCTGATTATCGTATGTATTTCTGGCTTCTCGCCCGCACTGCTCAGATACAATGCATCTGCTTTGCGCAGGTAGCGTAAAGCCGCTAGATTCGTAGAATCTATGGTTTGGTAGTGTTGCCACTGTTTGACCGATGAAACAGTAACCGCACTCATGTGTTCACATAAGTCCACATAGTCTCCTTCACAACTTTATATAAAACTACCAATAAAAACTGAATTATCCTATGGATAAAATCACAAAATTTCATGCGCGTGTTTTGTGGATTATATACAAATACATTTTTTCTCTTCACCTCTTATACATAAATAGAATAGATAATATCGGCTTATTTCCAGCATTTTCCACGTTTCGACTTGCAATTCGTCTTTAATGTTTTGTAGTATGTCTCTAAGTCATTCACCTATGACTTTCCCTTCGTCTTAAGGATAAAAATTGTTCACTTCCTCAAATTTATATGCTTTCGTTACAAAGGCTTTTAAGAACTTCTCTGTTACCAAGTATGCTTTGTTTACTCTTCTCTTTATTGCTGCAGGCTTGGCTGGCAAGGTATCTATTCCGGGCACACAGGTTGGCATTACTATGCAGACCTTCGTTCTCATGCTTGTGGCACTGAATCTTTCTCAGGTAGAAGCTGTGAGCGTTGTTGCCTCATATATTACTGTAGGCGCTTTGGGAGCCCCTGTTTTCTCTGGCGGTATGAGCACTGCTGCTTTGCTTGGACCAAGCAGTGGCTTTATCTGGGGATTCCTGCCAGCTGTTGTTATTTCTCACGCTCTGATTAGCGCAATCCGCTCGCTAATCTCTTCTTCTGTTCTACGCACTCTCGGATATTTTGCTGCTTTAATTATTGGCTGCATGATTTTCCTCTACAGCGTTGGCGTTTCTGTGCAGTCCGTGGTTACCGGCATGTCGTGGACAGCTTTGATGACCGCTTCTCTCGGCTTTGTTACTTTCGATATTATTAAAGCTGTGATTGCTATTGTTGTTACCTTGGGCATCGGTTTTATCAGTTCTGCTCGTAAGCATTAATAACACTGTGTTTTTTCTTATAAAATGGTAAGCGTGCGTTCTTATAGCGCACGCTTACCACAACAAGGCAGAATGGAGCATATCTTTATGACTGGTTCACCTCAGTTCGATACTCTCGATGCACAAACGCGCGAAGCCGTTGAGTTTATTGTTATTAGCTGCCTTGACGTATGTTATGCTCAGACAGATTGGTACAGAAATCTAGGAGCAAAAGAAGCAGAATATTTACGCATTATTCTGCTCACTGCTGTTACTGATTACGTAGAATACACGCGCACCCATGCTTTAGATAAAACTCATCACGAACATATTTCTGCCGATAATTTATTTAACTTAGCTCCGCTCGAAACTACCTTCGAGATTACTTTAGAAAACGTGATTGATGCTATTCGCATTGTTGTAGATATTATTGAAGATCATATTGAATTATTTGCTCCTGCAGGCCAGGAAGCAGCATATGTGCGAGCAGCTATGTATTTTTCGCGCGAAGTAGCCTTTTCTGCAGCACGTATTTACGGACGAGTTGCGGCTACACGAAGTATTTGGGATACACGCGATGAAGCATTTATTATTGAGTCCCTGCTCAATCAGGACTACTCCCCTTCTCTTCAATCACGTATAGCCAATTTTAAATGGCAACCAGCTGAACGTTTCTTTGGAGTGGTGGGTAATTTTGATACCTCGAACAGTATACATTCCGGTTTTATTCAAGCTGATTTTCGTAATGCTATTTTGAATCTTGGCGGACAAGCCTGCATTACTTCTCATGACTCCTACACTATTCTTTTAGTGGGAATGGGTGAAGAATCTTCTCGTCAGCCTTTCTTAGAAGTGATGGCTGAGCTCTTCGAAAAAATTCCTGCTGTATGCTATGGTCCTGTACGCTCACGTTTGGAAGGCGCTTCGGCATCTTTGCGTGCTGCGGTGAATGGTTTTAAGGCTCGTTTTGCTTACCTTGACCATCCAAATCCTATGCGTGCAGAAGATTTACTTGCTGAACGTGCGCTTTTCGGAGACGTTGATGCTCAAGATGAGCTCTATGATAAGGTTTATGCTCCTATGAAGAAAGAGGAGCACAAAACGCAGATTCTTTCTACACTGAAGAATTATTTATTCACTGGTTTTTCTTTGGAAAAAACTGCTCGTGCTTTGAATGTGCACCCTAATACAATTCGTTATCGTCTCAAAAAGTCCGTTCAACTCACTGGATGGGATGCCACCGATTCTCATGAAGCGTATGTTTTATTAACCGCTATTAAGATTGGCCTGCATAAGGATGCTTTAGCTCTTATGCATCAGTAATTGGGGAGTTCTTCTTTACGCGCGTCACCTGAACTCCTGTCCCCTCCCTGCTTCATACCCTTCTCTCCCCTACTTAACCGATTAATACACCTTTTATGCTAGTTTTGATGCGCAAAAATGGCTTCACAAGTGGCATATCAGTTGCGCGTATCGATTTCACTCATACAGGCAAAACAAAAGTCTCGCACAGTTCTCATAAACTGCACGAGACTTTTTATATTAGCTGAATTTACTCAGTAAAATCAGCAGAGCCGCCAAGGTTCAGGTCTCCTCCGTCAACTTGTCCTCCAAAATCGTTGAGGAAGTCATCTGGATTAAATTCCTGACCCAAGTCGAGATCAGCAAGGTCAAGGTTTGCGAAGTCAACATCAGAGAAGTCTGCATCGCCCAAACCAGAGAAGTCACCGTTCATATCATTATCCAAACCGAAGCTTGGGTAAATAGTGTCACGGATAGCCTTATCTGGCTCTACCTTAATATTGCCGTAACGAGACAAACCGGTACCTGCTGGAATCAGCTTACCAATAATCACGTTCTCCTTCAGCCCCTTCAAATCATCAACCTTCTGGCTCAAAGCAGCCTCGGTCAAGACGCGAGTAGTCTCCTGGAAGGATGCGGCAGACAACCAGGATTCGGTAGCCAAGGAAGCCTTGGTAATACCCATCAATACTGGACGTCCTACGCCTGGCTTGTTACCAGCGGCCACAGCAGCCTTGTTAGCTGCGCGGAAGATTTGCTGATCAACCAATTCACCTGGCAGATACTTGGTATCACCGGATTCGATAACGGTAACGCGGCGCAGCATCTGGTGAACAATCACTTCAATATGCTTGTCGTGAATATCTACACCCTGGCTGCGGTATACATCGTGAACACCTTCCACAATGGATACCTGACCTGCACGAGCACCGAGAATATCAGTAATCTTCTTAGGATCAACAGAACCTTCGGTCAGCTGGTCACCAGCTTCAACATGCTGTCCATCCTGAACGATAACTGGGTTACGACGAGATACTGGGTATTCAATCACATCGCTACCATCATCTGGGCTGAGCAGAATCTTACGCCCTACTTCGTTATCTTCAATGCGCACAGTACCTGCATCGCTAGCAATTGGAGCCTCACCCTTAGGGTTACGGGCTTCGAAAAGCTCAGCAACACGAGGAAGACCCTGCGTAATATCAGATGCCGATGCAACACCACCGGAGTGGAAGGAACGCAGCGTCAGCTGAGTACCAGGTTCACCAATGGACTGTGCTGCCACAATACCTACTGCTTCACCAATATCCACGAGGCGATTAGTTGCCAAGGACCAGCCGTAGCACATTGCGCACACACCGTTGGTGGATTCGCAGGTCAGTACGGAACGACCAGATACCTTTTCTACACCGTGAGCAACCAAATCGTTGAGCACGTCCATAGACAAAGCATCGCCGCGCTTGTACAGAACGGTTTCGCCATCTGCTGGATCAATCACATCTGCAGCCAAAATACGGGAGTATGGACCACCATCAGCGTTCTTAACCAATACGAGGTTGCCGTCAGCATCGCGTTCAGCAATCTGCATTGGCAGACCCTTCTTGGAACCGCAGTCGTGAGAACGAACAATAACATCCTGAGATACGTCTACCAGACGACGGGTGAGGTAACCAGACTCTGCAGTACGCAATGCGGTATCTGCCAGACCCTTACGAGCACCGTGCTGAGAAATGAAGTACTCGAGCACAGACAAACCATCACGGTAGTTAGACTTCACTGGACGAGCAATAGTTTCACCCTTAGGATCTGCCACAAGGCCTCGCATACCAGCAATCTGACGAATCTGCATCCAGTTACCGCGAGCTCCAGACTGAACCATGATGTTCACATTATTATCGTCATGGAAGTTCTCCTGCATAGCGTCTGCTACCTTATCGGTGCACTCTGTCCACAGGTTAATCAGCTCTTGCTTACGTTCTTCTTCGGTCAGCAGACCCATATCATACTGGTCGTTAACCTTACGAGCTTGCTCTTCGTAGGATTCTACAATCTCCTGATGGTTGCTTGGAGCAACAATATCGGAGAATGCCATGGTCACACCAGACCATGGTGCACGGGTGAAGCCCAGATCCTTCAAAGCATCCAGAGTTGCTGCCACCTGCTGCGTAGAGTAACGAGCAGCAATGTCATCAACAATGCCAGAGAGCTTGCCCTTAGCTACCTGTTCATTGACGAATGGGTAGTCTACTGGCAAAGTCTCGTTAAAGAGCATACGACCGTAAGAGGTTGCGAAGAGCACAGAACCATCTGCAAAGCGCTCTTCCTGAGCAACAGTTACATTGCCGTCAATAGGATCAATAATCTCTACCTCGCCTGGCTGCCAGTTCTTTGGCAGAACGAAGCCTTCAGGCTGACGAATCAGTACCTTAGCCTGCATATCAATCTCGCCCAAGTCCAAAGCCATACGAGCTTCAGCCATGGAACTGAATACGCGACCCTGACCCTTAGCACCGTCAACAACAGTAGACAAGTAGAACAAACCAATAATCATATCCTGAGAAGGCATGGTTACGGTGTGACCGTCTGCTGGCTTCAAAATGTTGTCGGAACCCATCATCAAAGTACGCGCTTCAGCCTGAGCTTCAGCAGACAAAGGCAAATGCACTGCCATCTGGTCACCATCGAAGTCAGCGTTAAATGCTGCACAAGCAAGTGGTGGAAGGTGGATTGCTTTACCTTCTACGAGCACAGGCTCGAATGCCTGAATACCCAGACGGTGCAAAGTAGGTGCACGGTTAAGAAGTACTGGATGTTCAGCAATAACTTCTTCAAGAACATCCCACACCACAACATCACCGCGGTCTACAAGACGCTTTGCGCTCTTCATGTTCTGAGAGTAGCCCTTATCAACCAAACGCTTAATAACGAATGGCTTGAACAGCTCCAGGGCCATAGACTTTGGCAAACCGCACTGGTGCATACGTAAGGATGGTCCAACCACAATTACGGAACGACCAGAGTAATCTACACGCTTACCCAGCAAGTTCTGACGGAAACGACCCTGCTTACCCTTGAGCATATCGGACAAGGACTTCAGTGGGCGGTTGGATGCACCTGTTACTGGACGACCGCGACGACCGTTATCGAAGAGCGAATCAACTGCTTCCTGCAACATGCGCTTTTCGTTGTTCAGCATGATTTCTGGAGCACCCAGTTCAATCAGTCGCTTCAAACGGTTATTACGGTTAATAACGCGACGATACAAGTCGTTCAAATCAGAGGTTGCAAAGCGTCCA
>QWCP01000229.1_pt1 | contig 26496 bp, 19 predicted proteins | sample 1972561 | NCBI WGS metagenome assembly QWCP01 (sample SAMN09866705, study PRJNA288562) | Human vaginal metagenome isolate pre4_vaginal, whole genome shotgun... | isolation source: vagina | host: Homo sapiens | place: USA: California
TCTTCGGTGAGCAGAACGTTCTTATGGGTGGCGTAAACAAGCTCGTAGAAATGGGCTTCGAAGTTCTTACTGATGCTGGCTACCAGCCAGAAATCGCATACTTCGAGGTATGCCACGAGTTGAAGATGCTCGTAGACCTCATGAACGAAGGTGGCTTGAACAAGGCTCGCTGGTCTTGCTCCGACACCGCTCAGTACGGTGACTACACCAACACTGTTGTAGACGAGTCCTGCCGTGAGCGCATGCAGTACCACTTGAAGCGCATTCAGGATGGCTCCTTCGCTAAGGAGTTCATTGATGATCAGGATGCAGGCGCACCACACTTCAAGGAACTGCAGGAGAAGTACTCCAACGTTCGTATTGAAACTGTTGGTCCAAAGCTTCGCGCAATGTTCTCCTGGAACAGCGAAGGCGTTGCAGATGCTGATGAAGGTCAGTCCTTCAACGGTAAGATTGCTCGCACCCAGGTGCAGGACTAATCTAGCCGCTTAAAGACTAAAAAGGGAAGTGCTCACAAGAGCACTTCCCTTAATTCTTACTGCAAAATCTTCTCCATCACGGTTTCTTGCACCTGCATGCCCACAGCCTCATAAAACGCACGAGCTCCTGGATTGCATTCCCACACGCCGAGCGTCACATTATAAAAGCCCTCGCCGCGCGCCCAATCAAAAATCCAATCCATAGCAATACGCCCAATCCCCATGCCTCGCGTGGTCTCGCTCACGCACACATCATCGATGTACAGGGTCTTAATGTCTTGGAGCAGCGGGTTCGGGCGGTAATCGCGTACCTGGCAGAAGATATGAGCGAGCACCTGCGAACCGTCAGTGGCCACAAAAATCGGGCGATCATCGTCCGACATCGTGGCAGAAACATCGTCCGCACTGTATTTGGTGGCGCGACGAAACAGATCCGGACGCCCGCGAAAGTGCACCTCGTTCACCTGACGAAGCAAATCCATAAGAGCAGGAACATCGCTCGGCTGTGCGCGACGCATGGAGATTTTATTCATAAGTATCCTTCGTTAAACCGCTAGTGACACTGCTAGGTTACAATAGTTTTCGGTTTAGAGAGAAAAGAAAGGCTTGTATGACTGACTCTGCAGACAATACGAGTAAAAATAATTTAAAGACCGTCGATCATCTCGATAAAAATAATCAGATGGAGCGCGGCCTCAAAAACCGTCACGTGCAGTTTATTGCGATGGGTGGCGCGATTGGTACCGGCTTATTCCTCGGTTCGGGCGAATCTATTGGCCTAACCGGTCCGTCGATTGTTTTCGTGTACGTCGTCGTCGGCCTGTTTATGTACATCTTCATGCGCGCGATCGGCGAGCTGATGTACCGCGATCCGAGCCAGCACACCTTTATTAATTTTATCGGGCGCTACGTGAGCCCAGCATGGGGACGTTTCGCGGGATGGTCATACTGGATCGTTCTTATTTTGATTGGCATGACCGAGATTGCGGCCGTCTCCACGTATTGCGTGAGCTTTTTCGGTACCTTCGGCATCGATTTATCGGCATATAAATGGTTGATTGAGATTATTTTCCTCGTTGTACTCACCAGCGTGAACTTGATTGCTGTGAAGGTTTTCGGTGAAGCGGAGTTTTGGTTCGCGATGATTAAGATTGCGCTTATCGTCGGTTTGATTTTAACCGCGGCAGCTATGTTGGTCGTCAACTTTAGTTATCCGGAGCAGACGATTAACGGCGTTACCACGCCGGCAGGTCATGCCAGCTTTATGAACATGGTGGAGGGCTTCTCCTTCGCACCGCACGGCTGGGCCAGCTTCTTTATGGCTTTCCCTATGGTGTTCTTCGCATACGAAATGATTGAGTTCGTGGGCGTAACCGTCTCGGAAACAGAGAATCCGCGCGAGATTTTGCCGAAAGCTATTAATCAGCTGGTTTACCGCATTTTGATTTTCTACGTGGGCGCTTTGGTGGCCATTATGTGCATTGTGCCGTGGCAGACCTTTATGCCGGACGCGCAAGGAAATTACGCGTCGCCGTTTATTATGGTCTTCCGCTACGCCGGTTTAGATTGGGCTGCAGGCCTCGTCTTCTTCGTCGTGATTACAGCTGCCAGTTCCGCGCTTAACTCGCTGTTGTACTCGGCAGGACGTCACCTCTTCCAGTTGGCTGAGGATGCCCCAGCCGATAGCCTGCTGTCTCGCTTGAAGCTCGATGAGATTTCCGAGACGAAAGTTCCAGCTCGCGCGATTATCGGTTCGTCTGTGCTGATTCTGCTGTCGCCAGTGGTCAGCGTTATTCCAGCGATTAAGTCCGCGTTTACGCTCTTCTCTTCGGCTTCGAGTGCGGTGATTATCTTTATTTACATTCTCACCCTAGTTGCACACTATAAGTACCGTAAGAGTCCGCAGTTTAGTACGGACGGCTTTATTTTGCGCGGCTACCGCTTCTTCGATGTGATTGGCATTATTTTCTACGTGTGCATTTATGTATCGCTGTTCTTGTCGTCAGAACGCATTATTCCTGCGGCGGCTGGCCTCGTCTGGCTTGCAGCTTTCGGTACGTACTGCTACATCAAAGAGAAGAAAGCCTAAGCTTACTGTTACTTAACGAAAAATTCGCCCGGCCAGTTGTTTGACTGCTGGGCGTTTTTCGTGCTCAACAAGCGCGCGAATTCGAAGCGTGGAATACTCGGCAGGAGTAGGCTGTTGGGGTCACAGAAAAACAGGGCAGTACTTAACGCATCGGCCCACGCAGTAGGGAATTGTGTATCTTCCGACCGTACGAGAGTCCAGGTAGCGGCAACATCGTGCGGGTTTTCACTGGTAGTGGCATCCACAATATGGTGCACTTCGTGGGCAGTATTCAGTGCCGTCCAATGGCGACGAGCAGGGGAGGATGCACACACAGCCGCGTTGGCAGGCACGCGCACAATGCCTACAGCCTGCTCAACATTCCATGGGTTCTCGAGAGCGACCGTGCCGCCGCTCGACATAAAAATATCTCCGGCCGCGTTAATCATGCAATCATCGCCAACAATCATGTGTAATAAATCGACGAGATAGCCTTTTCCAGCAGCTCCAAAATCCAGATGAACAGGGCGTGAGCTATACAATACGTTCGGCTCTCCATCGTTGCGCCACACGTTACGCCCCCACACAACCGGCTCATCGCCCAGCCAACCGTAGACATGACCGTAGCCCATACGTAGCAAAGAATCAGCGATAGTGGGTGTAAATCGGCCAGAGGTGGCGGCGAACATAAGATCATACAGATCGAAAAGCGGCGCGCAGAACAACGGAAACTCAACGCGGCGAGCAGAACCGGTCAGAGAGCTGAGCAAGCTATCCGAGCGAAAACGAGACAAAGCATGGTCAAAATCCGAGATAAGCGCAGCGCAATCAGAGCGTGCGGAACTTAAATCGCGGTCGCTGGACATAATCAAACCAGAACCGAGTGCGTGCGGGAAATCAAGAACCAAACTCATATCTTCACCATAACCCAGCAAACACGCGCATGCTATACCAAAATCAGGGATATTTTTACAAAACTCTTTACTTTTAGCGAAATTGTTTTACGCTTTAGTTCTGAAGGGTAGAGAAAATCGCTACTGGAGAGGTGAGAGAAGTGACATTCCAACATGCATTCGATCGCGTAAAGCGGGTATGTATGGCGGCAGCGGTCATGATGGTTATGGCTATGCTGTTTATGGCTTCTCTTGTACTCCCAACAACTCTCCCTACGCACGCAACAGCGGGCGCAGGGCAATTTTTTGCGCTCGATACGGCCGTTGCAGCCGAAAACAGTTCCGATAAGGACAGCTGGACTGCAGTGGCTGAGCTTATTTCCACAGATTTGAATGCGGGTGTGGAATCGCTTAACGCTGGCGATTCGACCAGCGCAGCATCAGCTTTCCAGCGTGCTTACAACGTGGATTATGTAGCCTCTAACATGACTGTGGTGGCCGAGCAATATGCAGACGCGACGACCGCGCAAAGCGTGAAAAGCGAACTGATAGCGCTGACCACAGACGTGTATAACAGCGCGAAGCAGGCCGAGATTCCTAGTCGCGTAAGCGCTGTGCAAGCGCAGATTGCAAGCCTGGCGGCGGCGCTGGATGCGAATGCTCAGCTGGCAAATCCTCGCGATTTTGCAGCCGAACGTGCCAAGAAAATCGCTGAAGAGCGCAAAAAGCTTGACGCAGCGAAAGTACGCAAAAATACCGGTCGTGGCTCGCGCACATGGTCCGATGTCGCGGTAGAAATGACCGCGATCTTGGATAAAGCGCAAACAGCAGCCACCACCGGCGACGATGGTCGCAAGGGTGCTGCGCTGGTGAACGAAGCCTACTATCAGCACTATGAAAAGCTCGGTTTCGAGAAAACTGTGATGAGCGCAATTTCGGGCGCTCGCGTATCGGAAGTGGAAAATCAGTTTAAGGAAACCCGCAAATCTATGGTGGGTGGCAAGTCGGAAGCTGAGATTAAGCGCAATGTGCAAACCCTTAAGTCGATGATTGTTACCGATGCGAAGGTTCTCGATGAGGGTGCTGCCGCGAAGGTAAATCCGTTCGTATCCTTCGTTACCTCCTCCTTCGGTCAGGCGTTTATTATTCTGCTGCGAGAAGGCCTCGAAGCTATTCTCGTGGTCGCCGCGGTTATCGCGTACCTCGCCAAGCAGGGCTACAAGCGCATGCTTAAGTACATTTACTTAGGTGTTGTGGGCGGTTTGATTGCATCGGCAATTATGGCGGCTCTGCTCACCTCTATTTTTAAGGCTGCCGGTTCGCATCAGGAAGTCTTCGAAGGTGTTACCGCGCTGATTGCTATGGTTATGCTGCTCTACACGAGCAACTGGATGTTGAGCAAGACAGACCATGAAGCGTGGAGCGCGTACGTAGACGAGAAGACGAAGCAAAGCATTTCCAATGGTTCGGTTATGTCTCTGGCTATTTTGTCGTTCTTGGCTGTATTCCGTGAAGGTGCCGAAACCGTTATTTTTTATGAAGCTTTGCTGGCTATGGATACTGCGGAAAATCACATACCTGTGTGGTGGGGTGCGCTGGCCGCAACCATTGCCCTGGTGGTTATCTTCCTGATTATTCGCTTTACTTCGGTAAAGATTCCATACAAGCAATTCTTTAATGTTATGTCCATTTTGGTTTCCGTGCTCGTGGTTATTTTCGCTGGCTCGGGTCTGCACGAACTCATTGAGGCAGACGTTTTCGATGGCATCTACATGGCCTCCTGGCCAACCAACGACTTCCTCGGCTTGTATCCATACGTACAAACCGTTGTATTCCAAATTGTGATGGCAATCATTGTTATTGCGCTGTACATTGTGTCGACTATTCGACGCAAGCGAGCTGCACAGCTTCGCGCCGCAGCTCAAAACTAAAATTCCACTCGTATGGACTGTGTAAAAGCAAAACGCTTCGGCGACAAACACAAAGAACACGAAAGAGAGAAGAAAATGAAGAAATCTCGTTTAGCAGCAGCTTTGGCTCTGGTTCTGGCAGGAACCCTCGGCTTGGCAGCATGTGGCAACAACGCAAGCAGTTCCTCTGCTTCCCACGACCACAGCTCCAGCTCCAGCACGAAGAGCGATAACAAGTCCGATTCCACCAGCGATGGTGCAGGCTTCGAAGAGTTCCCAATTGGCGAGGATCAGGAAGTAGGCCCACTCAACGTGGCTATGGTGTACTTCCAGCCAGTAGACATGGAGCCAGCAGGTATGGGCTTGTCTGCAGCAGAAGCAAGCTTCCACCTCGAAGCAGATATTCACGCCCTCAAGGACAACAACCTCGGTTACGCAAAGGGTGACTTCGTTCCAGATTTGACTGTATCCTACGAAATCATTAACAAAGAGACCAAGGAAACTGCAACCTCCGGTACTTTCATGCAGATGAATGCAGATGATGGCCCTCACTACGGTGCAAACGTAAAGCTTGATAAAGCTGGTTCTTACACTGTTAAGCTGAGCATTGCTTCCCCAGCTGAGAAGGGTTGGGCCTTGCACGTGGATAAGGAAACCGGTGTAAAGGGTAAGTTCTGGACCACTCCTCTCGAAGCAAGCTTCGATTGGGATTACACTCCAATGCAGTGGTAATTCGGTAATTCAGAGTATCTGAATTCGTTGTAAGTACTTGCCGCTTGGATCCTGTTGAGAGGTTTTCCAGCGGCGAGTGCTTTCCCACATTTTCGTGAAGAAGGCATAATGCTCGAACAATTTGTTCATGCTTTTCCTGGATCTTTAGGTCCTATTCTGCTCACCATGGTTTATAGCGCCGTATGCAAGCCTTTCGACGTCGAGTATCGTCGACGTTCGCGTTTTGCGCGCATCGGCGGCGTAGTACTCGGTTTGGTGGGCGCTGTGGTGTTCGCAACGTTGCGTGGCACGAGCATTATTACGCAGCGCACAATGGTCAACTACCCAACTTTGGTAGCCTGTGTGGTGCTGGATGTGTTGAGCATCGCCGTGTGCGTGTATCTGGCTGTATCTTCTGTGTGGAAGATGCAAAAAGCTTATAGCCCTCGCGCTATTGATGGCATAAACATCCTGTTCGGCCTCAGCCTTGCTTTCCTGTACTTCCGTGCTTTCCCCGACGTTATCTTAAACGTCACGAATTTCGTAGAAACCGGAGAATCGATCTTTACCTCCGATATGCTGTTGCGTGCGCTCGGTTTTGCGCTGGGCATTGCGGCCAGCATTGTGATTGCCGCGATTTTCTCCTCGATGAAGAGCAGCATTTCGCCGCGCATTTTCGCTGTAACCGCCGCCGCTTTAATTGTGTGCATTGGCGCTCAGCACTGCATTGATTTGCTTCAGATTTTGTTTAGCACGCGCACAATCCGCTTAAACCGCGTGCTATTTTCCGCTTTAGCGTGGGGGCTCAACCACGGTATGAGCATTGTGATTGCTCAGGCGGCGGTGTTTATTCTTCCGATTATCGCTACGGTTATTGCCGGGTGGCGTCGCGCGAAAACAGGCGAGACGATGGCTATTGTGCGCTCTCATCGCAAGTTTAAGCGTCACGCTTACGCGGCCGTCGCGTTCTCGCTGCTCGCGGTATGCGCGGTATCAGCAGCTCTTACTTACGGTGTGGCCGCAACGAAGCAGGAAATCAAACTTGCGGAGCCAGAAAAATACTCGCTGGTCGATGGTGTTGCGCGTATTAAGGTTTCGCAGGTTGATGATGGTCATCTGCACCGCTTTAAGTACCAAGCCGCAGACGGCACGACCATGTATTTCTTGGCGATTAAAAAGGGCGCGGGCTCGGTTGTCGTCGTGCTCGATGCCTGCGATAGCTGTGGTGACGCTGGTTATTACGAAAAAGACGGCAAGATTATTTGCAAAGAATGCGGTGTGGCTATGAATATTGCCACCATTGGTTTTAAGGGCGGCTGCAATCCGGTTCCGCTCAACTTCGAGAACGATGGCTCCACGCTTACCGTGAAGGCGGCGGATTTGGACGCTATGAGCTCGTACTTTAAGCGTTAGGGAGGGAGATTGGCATGTTTTTTGTTCGCATGATAGCTCGCTCGCTCACCCAAGAACTGCGCAAACGCTTACTTATGGGCTTGACTGTTCTGCTGGCTGCCACCGTATCGACGGCTATGCTCGGCGTCGTTTTTGATGTGGGAGATAAGCTCAACGATGAATTATCCACGTATGGATCGAATATTACGGTTCGTCCGCAATCTGATGCTGTGTTGAGTGAGTTGTATTCGTCGAGCTCTACTTCGACGCCAAGTTCGTCGCCAACAGATCCGACGCGCTTTTTGAAGGAATCGGATTTGCCGAATATGAAGACGATTTTCTGGGCGTACAATATTTTGAATTTTGCGCCGCAGTTGAATCAGCATGTGAGCGTTGGTGTTGGGGCTAATGAGGTGGAGAAAGTGCCGGTGGTGGGCACATGGTTCCACAAAACTCTCGACCTGCCAACAGGCGAAAAAACTGTTGTGGGGCTTAAGGCCATGCGCTCCTGGTGGAGTGTGGACGGCAAGTGGGCTAACGATGGGTCGAGTGAAGCCATGGTGGGGTCGACTTTTGCCGCCGCTCATGGGGTAAAAATCGGTGATGCGCTTACGTTAAGTCGGGAGGGCAGCGAAGGTAACGACGGCCGCGAGCATATCGTGCAAGTCGTAGGCATTTTCCATTCCAGCGATGACGACGATAAAGCCATTTTTACGTCCACATCGGTTCTGCAAGAGGTAACGAATCTGCCCGATAGCGTGAACTATGTGGAAGTGAAGGCTCTGACCACCCCAGAAAACGACTTGGCGCGCAAGGTAGAAAAGTCTCCAGCTTCGGTGTCGCAGACCGAGTGGGATACCTGGTATTGCACGGCATATGTAAGCTCTATTGCCTACCAGATTGAAGAGGTTATGCCAGGAGCTGTGGCCAAGCAAGTGCGTCAGATTGCGGCTTTGCAGGGCAATGTTATGCAAAAGACGCAAGCGATTATGATCGTGATGACTGCTTTAACCTTAATCGCGGCGGCTATTGCGGTGGCCAATTTGATGGCCGCTGCTACGGCTGAGCGCTCGAGCGAAATCGCTCTGCGTAAGGCGATTGGTGCAACCAATAGTGAGGTTATGCGATTTATTCTCGCAGAAACCGCGTCTATCTGCTTACTCGGCGCTGTGGTGGGAGCCGGACTCGGCACTCTGGTGGCTCAAGGCATTGGGCGCGTGGTGTTTAGTGCGGGTATTGTTATGCGTCCGATGGTGTTTGTGTTGGTGGCAGTGCTCTTGGCATTGACTGTGCTGGTGGCGTCGGTGTCTGCATTACGTTCGATTTTGAATTTGAAGCCAGCAGAGGTTCTCCATGGTAGATAAAGAAGATAAAAAAGAGTTCAGTTTAGACGATGTAAAGAAGCAAGATCGCGCTCGGCGAGCCATGTTCTGGACGATGATTCGCGGTGCTGTTTTCCGCCGTCGTTCGCGTGCGCTTATGGCGGTTATCGCGTCGGCTGTGGGAGCGGCTACACTGTTCGTGCTGGTGATGGTCTGCATTGTTGTGCCTGCTCAAATGACCGAGGAAATGCGCACGTACGGCGCGAACTTAGTGGTGACGAGCAATCAAACCGGTAAAACGGAAAACGGTATCCAGCAGATGATGGTGGACCATACCACCGGAATGATGCGAGCCACCGGTTTCGACGAAATCCATGCAACCTACCGCTACGATACAGTGCGCATTAACTCTGCCTCGTATCAGCTGGCTGGCATCGATTCGGCTGAAGTGAAAGCGATGAACAAGTTCTGGGATATAACCGGAGCCTGGCCAGCGCACACGAACGAGGTGCTCCTGGGAACTGATGTTGCCGACAAACTGAGCGTTCACGTGGGACAGAGCATAACCGTGGGCGCTATCGAGAAGAATACGGCTAACGGCACTATCCTCGATACAGACGGCACGCGCATGCGCATCGTGGGTATCGTGAGCACGGGCGGTCGCGAGGATTCGATGGTCTACAGCACGCTCGATACGCTCGAACAGCTCACCGGCGAAACGCGCGGCGCGGATGTTATCGAATACTCCTCGCAGGCCAGCGGCTCGGACTTAACCAAGCTTGTGAACAGCATTAATAACATGACCTCGATGAACGTCACTGCTCAAGCGGTCAGCAAGATTTCGACGGCGAACGCGAGCATTATTACCATGCTTACCACGCTGTTTTGGATTATTTCCATTGTTATTGTGGCGCTCACCCTCGTGGGCGTATCGACCACCATGACTTCGATTGTGTCTCAGCGTCGCAACGAAATTGGTTTGCGCAAAGCATTGGGAGCGTCGAATACTTCGATTGCGCGCGAATTCTATGTGGAGTCCGCGTTGTATGGCGTGGCCGGCGGTATTGCGGGCGTGCTGATTGGTGCGGGCGTGGCCGTTGTGCTTATTCAAGCGGTATTCGACCGTTCCGCGCTTCCGAACGTGTGGCTTATGCTCGCGTGCGTTGCGGTTGCGGCGCTTATCGCGGTTATTGCTTCGATTCTTCCGGTGCGCAAAGCCTCGCACATTAATCCGGCTGTGGTCTTGCGAGAAGAGTAGAGAAGAGTAAGGTGAAGAAAATGACGGATGTTTTATTGCATTTAGACCATGTCTCGAAAATTTATGGCGATTTGCATGCTTTAGACGATATTAATTTGACCGTTCCGCGCGGTCAGTGGCTCTCGATCGTGGGCTCGTCAGGTTCGGGTAAGACCACGTTAATGAATATTATCGGCTGCCTCGATACGCCAAGTAAGGGCGAGGTTCGTCTGCAAGGCAATAACGTTGAGCACTTGCGTGAGCGCGAGCTGGCTCAGGTGCGCAAAAACGTTGTCGGTTTGGTGTTCCAAAAGTTTTACCTCGTTCAGCATTTAACGGCTGTAGAGAACGTGATGGCTGCTCAGTATTATCATTCGGTTGTCGATGAGAAGCAGGCGATGGATGCGCTGCGTCAGGTTGGTTTGGAAGACCGCGCACATCACTTGCCGCGAGAGCTTTCCGGTGGCGAACAGCAGCGTGTGTGCATTGCTCGCGCTTTGATTAACTGTCCGGAAATTATTCTTGCTGATGAGCCGACCGGTAACCTCGATGAGGCTAATGAGCAGATTGTTTTGGATCTGTTTAAGAACCTGCACGAACAGGGCACCACGATTATCGTTGTTACGCACGATTCGACGGTGGCCGGTCAGGCACAGCGTGAGATTATGCTCAACCACGGTAAACTGGTGGGAGAGAAGTGGAACGATGCGGTTGCTCAGGCTGATTTTGAGGCTTTAGCTGCGTCTGATTCTTCTGTGGCGGCCAGCGAAGCCGGTGATTTTGTCGATCCGACGAAATCGGCAAAGGATACGATTGACCGCACGCATTTTGAGTAGGGAGTTACGTAAGGTTATGGTGAAGAAAGAACTTGCTTTAGCGAGTATTGGTGTGGTAGCTGCTGGTGTGCTGTTAGCAGGCTGCTCAGCGAAGGCTCCTGCCGCAGGAGATAACGCGGATACGCAAAGCGAATCGAGTAGCAACTCGTCGAGCTCGTCGAACAATTCTGGCGAGAACGTGAGCAATGAGATGAGGTTCCCTACCGCGTCTGAAGATACAGGCGTGTATGCAGATGGTACATATTCTGTAACGGGTAATTACGGTGAGCATGCGGCCAGCACGATGGAAGTCTCGCTTACTTTGGGAGACGGCACAATTAACGATGTAACCGTAACTCCAACGAATACCAGCGCTATTTCACAACGTTATTCTAAAGCTTTCGTAAAGCAGATTGAAGACGTAATTGTGGGCAAAGAGCTCAAAGATTTAAAGCTCGATACTGTAGCTGGTGCTAGCTGGACCACCGAAGCGTTTAATACGGCTTTAGTGAATATTCGCGGTGATGCCTCTGCAGCAGCTGTAGCGCAGTAAATTTTACGGGTACATGGATCGACCGCGCTCAATTTGGCTTGCGATTTCACGTAAGTCTTGCGCGTTCTGACGGTCGATTTCGTTACCCTGTGCTCGTTCTTCGGCTTTACGCTCGAGACGGCTTTGAATGCTGAAGTATGAGGCAAGAGCAATAACGGCAATAATGCCTACAATAATCAGGATTATTGTAATAACATCCCAACTCATCTGTACTCCTTACACAAAGAAAGGGTGTGTACGTTAATCAATAACCTACACACCCTGTGTTACGTCTACTTAAAACGCTGTGTAATCTCGTACGCAACAACAAGAACAACGCACCAGATTGGTCCTAACCAAGCGGCGACGCGGTAGCTTGGAGACAGCCACATGAGCGCATAAATAGCGAGCATCGCAATCAAAATAATCCACGGCGTAATCTTAGCCAAAGGAAGCTTAAACGTAAGCTCTTTCTCTCCATCAGCGCCAATAAACTTGCGGAACTTCATCTGCGTAATCGCAATAAGCGACCAGTTGAGAATACCCGAGAACGTGGCAATCGACATAAGATAGTTAAACGCGAACTCAGGCCAGAGGAACACAACAACCACAGCAATAACGGTAATCGCTGCCGAGGTAAGAACGCCCCAGTGAGGAACACCTCTCTTATTGGTTTTGCTCAAATAAGCAGGAGCGTTACCCTGCAAAGCCAAAGAATAGAGCATACGCGAGTTTGAGTACAGAGCCGAATTATATACACTAATAACTGCAGTTAAGCACACAAAGTTGAGCAGTCCGGCTGCGAACTGAATGCCTACAGAATCAAAAATTTGAACGAACGGGCTCACCACAACACCGTTCTTATTTGGAACGCCAATCTTATCCCAAGGAACGACGCACATAATAACGAAGAGCGCCACCACATAGAAGAGCAGGATACGCCATACAACTTCGTTCGTTGCCTTTGGAATGGACTTCTTAGGATCTTCAGCTTCGCCAGCGGTAATACCGATAAGCTCGGTGCCGCCGAAGCTGAACATAACCACAACCAGCGCCATGAGCACGCCCGAATACGTAACGCCGCCCGCAGCGCCCGCTGCGCTCGAACCTGCCGCGTGATGCGCGGTAAAGAAACCGTTAGGGAAGAAGTTGGCAAGATTATGTAGACCAGGAATAGCACCATCAGCGCCTGGAATAGCCATAAAAATAACCGCAATGCCCACAATAATCATGGCAATAACAGCCACAATCTTAATAATGGCAAACCAGAACTCAAACTCACCGAAAGCTTTAACGCCCAGCATATTCGCAGCGGTAATCAGCACCATAAAGACGGCAGCGCTCACCCAAGCAGGAATAGTGGGGAACCAGTATTGCACGAACTGACCAACAACAGCCAGTTCCACCATCGAAACGAGCAGGTAGTTTGCCCAGTAATTCCAACCACTTACAAAACCAGCGCGCTTACTCCAGTAATGGCTTGCGTAGTAGCTGAACGCACCGGCTTTTGGATCGTAGGTGCTCATTTCACCCAGTGCTCGCACAATCAAGAAGATAAGTGCGCCGCCAAGCAGGTAGGTGAGCAGAATAGAAGGACCAGCTAGCTGAATGGATTCAGCGGAACCGTAGAACAGTCCTGTTCCAATTGCGCCACCCAAAGCAATCAGCTGGATGTGACGGTTTTGCAGACCCTTTTTAAGATGCTCCTGATTATTTGCTGGCTCGGTGTTAGTGGCTTGCTTGGTTTGAGCAGTCGTCGTACTTTGAGCGTTTGCCCGAGCCTGAGCGTTTGCCCCAGAGGCTTTTTCAGATATATTGGCCATACGTAGCCCTCTCGTTTTCTCTTGTGGTAGTTTTGCAAGTTTTCTGTTGTGCTTTTCTTGTTCGCTGCCTTGTGTACGCTGTCTTGCACGCGCTGTCTTACGCAGTCCCAGTACACGTAGCGCTGAATAGACGAGCACCGTGCTGAACAGACGAGCACCGCGCCTCATGGTGTGAAGTACGGTGCTCCTATTGCGCAATTATTCACAATTCAGCAATTTCTTATTAGTTGTCTTATTGCTTGTCTCGTTGTTTCTGTTATTGCTTCGAATATGCTCGTCCACCAACATTCATGCTAGCGCTTTCCCCGTTACCTGAAAGCACGACGTTCGCATTCTGACATGCTCCCGCACTTGAGCACTGCATAGACCACGTGATACGTGAAGGATTATCTTGATCGTCCACATGTGCGCAAGCGCCGGTGGAACCGTCCTCAAAAGTACATGAGCTTGGTGAACCTTGAGAATGGTCTGCGTAGGTTATAGAGCAGTCACCGTTGAGCGTGAATTGTGTAGAACCATCTGAATACGTGCCAGCAAAGTTACCACATACGCCTTGAGCTCGCGATTCTGCTTCCTTACGCTTTGCTTCTTCCGCCTGCTCGTAAGCCTTCATGGAATTTTGCACAGCAGTCATTGTGTTGTTCAAGGTTTCTACGGCAGATGAGTACTGCTGTTTGGTTACGTTTTTGGAGTTTTGAGAAATAAGCGCGTCAGCTGCTTCAATAGCTTTCTTCAAATTTGTGCGCGTATTTTCATCTGTCACTTTATCTGCAGAGGAATCATACAAGCTTTGTGCTTCTTGACGCTTGGTGCTTAAATCATTTTTCGCATTAGATACAGACTTCGTAGACTTAGATTTTTCTACCGCTGCTGCAGCCTTGGTAATTTTATTCGTGTAATCATTCTGCTTGGTTACCACATCATCAGCTTGTGCGCCGATTTTTGTGAGTTGAGCGTCTGGAAGAGAATCCTCGCACTTGTCGAGCTCATTGAAGTTATCAATAGAAGCCTTAGCTTGGCTTACAGCATTCTTGACGCGAGTAAGAGTAGCTGTATCGTCTACATCAGATGACTGCGTATTAGCTACGGATTCATTCTTTTGAATAACCTCTTGTAACTTCTTTGATGAATCTTCTGCTGCTTTGCGACTTGCGAGGCAAGAGCTAAGAACTTCTTCATGAGTGTGCGCTGTAGCAGAATTACGGAAGAATACGGCAAGCACAACGATAAGAACGAGGACTAGAACGCCGCTGATACCCCAGATAAGCATACGTTTAGTATTGCGGTCAGCATCTTTGTGCGAAGAAGATTCCGTAACATGTGCGTGGCGACCTGACATAGGGTTGGTAATAATCTGTGTCTTTTCTAATTCATCTTCAGCGAATACAGACAAACTATCGGCTAGCTCTGTCTGTGTGCCTACCTCGATTGGTGAAGCTACAGTTGTTGGCGCATCCGATGCTGCAGGAGCTGCAGAAGCTGGGAAACTAGCAGGAGCTGCAGCAAGAGGAGCTGTCGCTGTTTCGCTTTCACTGCTGGGCGAGGTGATAGCAATAGTAGGCATCTGGTCTGCTGGCTGAATGCCGCCGGCAGGAAGCAAATCGGCATCATCAGCTAAAGGATCGAACGCTGCAGTGGATTCAGGATCAGGTTCCGAAGTATCTGTTGCAGCAGTCGAGGTATCGTGAGCGTTTTGCTGATTGTGTTGATTTGGCCGGCTCCGCTCTGAATGCTCTGAAATTGCACGCATAGTAGTGGAGGTAGCTTCGCTCAGCTGTGCTAATGACTGCGTATTTTCAATAGTTGCTGAAGGAGATGTATGAAAATCAATGCCGTCTAAAGCAGGAATCTCCCACCGAGATTCGTTCAAATCACTGCCTTCACTGCTTCGTGAATCAGAATTCAAATTTTCTGTTGATGGGATGCCGTTGGAATCGGTCATATCTCTTTCCTTGTAAGATTACTTTTCTCTATTCTGTTTAGTTTATCTTAGACTGCGTGCAAATTCTTATAAAAGCTTGACGATGAGCGGTTTTCTGCGCAAGGTATACACGATTACACTCCGCTAGAGTAAGAGGTAACGAGTATGTATGCTCTTTTGCTTATGGAACTTTGTAGTGCGTTTTTATTGGCTGCATGTCAGCGATATTCGTGAGATAAGACTCAGTTTTGTGCTCATTATGAGAACGTTCACCGTATTATCTTTTACTCCTCGGCAAACAGCAATTGGGTATGTGCGGCAGTGCTTTTTAAGTAAAAAAGTTCCGGCTTTAAAAGGAAAGAACCGCTGAAAAGCAAAGCTTCTCGCATAAGCTTTCGAACGTTTTTGACACGCCGAAATAGTTAGTCTATTGATTTAACTAACAAAGTCTGTAAACTTGTTCAAGGCTCAAGAGCGTATGGAGAGATGAAAAGTTCTTGAGTTTTGTGTAGTATAAAAGAAGTGTTGTGAACGTTCACAAAGTTAGTGTCGTTCAGAATGCACACTCATACTGAAGTTAATGGAGACACTCATCAAAGGAGATAATATGAGTGAAAATACTGTCGCAATGCCACAGGAGAAATTGAGCTCAGTTGATCGTTGGCGTTATTGCATCACGTTCTTCGCTTTTGCGTTGCTGTGGATGGGCGGTTTGGCACTGGTTGCTTCTGTTCTTTTGCCTCAGCATTTGAAGGATGTTGCTGGTGATGAAAAGACAGCTACTGCTATTTTTACCGTACTAAATTCTGTAACAGCTTTTGCTTCTTTGATTTCTAACCTTTTGTTTGGAAATCTTTCTGACCGTACGCGCTCTCGTTTTGGCCGCCGTACTCCTTGGATTCTGGGCGGTGGCATTGTAGGCGGTCTCTCGCTCTTCCTCACAGGTATGTTCGATAATCCGTGGATTATCGGTTTCTGGTACTGCGTCTGCATGTTTGGCTTAAACGCTATGATTGCGCCAATTATTGCTGCATTATCTGACCGCGTTCCAGAAGATATGCGAGCAACTATGTCTGCCTTTATGTCTTTGGGTACAACAGTTGGTACCTCGATGGGTACGATTATTGCTGCCTTCTTTATTAATATGACGGTTCCTGGCTTCCTCGTTGCAGGTATTCTTATGGGCATATCTGGATTAGCTGCTGTGCTCATTTGGCCAACTGAGCCATCTGCTGCGAATTTGCCACCAGTAGAATCTGGACTTGGTGATTTGCTGAAGTCCTTTATTCCTCCAACCAAGGGGGCTCGTGATTTCTGGTACGCATTCCTCGGCCGCACCTTCATTATTTTCGGTTACTACATGATTTTGAACTATCAGCTCTATATTCTTCAAGATCATATTGGCATGAGCAAAGAGGCATCTGCAAAAACCATTGCAATTATGTCCACTGTTATTATGGTCTTCGGTTTGATTGGTTCCTTAGGATCTGGCTATATTTCCGATAAAATTGGTAAGCGTAAGCTTCCTGTAGCTATGGCATCCATCTGCATGGGCTTGGGCTACTTACTGCCATGGGTATTCCGCACAGAATGGTCTATGTTTGGTTTCGCTGCTCTGGCAGGTTTCGGTTACGCTGTATACGGCGCTGTAGACCAGGCTTTGAATATTGATGTTCTGCCAAATCCAGAAGAAGCTGGTAAGGACTTGGGTATTTTGAATATTGCTACAACCCTCGGCCAGATGGTTGGGCCAATCTTAACGGGTGTTATTGTTATTTCGGTTGGCTATAACCTCGTCTTCCCAGTCGCTATTGCGTTCTCTGTTCTGGCAGTTGTGTTTATTTACATGATTCGCTCCACCAAGTAATAATCAATAAGTAATGTGCACAAGCGTATGTGCGTTGTAGCTCTGCGCTTGTGCTTTATGGAAGGCGTAAAATGGCTACATGGGTTTCCACCACTGAAGCTGAGAAGTTTGTAGAACAGCCCGTAGAAAACACCACAGTTACCAGCTCTGCTGATTTCCAGTTAACCGGCGAAAAGTTCCAAGCAATCCGCGGTTTTGGTGGTTGCTTTAATGAGCTGGGATATCAAGCTCTCACAGAAATTGCTAGTCCTGAAGATGCTGAGCAGGTATTTAAGGAACTATTTGATCCATCAGAAATGAACTTCGTTTTTAACCGTGCTCCAGTAGGTGCGAATGATTTTTCGCTTGACTGGTACAGCTATAACGAAACAGACGGCGATTACGAGCTGGAAAACTTTAGTATTGAACGCGACGAAAAAACTTTGATTCCATACATTCAGCGCGCTCAAAAATATCAGCCAGATCTCAAGCTTTTTGCCAGTCCATGGTCTCCTCCAACATGGATGAAGTTCCCAAAGGTCTATAATTTCGGTCGTTTAGTAATGACCCCAGAAAATCTGCAAGCATATGCAAACTACTTCGTTAAATATGTGCGCGCTTACGAAGCTCATGGCATTAAAGTAACCCATATTTTCCCGCAAAACGAGGTTTTTGCTGACCAAAAGTTCCCAAGCTGCCTCTATGACAGCGAAGATATGAAGGTATTTGTGCGCGATTACCTGGGGCCAACCTTCGAACGCGAAGGTATTGATGCTGATATTTGCTTAGGAACCTTGAACGGTCCAGAAGATATGGCATTTACAGGCGTAGGTTACGGTATGCGCATGGATAACTACAACCGTTGGGTAGATAATATTCTCTTCGATGACGAAGCTCGCAAATATATTAAGGGCTTGGGCTACCAGTGGGCAGGACGTGCAGCTATTCAGCGTACACACAGCTCGTGGCCAGAGATGGAAATTTTCCAGACTGAATCTGAATGCGGTAACGGCGAGAACGCATGGGATTATGCAGAATATATCTTCCATCTGATGAACCATTACTTCCGTAACGGTGCCACTACCTACACGTATTGGAATATGGTGCTCACCGAGGTGGTATCTACCTGGGGTTGGATGCAAAACTCCTTGTATTCGGTAGATTCAAAAACAGGTGAGATTACGCGCAATCCTGAATATTACGTGATGAAGCACTTCTCTAAGTTCGTTAAGCCCGGCGCTCGCGTGCTAGGAAGCACAGGTCATTTTAATTCCATGGCTATTGCTTTTGAGAATCCAGACGGAACAATTGCCGTTATTGTTCAGAATGCTTTGAATCAGGATATGCCTTTCACTTTCGCACATCCAGACAAGCCAGAGCAGGGCTTTAGCGTTACTCTCAAAGCTCGTTCTTTCAACAGCTTCATGCTGGACTAAAACAGAAGAATCATGCTTAGGCTACTGGGTAAGTCCGGCGGCCTAAGCTTAGAAGTTACAGGTTTAAGGAAAATAATGGCAAAAAATCAGGTAGATGACTTCCTTTTTGGAGCGGCCTATTACGATGAATATATTCTGCCGCACAATCTTGAGCGTATCGATGAAGACTTTGCTATGATGCGTGAAGCTGGCATGAATGTTATTCGTATTGCTGAATTTACATGGAGCACAGAAGAGCCAGAACCGGGCGTTTTTAACCTTGCACATGTAGACCGCGCTTTAGAAGCTGCTGCTCGCTATGATATTAAGGTTATTATTGGCACTCCAACCGCTGCTGTTCCAAGTTGGCTTGTGGAATTAGATCCGCATGTGCTTGCTGTGCAAGATAATACTGGGCAAGCGAAGTACGGTGCGCGTCAAAACATGGATATCGTTAACGGTACGTATCGTTTCTATGCTGAACGTATTATCCGTAAACTTATCTCACACACAGCACCTCATCCGCAGGTTATCGGTTTCCAAGTGGATAACGAAACGAAATACTATGATTCCTGCAGTCCAGATATGCAAAAGCTTTTCGTGCAGTCCTTGCGTAAGCGCTTCCATAACTCCACAGATGAGCTGAACAAGGCTTTTGGCTTGGATTACTGGTCGAATCGAGTAGATGCGTGGGAAAACTTCCCTGATGTTAATGGATCTATTAATCAGTCGTTGCGTGGCGCTTTCGATGAATTCCGTCGCAGTGTTGTGGCTGATTTCTTGGCTTGGCAGGCAGATATTGTGCGCGAATATGCTCGCGAAGATCAGTTTATTACGCATAATTTTGATTATGAGTGGCGCGGTTATTCGTTCGGCGTGCAGCCGGCGGTTAACCATTTCGAAGCGGGACGTGCGCTCGATATTTCGGGTGTCGATATTTACCATCCAACAGAAGATCGCTTGACTGGTAAAGAGATTGCTTTTGGTGGCGATACTGCTCGTTCGGTGAAGGACGGTAAGAACTTTATTGTGCTCGAAACTGAGGCGCAGGGTCAGCACGGATGGCTGCCGTATCCGGGTCAGTTGCGTTTGCAAGCCTACTCTCATGTGGCTAATGGTGCTGATGGCGTGATGTATTGGCATTGGCATTCGATTCACAACTCTTTCGAAACCTACTGGAAGGGTGTGCTTTCACACGATTTTGCGAAGAATCCGACCTATGAAGAAGCTGGGGTATTTGGTCGAGAAATGGCTAATCCTGCTCGTGGTGGTCGTTTGGTTCATGCACACAAAAATAACCGTGTGGCGATGATGGTATCGAATGAAGCATTGAGTGCGCTCAACTGGTTCCAGCTCGAAACCGGCTTCCCATGGGGTGGCACTGTTATGTATAACGATGTGGTGCGCCGCTTCTACGATGCTCTTTTCGAGTTGAATGTGGAAGTCGATATTATCCCAGTTAATGCTGAAGTTGAGCGTATTAATCGTTACGATATGGTGCTCACTCCTGCTTTGTATGTGGCTCCTCAAAGCACGATTGATAATTTGCGTGCCTACGTGGAGCAGGGCGGTCACTTGGTGTCTACCTTGCGCTCGTTTGTCTGCGATGAGAATACGACGGTGTGGCAAGATGCTGCTCCTCACGGCTTAACCGATGTGTTCGGTGTGAGCTACAACCAGTTCACTCGTCCAGATGGTGCAGTGACGGTGAGCGGTTCTGCGGCCGAGACCTTTGGTGCGGAGGCTTTGATTGAGCTGTTGAATGTTGATGGTGGTTCTTCTGCGGGTGGGGTTGAAGTTCTCGGTTCATATGATCACTATGCTTGGGATTCGCATCCAGCTATTACTCGCCATGCTTTCGGTCAGGGTGATGCCCAGTATATCGCTACTTTGCCAACGCCTGAAGCAACGCGAGAAATCTTGCGAGAAGCAGTAGAACATGCAGGTATCGAGGTGGTTGGTGCTGCCGTGGCTGGCACGGTGACGGTTCGTCAAACCATTACTCCTGAAGGCAAAACAGCTACGTACTTCTTAAACTACAGTGCTGATGAAGTAACTTTTGCTTCTCCTGTTTCGGGCGAAGTTCTGGTTGCTCCGGTAACTATTGGCCAGGACGGTAAGGTTGCTGGTAGCGGCGCGGTTGCTGCAGGTGATGCGGTGAGCGCGGGTGATCAGCTGACTATCGGCCGCTGGAATGTGGCTGTAGTACTGAGCTAAATGTCTGAGTGAGTAAGGTAAGGAGACAATCAATGGTGAATGTACACGATTTAACTCTTGAAGAGAAGGCTTCGCTCACCTCGGGCGGTGACGCATGGCATTTCCAAGCTATTGAGCGCGCTGGTGTTCCTGGCTATATGCTCACTGACGGTCCTCACGGTTTGCGTAAGGAAAACTCTGAGGTTGCGGCGCTGGATATGAAGAATACTGTTCCAGCAACCTGCTTCCCCCCAGCAGCAGGTATGTCGAGCTCGTGGAATCCAGATTTGGTGCGCGAAGTGGGCGTGGCCATGGGCGAGGAGTGTGTGCAGGAAGACGTAGCTGTTATTTTGGGTCCGGGCGTAAACATTAAGCGCAACCCTTTGGGTGGTCGTTCCTTCGAATATTGGTCGGAAGACCCATATTTGGCGGGCCATGAGGCTGTTGGCATTGTGGAAGGTGTGCAGTCTCAGGGCGTGGGCACATCGTTGAAGCATTTTGCGGCCAATAATCAGGAGACCGATCGCTTGCGCATCGATGCTCGGATTTCCGAGCGTGCTTTGCGCGAGATTTATTTGCCAGCATTCGAGCACATCGTAAAGACTGCTCAGCCGTGGACGATTATGTGCGCGTACAATCAGCTCAATGGTGTTTTCGGTTCGGAAAACCATTGGCTGCTCACCAAGGTTCTGCGCGAAGAGTGGGGCTTTGAAGGCATTGTGATGAGTGACTGGGGTGCTGTGCACGACCGTGTTGCCTCGCTGAAGGGTGGTTTGAACTTGGAGATGCCTCCAAGCTTTAGCGATGACGAGGTCGTTGTTGCTGTGCGCGATGGTCGCTTAGACGAAAAGCAGCTGGATGCGATGGCTCAAGGCATGCTTGATTTGGTGGAGAAGGCACGAGCTGCGATGGAACGCGAAGGTTTCGTGTTCGACAAGGACGCGCACCACGCTTTGGCTCGTCGTGCGGCTCAAGAATCGATCGTGCTGCTTAAGAACGAAGGCGGATTATTACCTCTTCACAAAGGTACGAATATTGCGGTGATTGGCGAGTTTGCGCGTACACCACGATACCAGGGTGGTGGCTCGTCGCACATTAACCCAACCAAGATGACGTCCTTCTTGGACGCATTGGAAGAGCGTGGCGCTTCGTATAGCTTTGTTCCGGGCTTTACTTTGGATTCTGCGGAGCAAGACCCTGCACTGACTGCACAGGCTGTTGATGCGGCTGCTGCTGCAGACGTAGCTGTGGTATATATGGGTCTGCCAGAGCCTGAAGAATCTGAAGGATTCGACCGCGAACACCTCAACTTGCCAGCTAAGCAGATTGATTTACTGTCGCGTATCGCTGCAGTAAATCCTCGCGTTGTTGTGGCGTTGTCTAATGGTTCGGCTGTGCAGATGAATCCATGGCAAGACGATGTTGCTGCTGTGTTGGAAACATGGTTGCTTGGCCAGGCAGGTGGTAGCGCTGTAGCAGATATTCTTTTCGGGGATGCTAATCCATCGGGTAAGCTCGCACAGTCGGTGCCACTGAATCTTACTGATGATCCTTCTATGCTCAATTGGCCTGGAGGCGACCGCGTAGTAGATTACGGTGAAGGCGTATTCGTTGGCTACCGGTACTACGACAGCTTTGGCGTAGATGTGGCTTATCCATTCGGCTTTGGATTAAGCTACTCGACTTTCGAGATTAGCGATGTGGAGGTTGAGGTTACTGGAGCTGTTTCTGCGAGCGTGAGTGCAACCGTGCGAAACACGTCTACGGTTGACGGTGCTGAGGTTGTGCAGGTGTACGTCAATCCTGCAGATTCCTCACCAGTGCAGCGCCCAGCACACGAGCTGAAGGGTTTTAAGAAGGTCTTCTTAGCGGCTGGTGAATCTGCACGAGTTGAGTTCGAGCTGGATAATCGTGCTTTTGCCTACTGGTCTGAGCATGATGGCGGCTGGCGCGTAGTCGCTGGTGTTTACGGTGTTGAGGTCGGTACATCATCGCGCGATATTGTTTCACGTGAAACGATTGAGCTTGCGGGAGACGACTTCTACGCAGAACTGAACGAATGGTCAAACTTCGGTGAATTCAAGAAGGATCCATATGGTTCCGTAGTCGTACAGCGCATGTTTGAGCTTGGCGCATCCGGTGAACTACCTACTATCCCAGAGGATAACGTGGGCGTTCAGATGTTCCTGGAGACGATGCCAATCAACTCGATGGCTGTGCTCTTCGGCAAAGACGGCAAGCGCCTTACCCAGTTCCTCCTCGAGGAATACGCGGCCGAACGCGCTCGCGCATAACTGAATATTTCGCTCTCAAACGCCTTACTGATGCTCGCGCGCGGTAAGGCGTTTTCTTTTACCGCGCTCGCTATAACGAGGTGCCGCTAAACTTAGCCGAGGAATGTCCGCGCACTGCGCGCAGCCAAAGGAAAGCGAGAGAGCGCATGACACAGAAAGAAACCGTGGCGAATAATCATGACGGACTCAAGCGCCGCATGTCCTCGCGCCATCTGACCATGATCTCACTCGGCGGTGTTATCGGAACCGGTTTGTTCGTGAGCTCGGGCGAAACGATTCACGCGGCCGGACCGCTCGGTGCTATCCTCGCGTACGCGGCCGGCTCGTTGCTCGTCTACTGCGTGATGCTGTGTTTGGGTGAGCTATCTGTAGCGATGCCATACGCCGGCAGCTTCCATCTGTATGCGAAAAAATTTATTGGACCCGGTACCGCGTTTACCGTCGCTGTGCTCTACTGGCTCAACTGGGCGGTTGCGCTGGCTTCTGAGTTTACGGCCGCGGGCATGCTCATGAAGTTTTGGTTTCCGCACTCGCCGACGTGGGTGTGGTCAGCGGTGTTTATGATTGCTGTTCTTGCCTTAAACCTTATGAGCGTGCGCATGTATGGGGAAGCGGAGTTCTGGTTCTCCAGCATTAAAGTAGTGGCGATTGTTGCTTTTATTGTGCTGGGTGCGGCGGCGATTATAGGGATTGTGCCGATGTCTGGTGCTGTTTCTGCAGGTTCTGCCGGTTCGGGGGCGCCGTGGCTGAGCAATTTTTACGCGGACGGCTGGTTCCCTACCGGTATCGTTCCGATTTTCTCGACCCTGCTCACCGTTATTTTCGCCTTCTCCGGTACTGAGGTTGTGGGCGTAGCTGCAGGCGAAACGAAAGATCCACACAAGGCAATCCCGAAAGCTATTCATACCACAGTTTTCCGTCTTGTTCTGTTCTTTATCGGTTCGATCGGCGTGATGGCCGCGCTCATTCCGTGGCATAAGTCGGGTGTGAGCACGTCGCCGTTCGTACTCGTTTTCCAGTCGATTGGCGTGCCTTTTGCGGCTGATTTGATGAACTTTGTGGTGCTTACAGCCGTTCTTTCGGCTGCGAACTCAGGACTTTATGTGTGCGCTCGCATGGTGTGGTCGCTGGCTAAAGAAGATATGATTTCTTCTCGTTTGGCGCAAACCAATACGCAAGGTGTTCCTGTTTTTGCTGTGATTATTTCGATGGTGGGTAGCATGGTGTGTCTGCTCAGCTCGGTTTATGCGGCAGATTCTGTGTATTTAGTGCTTGTAGCGGTGTCCGGATTGGCGACTTTGGTTGTGTGGGCTGCTATTGTCGTGTGTCAAGTGCTGTTTAGACGCCAATGTGCTCGCGAAGGCAAGAGCGTGGATGATTTAGCTTACAAAGTGCGTGCGTATCCGCTTATTCCTGCGCTTGCTTTGATTATGACTGTTGTGGCGCTTATTTTGATTTTGTTTGACTCTTCTCAGCGTACGACTGTGTTTTATATGATTCCGTTTATGGCTCTGTGCTACGTGTGGTACTACGTTCGAGCATGGTGGAAGAAGCGTGGGTTGGAGAAGAAGCGCGTATGAGCGCTTGCGTTTATTACGCTCGCACTTGGTAGAAGAATCGAACATGAGTGTTCTGCTTGCTTATTATCTGATTGGCGTTAATGCGGTTGGTTTTATTGCTGCTTTGATTTGTTGCGCTTACTTAGCGCGTTTAGAAACGGCGAGTGGTGGTTCTGCTCGTTCTGGTGAGGGTAGTGCGATTGTTGACGCTGTGCTCGGCTTGCTTGCAGTGTGTGGTGGTGGTCTAGGTATTGCGCTTGCTTTTATTGGATTCTACCGTGCTGCGAATAAAGCAACCATGCTTACGCGCGTGATTGTGGCGTGTATGCTCATGATTGATGCGGTGGTTGCGCTTGTTCTAAGTGGGCATGTGCGTATGGCGTGGGATTGGAATGTGTGGGCGTTTTTCGCCCAGCGATGGTGGCTGTGTTGGTTCTTGGCGATTGTGAATATAGCGAGCTTTCTTGCCTCTGCTGTGGATAAGCGCGCAGCCATCCGAGGTACTTCACGTGTGAAAATCGTAACTTTGCTTGGACTGGCTTACTTTGGTGGCGCACTTGGTGCTTTGTTGGGCATGTATGTGTTTCAGCACAAAACACAGAAGAATTACTTTTACATAGGCGTGCCGCTCATGCTTATTATGCAGCTGGCGATTCTGTGGTATGCGATGAATTGGGCGTGGTAGTTCGGATATGCTTAACTATATTTCTTCAGCTAGGGCTTGGAACTTTTCAGATTTCGCTATTTTCTAGGGTGCTTTACCTTAAGTTAGTTTTCTAATTCAAGTATTCTGAAGTGATGCTTCTAGTCACGATGTAGTTAAAATTCAAATTCTGATAGCTCATGTAGGGGGAGTATTTCACGAACTTTTAGTATGGAATCGGCGTCCCCTCAGCTGTTGCCATAAGTTGTAAGAGCTGCCACTTTCTGTTCAAGATTAGCTTGTTTTGTTTCTTTTAAGCGCTGTACGAGAAGAGTGATACTTTCTACATTTGATAGAGGGCGATCTGAACGAATTTGCGCAATTCCTACAGTCATATGAATATGTAAAAATCTGACAATCGTATTTTCTATGAAACGGATGAACCATGGTCGATTAAAAATCTTCGAAGATAAGAATTGAATACATTAGTAAATAGTCTGCATTATAGGCTTCACAAACTTCTTGGATGAGCAAAGAATAATTCTTATTTAGTTTAATGTATTTTCTTACCATTCGACCTGCTATTTTGGGATACTGTTTCGGCTCTGTTGTCATAAGGCTGGGCAATAGAAAATCATTCGTGCGGTTTGAGGAATCTAGCTGATTATCGGTTTTCTATCACCAAGTTGCGTGATAGATTGATGTGGGTTGGTTTTTGTTTCTGGTGGATTCTCGTTTTTTAGGGGGATGATAGGGGTTGTGGATCAGGGTAAGGGTATTCACAAGAATTTTAGAACAAGGACTAATATGGAATCGGGTAATAAGGCAGTTATTCGAGTTTGTTTCTTTGCTTGGAGTATCACATACAACATTGCGTGGATGGAGTCGCGCGGCTGATGCTCAAGTGTTTCTCCTTCTTTATCGGCGTGGCAGGCTTTAAGAAGAACTCAAACGGTTACGTAGAGGAAGTAGGGAACTTACACGTGTCAATGAGATTTTACAGACACGTATCAGCTTTTTTCGTTTCCAGGTGTGAGCAGACCAGGAACTGGAATATGAGTTTGTTGACGTGTGCGCGTCTAGATGTGGTGTCGAGCCTATGTGTCGTGTTCTTAAAACCGTGTTTAAGGACGGTTTTATTACTGCTCGTGCTTACTACTTGCCTAAAATAACGTTCTGTTTCTTTGATGATTACCTGTTATGAAGTTTTAGCGCGAGATATCCCAGAAATTTCAGGACGACAAGTTCGTGAGAGTTTATGGGTATCGCACAGTGTGTGCTCAACTCATCAACCAAGAATGGTTACACATTGGTTTAAGACCAGGTCACTGCTCTTATGTGCTAGTTAGGAATACAAGGAACACGTCACAGTAAGCATCTTGTACCTACGCGCAGTTTGAAAGGAACTGGTGGTAGACACGATTATGTGAACCGTCAATT
>QWCP01000237.1_pt1 | contig 25473 bp, 17 predicted proteins | sample 1972561 | NCBI WGS metagenome assembly QWCP01 (sample SAMN09866705, study PRJNA288562) | Human vaginal metagenome isolate pre4_vaginal, whole genome shotgun... | isolation source: vagina | host: Homo sapiens | place: USA: California
CGAAATCCTTATCAGCAGAAAAGTTATGGCGAAGAAATTATAAAGCTCCACAAATGGTTAATGTCCTGTCTTGGTCTATTCAGTTGTCAAGGTTCAAATCTATATATAACGAGGTTTTAAAAGTCCCTCTATATATAAACCTTAATTTTTATGCCTCTTGTTTCCATTTTTTTGAAGTATTTTTTAATTTCCCATAAAACAAGAAGATCCTTAGTAATTCCCTAATCTTCTACATCGAGTAGTTTTTTTAGTTTTTGTAATATTTTATTTCTTGATGTGAAAATTTTTTTGGAAGATACATCTTTTTCTTTTGCTAGATCTCGGATTGTTTTTTCTTCAAAATATAAAGCATCGATTATCTTTCTTTCTTCCTCATTTAAGTTATCAAGTGCCTTATATAGATCCTCTATTCTAAGCTTAGTCTCAATTATCTTTTCTACATTTACACTTTTATCTACTATATTTTCTATAGCATCATTTTCGCTTGTAAAATAAAGATCTCTATACTTTCTATCTAGTCTTGATAGATACTCTTCACGATTCTTTAGTTTCTTATATTCTCTATAAATTTCATCGCTTACATATATTTTCTTTCCATCCACATAAATATATTTTTCTTTAGACATCTTGTCCTCCTTTTCTTTTTCAAATTCTTTTTTGAAAATAAAAAAAGGAGGACTGCGACATTTAGACATGCCGCGTCCTCTAAAAAATAATAGTTTAAAAACTAAATACAGTTTTTTATTAAATCTAAAAAATAAAAATAAATATGATGTTTAAATAGGTAGATAAACTTATTATTTCCTTATATAGATTTTTTATCATTAAAGTATCTACCTCCATTACACATATATCTTTCTAAATATTGATATGAGCATAATTATCTTTTTTAGTATCTAAATATTTTATTGAAAGTATTAATAACTAAAGCTTGTCATGAAATTTATCAGCTTCCATGCTTGTGTGATTATCTAAATTATTATTAAAATAATTTATAAATCTGAGTTTTATTTGTTCTTCCAAATTCTTAAATTTTTTATCATCCTTAGATTCAACTAAAAAATAGCATATATAGATCTGAATTCTTCACAACTGAATATTTTATCTATTAATATTTCTATAATATTTGTATTAATAATACTGTCTACATCCTTTAATACAAATTCTATGAATTTCACAAAATTAAATTTTTCAGAAATTAAATCATATAAAATATCCTCTTTTCTTTTATAATAACTATATAATCATCCTGTACTTATTCCCGCTTATATATATCATTGTTGACTTATTAAACCTTTTGGAAATAAATACTTTTTTCCCAGTTTTTTTGTATTTGTAATTTTTTTGATTGACGGATAATCTTTATCTTTTTGAATTTTCATTCACAATGAAAATCTCTCCTTTCAAAGTCTAAATATATTATTTGTTAAAATGTTATTTAGTTGCCTTTTACCATTTTTGAAAGAGCTTTTCCTTGCATTATTAATCCAACTATAATCATCAATAAATCAACTGCCGGCTCTGCCCACCAAACTGCACTACTACCGAAAATTTTAGGAAGTATTAACATAGCTGGAACAAATAAAATAAGTTGTCTTAGCATTACAATCTTTCCTGCCTTTTTGCCATCACCAATAGCTTGGAAAAATGTTATGGTCATAACCATTACTCCGTATAAAATAAATACTGAGTAAAATAATCTAAGATTATTCAATCCTTGTGATATTATTTCTTCACTTACATTAAATCCTGATAGAATTTCTCTTGTAAATATTTGTACAGGTATCCAAAATATTGCAGCAAGAACTAGTCCGCCTATTGAAAATACTTTCATAGTTTCTCTTACCCTATCAAATTTTTTAGCACCAAAATTTGTTCCAACGACCGGTTGAAGTCCTTGGCTCATTCCCCAAAGTGGAATGAATGAAAAGGCATAAATTCTTAGAGTTGCTGCCATTAATATGCCGTTTGTCTCTCCTCCGTATAAAAAGGCTTGTTTATATAAAAGTGTCTGTTGAATCATAAAGAAAACTTGCATAATCATTGCAGAAACTCCTACACCAAACATTTCTTTATAAACTTCTTTATACTTTCTAATTTTTCCTATTTTTACATTTTCACTTTTATTTTTAAAGTAATATAAAGTTACAATAGCTTGAATAATTTGAGCAACTACGGTTGCAATGGCAGCCCCTTCTATGGCATATTCTCCCATAGCTTTCATAAGTATTGGATCAAGAATAATATTTATAAAGGCTCCCATTGCCATAATTCCCATGGCTCTTTTCATAAGACCTTCGCCACGCATAACCATATTAGCTGATTGTGTGAAGTTTACAAAAATAGAGCCTAAAAATATTACCCTTAAGTACCTAACTCCAAGTTCTTTAATCTCTCCACTTGCACCTACTAAGTCTAGAAAATGTGGAGCTAAAATTATTCCTCCAACTGTAATTATTACGGAAAATAAAATTACAAAATAAATCAAATTTCCCATAATCTTATCTACGGTTTCTCTATCACCTTTTCCAAGAGATCTAGATAAAATTGATGCACTTCCCACTCCAAGTAAAGTTGATGTACCACTGTTAAAAAATGTAAGTGGAAGTGCAACTCCACAAGCGGTCATTGCACTTTGTCCTATAATATTTCCTGCAAAAATTCCATCCATTAATGGATATAATCCTATAACTATCATTCCGATTACGGCCGGAATGGATAGTTGAAACATTAAAGATAATGGACTTTTTGTAAGAAGTTGTTCTTTCATATCCTGTTTCACGTACTTACCTCCATTTATAATAAATATTTTCTCACAGTATTTTTACGCCATTATTTTTATTTTGCAGCTCTACCATATTTTTATAAATCCCATTTAAAGAAATTAGTTCATTATGGGTTCCTTGTTCTACAATATTGCCTTCCTTGATTACAATAATATTATCGGCATCTCTAATAGTATTTAATCTATGAGCGATAACTAATAATGTTTTATTCTTTACCAATTCACTGATTGCTTCCTGTATATAGCTTTCATTATCCACATCAACACTTGCTGTTGCTTCGTCAAGAATTACAATAGGAGCATTTTTTAATATACAGCGAGCAATAGAAATTCTTTGTTTTTCACCACCAGATAGAGTTGCACCTCCCTCTCCGATCATTGTGTCAAATCCATCAGGAAGTGCCATAATAAAATCATAACATCTTGCTTTTTTGGCTGCTTCTATAACTTCTTTCTTAGTTGCATTTTCTTTTCCCATAGCAATATTATTAAAAATTGTATCTTGGAATAAATAAACTCTCTGGAAAACCATACTAATTTCTGACATCAATTCAGACAGTGAAACATCCTTTATATTCACTCCTCTAATCAAAATTTCTCCAGAGTCTACATCCCAGAATCTTGCCAAAAGATTTGCCACTGTGGATTTTCCTCCACCAGACTGTCCAACTAAAGCCGTCATTGTATTCTTATTCATTTTGAAACTCATATCATGCAAGACCTCTTTTTCACCATAAGAAAATTTAACATGATTAAAACAAATTTCAGGTTCTGAGGACTCAGATTTTGGTATATGTTTTTTCCCTACATCTTGTAATTCAGTTTCATTTAACACTTCTTCGATGCGATCCAAAGCAGCGTTCATTACAGTAAGCCTTGTAGCTTCACCATAAAGTGTTTTTAAAGGGCTAAATAAGTCAAACACAAACAAAATAAGCCCCAACATATATGGAAGTCCCAAAGTTCCTTTATTATTAAGATATAAAGCCACTGCTAAAATAAATGTGATACCAATTCCATAAATAATATTTAAACCGGTTGTCCATGGTGTTATTTTATTTTCAAATTTTATTGATGTGTTCTTTGATGATATAAAATTATCTGTAAGAGATTTAGAATTTTCACCTAAAAGGTTATAACTTTTAATAACACTGATCCCCTCAGCAAATGACAAAACTGCATCAGTGAGTTTTTCACTTTGTTCTTGTCTAATAACCGATTCAGATAAAGACATTTTGTTCATGCTATTTGCAAACAATGTTGCAACCAGTGTCACACACAGCGCAATCAGTCCAATTCTGTAGTCTAAAACAAACATGAATACTGTTAGTACAAGTGTTGATAATACATAGCTCATCATATTGGCAATCGTACTCATGGAAACTTCTTCAATAAAAGCCATGTCCGAACTTAAAACAGAATTTATTTTTCCTAAATTACCTGCTGTAAAATATCCCATTGGAAGCTTTCTAAGATGATTACCAAGCTGCATTCTTTTATCAGCAAAAATCATAAAGCCGGCTGCACTTTGTAATTTATCACTTAAGAAGTGAACCACAGCTTGTAATAAAACCACTAAAACAAGTCCTACTCCTACATATAGAAAAGTTTTGGGAGTATTCGTTTTTTCATAAAATCCCATCAAAACGGTAAATGCAATAAATATAGGCATTTTACTTAATATAGATTCAACAAAGGCAAATATAAATGCGGACTTTATTCTGTTTTTGTATTTACCTGATAGATTTAAAATTCTTGAAATTAGTCTAAACATTCATTTCACCTTTCTTTCTACTGATTTTCCAATCTTTACTAAATAGTGTCGCATCCCATAATTTACGATATTCTACCGAAGATTCTAATAAATCTTTATGCTTTCCATTCGCAACTAAACGACCATGATCCATAACCAATATCTGATCTGCATCTACAATAGACGGCAACTTATGTGCAATAACAATTAAGGTTTTCCCTTTTACAAGTTCACGAATAGCCGCTTCCATTTTTTCTTCATTTTCCGGATCTGCGTAAGCTGTTGCCTCATCAAGCACAACAATCGGAGCATTCTTTAAAATAGCTCTTGCTAATGATATTCTTTGCCTTTCTCCACCTGAAAGCATCTTTCCTGCTTCTCCAGCTAAAGAATAAATACCATTCGGAAGTCTATTTAAGAACTCCATGCACTGGGCTTTTTTAGCTGCTTCTATAACCTCATCATCACTGGCATCTAAATTACCAATGCGAATATTTTCTAAAAGCGAGGTATTAAACAGATATTGGTCTTGTGCTACATAAGAAATTTGTTTGTTGAGTGATTCCAATCTTATGTCCTGTATGTCCTGTCCACCAATACTTATGCTTCCATCTAAAACATCATAATAATGAATTAAAAGTTTAGCCAAAGTACTTTTTCCTGAACCGGATTCGCCAACAATCGCTGTCTTTTCGCCGGCTCTTGCCGTAAAACTAACATTATGAATAACATTCTTAATATAGGTTTCAGGCTGCCCATTTTCTCCCATCTTGCTTAACTGATAGCCAAAGGTAACATTGTCAAATAAAATAGTCTGTCCTGTTCCCTTAAAATCATTTTCTCCCTGTTTTAAAGGAGCCATATTTAAGGCTTGTTCTAAAGCAGAAATTTTATAATTTAACTGCGGCATAGTTGGTAAAAATCCGAGAGCTTTCAGTAGTGGTAAGCCTATACTTAAAGAAAGGCATAATATTAATATTAAGTTAGAAAGGCTTGCATAGCCCATATATACAAAGTAGCCACCAAGCGGCAATGTTAAAATAATTGTGCATGGGAGTAAGGCACTGTATAACGCCATCCATGGCCATGCCGTCTTATACCAAGCAAGTGCATAATCTCTGTAATTACTGATATCTTTAGAAAGGCGTTCATAAGACTCTGTTTGCTTATTAAATACTTTTACAACTTCCATACCGTTTACATACTCAATAATGGTATTATTCATTTTTCCACTTGCCATATAATATGGGCCCATTTGTTTCATGCCTACAGAGTACATAATCATCATTGCTAGAACGCTAATCGGAATAGAAGCTAATGACATTAAAGCTAATCTCCAGTCAATAAAAAACATTGAAACATAAACCATAATAGGTACAATTAAATTAGCTATTCCTTCAGGAAGCGAATGAGCTAAAAGCACTTCTAAACTACCAATATCATCCACGAACATTTTTTTGATTGTACCCGTCCCTTTTTCTTCAACAACACCCAATGGAAGGGCTTCCATTTTTTTCTGTAAAGATGTTCGAAGTCCAAGTAACGTGTTATATGCTGCTTTATGTGAGACATTAAGACCTACTCCACCTAAGACAGCTTGTAATACTAAACAAACTAAAATGCTTATCAACAAAAAAACAAGTCTTTCAAATTCCACTTGTTTACCTAAAACAAGTGGATTGATGATTTGATATACAAATAGAAAGGGTAACACACCCATAATTACACTAATAAGCATAATAAAACTTGCTAAGTGAATTGATTTTTTATGCGTACCAGCATATTCGAAAACCTTATTTAACATAGTTTATCTCCTTACATAAAATTTTTTTATTCATAAAATCCATGATCAACTCTTCATTTCCTTTTACAGATATTTTTTTATAATCCTTATCACCGAGCATTAAGACGGAATGACAGGTTTTAAATAACAGCTCTAAGTCATGAGTAATTATTATAATTGGAAGCTCCTTTGCTTTTTCTGTCATTAATTCGGACATGATTTTCATACTTTTATAATCAAGCCCTGATGTTGGTTCATCCAAAATTATTAGCTTACGACCTGATAAAAATGAAGTGATAATTGCCAATCGTTGTTTTTGTCCCCCTGATAATTTCTGTGGATGATTGGTTTTCTTATTCCACAAATCTGTATCTTTTAAGTAGTTACGGATTTCTTCTAAATCACTTTCTGAATTTTTATCTTTGCAAAATATCAGTTCATTTTCTACTGTGTCTAAAAAAATCTGAGCATCTACATCCTGTAATACACAGTATGAGTTTCTGAGCCTTTCCTTTTGTTTATGCCCATAATTTACATCTAAATATTTTTCAGATAATCCGCATAATGCTTTTGCTAAAGTACTTTTCCCAATACCATTAGGACCAATAACTCCCATTATTTCGCTTTTCCCAAGCTCAAAAGTTAAATTTTTTATCAAGGTTCTTTTCCCTTGATGGATACAAGCGTTATTTAATTTTATGTAGCTTTCAGCTACAATCGGTTCTATTTCTGATACCAATTCTCTTTCATTAAGTGTTCTTAACTCAAGTTCCTTACACTTATCATTACTAAGACTCCCATTCGGAAAAATACCACATATTGTACCATCTTTTATATAAATCAACCTGTTAAAAATCTCTTTTAAATAATAGAGTCTATGTTCCGCTATAATTATTGTCTTCCCCATCGCTTTCAATCTGAGAAGTATTTCACTGAAGTGTTTTATACTATCGTAATCGAGGCTACTTGATGGCTCATCAAAAAAAATAATATCTGTATCATAGATAAGAGTTCCAGCTATAGCTACTTTTTGCCTTTCTCCTCCCGATAATTCAAAAATAGATTTTTTGCTAATATGACTTATTCCTAATAAGTCCATTGCTTCTTCAACCTTTTCTTTTAATGTATCCCTGTCTAAGCCCAAATTTTCACCCACTAAAGCAATTTCATCTTCAACCACATCACAAAAAAATTGATCTTTAGGATTTTGAAATACATTGCCAATATATTTAGCTAACTCTCCCTTTTTATATGCCGTTATATCTTTCCCTAAAATCTTGATTTCTCCGTCCAAATCACCATCATAAAAGGATGGAATAAGCCCGTTTAGTAATCTTAAAAGTGTCGTTTTTCCGCATCCGGAAAGACCCGTTAAGACTACAATTTCGCCTTTCTTTACGGACATTTTTAAATTTTTTAATATCAAATCTTCTCCATAATGAAAAGATTTGATTTCTGCCTCTAAAATATTTTCCATAAACTTATCCCCAATAAAATCATCCCTCCGACTATCATTGCGATATCAATAAATGTAATTTTCACATCATGAAAACTTGTTTTTTCCCCATCGTATTCAATTCCCTTTGATATAATTGAACAAGTTAAGGTGTCGCTTATGTCTATACACTTATACATAAGAGGAACAAAATATAACTCAAATGTTTTAATTGGTTTGAAAATACTTGCTTTAAATCCTCTAATTTTCATGCCGTTGTTTATTTCCTTCATCCTAATAGAGATTTCTGGAATAAAACGAAAAAATACTGTGATTCCTATACCTATTCCACCTTCAACTCCAATTTTTCTAAATGCAGCAATTAGATGCGAGGAGCTATATGATGACAGAACTTTTCCCAATATGAAAAGTGGAGCAAATTTCAACACTATAAGTAGCATTGTATATATAGAGCCAATAAAAACATTTCCTAAATGCGGTTTTAGTAAATAAATAAGTCCCCATACTATAAGCAATGAACATATCGTTCTAAATGCTTTTTTGATAGAAAATAAAAATAATAACCCTAAAACAAAAATAAGGGAAAATAAGTATTGGGATTGCTCTCCTACCGTTAAAATAACTGAAAATAATAAAATCAACCCAACTATAGTAAGTGGGTTGATTTTATCTGATAGTTGGTATTTGTTTTTATTATTTTTTTTCATCTCTACAAAACACTTTTTTTCTTCCTATTGCTAAAAAATTTATTATAAATGTATGTCCCGAAATAAGCACCTATGACTGATGCTACAAGTGAAATCAACAGACAAATCAATATGTTTCTAGGAGTGTAAAAATTATAAAGGAATGTTGCATAATCTTTTGTAAACATTTTTGGAAATTGCTTTGCAAGTCCTTCTACACCAAATACAAACATAAAATACATAGCATGTAAGGAATATATGAACATACCTGCTCCAAACGCAGTTCCAACCCTCATATTTTTATTCACATAATTTTCCTTTTTACCAATTACAAGCTCTGCTAAAATTCCTGCAATAGCACAAACAACAATTACTGGCCACATTCCCATGAGAACATAGAAAACACCCATCAATAGAAAATATAAAAATGCTGTACCTCTTTGTTGAACCTGTTTACACATAATAACAAAAACCGGTGCTACAATAATTGTTGGCAAGGCTGACGATAAATATAAACTTGGGAGCATTCCAAAGGATCCCGTCAAAAATCCTAATCCCATTGTCAAAATAAATCCAATAACTGAAAAAACAGCTATTTTTACAACACTTTTTAAATTCATAAGTTAATCCTCCTTAAAATTTTATTTATGTCTAATACATAGATATTAATTTTTAACTCCATACTCTCCACGACCAATATAACTAAGTTATATTTAAGTTAAAAATCAATTATAACTAAGTTATATTTAGCTAAAAATTATTTATAATCCTCGAATTTTTCTCCATCCTTCATTAAAGAACTGTGAAATCAAACTTGCATTTAATTTTACTTCTTCTTTATTTTGCGAATGAACTGCTACTTCTGATAAAGCATAAAAGTATGCATGATTCAGCAAGTGTATTCCTCTATTAGTTATTACATCATTGACATTATTTTCGCCATAAATCATACTTAGAATTTTAAAATGATTTTTGTCTTCTCTCTTAATGATACTATCTAAAAAGTTATTATGTTTTGTTCCATAAGAACCGAATATTAAAAGTTCAAACACATCTTTATGTTCAAAGAAATACAGTACCATTTCAATAGCACCTTGTGCTTTTGATTCCAAAACATTCTGAATAGCTTCTCTACTTATTGGGCTTTCTTTCTTATAAACATCAAAACTCTTGTCTTCATACATTGTATAATATATGTTTATTTGGTCTATTAGAGGTTCAACCAATTTACAGAAAAGATCTTCTTTATCTTCAAAATGTCCATAAAAAGCACCTGTTGTCACGCCCGCAGCTTTACATATTGCTCTTAGATTAGCTTTTTCAAATCCTTTTTCTTTGAAAATTTTTTTACCACAATCTAATATCTTTGAGTGAGTTACCTCATAATCTCCATTAGCCACTATTCACTACATTCTCCTTTCAAATATAACTTAGTTATATTATAACACGCCTTGCTTTTAATTTCAATGCTAATACATGTAAGTACTATACTTTTAATATAAATAATTTAATTCCTATATGCTATAATGTAATTATTTGATATCTGAACCCCTTTAATTCCAAATTTATGTAATTCATTAATAATACATTCATTATCTATATTTTCCCATTCCAATGTATATACTATCTGTCTTTGTAAAACTTTATCTCTATTAAGATTAATCAGAAACTTCCATTGAAACTTGTTTTTTTTAATGTGTTTTTTTTCTTTCATTATCAATTCATATTCATAATCTCCTACTCTCACATTCTCCAATACAGTTCCGTTCTTTATATAAAAATACTCTTTACTTAAATTACTTATAAGTATAGGGGCATCCTTTTCCAATTTTTCACCTAAATTTTTCCATAGAAATTCTCTTTCATACATATTAAAATGTCCTACTACCCCCATCAAAAAAACAGCGGATATATCTTTAGTAAATTCAATTTCAAATATATTAGTATCAATTACCGTTATATTATTTTTTTTAGCAATAACATTTTGTAATTTGGACATTAATGCAATTCTCATTTCTGGAGATTTTTCTATAGCATAAATCTTTTCACAATCAAACATTTCAGATATATATATTGATAAATTGCCCGTTCCTGCACCAATGTCAAATACTATACCTTTTTTCCTAACCAAAGGCATAATCTCATCAATAATTTTTTTATCTTGTTCCCACGAATTTCTACTTGTAATATCGTAAAACTCAACTTCTGACCCATACAAATTATATAATCCCCCTTTATTTTTGATATTTTTTCATTAAATTTTCGTGTATTTTTTTTGTATCTCCAACTTTATGATACTCCACTTGATTTGTGTATCCAATCTTCTTACATATGTCTGACCATAATCTTGATACGAAAATTTGTGATTGAACATTTGATAATTTACTATTTCTGTCCTGATTATTTAATTCAACTATTGCTCTTTTGACAGCATTAATCCATATCTCTTCGAATGTATTAAGAATACTTGGAGCAACACTACTTCCTATTACAGTTGCTGTAGGGATCTTTAAAGCTTCATTGTTACTATCAAAACTTAATAAATTATTTGAATCTCTTGGTAATTCTATAAAAGGCAACCATACAATAGGTCCATTAGTATTTATCAAGCATAATCTTCCATTACTAAAAGTAGCCTCTATTCTATGGTATAAATGCATTGGATGATCTGCATCATATTTATCTACATTTCTATTAATTTTAAATGTAACCGGGGTGTTTCCTATTTCTGACACTAAAACAGTATCACATATTTTATCTTTAACATCTAAATTACGTAAGTCACTCACATCACCTAATACCCAAGATGATATTGAATTTAAACAGCAACTCAACATATCAATACCATCATACAAAACATTAATTGAACACTCTAATGACATATTAACAATATTACTTTGCTTTTTTAATTCAACAAGTATTTCTAAAAAATCCAGAAAGGGTTGCGTGTATCTATAGAATGGATTAATCATAAATCCATTATCTTTCGCCACTTTCAGGCATTCCAATATTTCTTTTTCATGAACTGGATGTTCTAATAAAACCGAAATACCCCTTTTTAACAAACTTTTAGCAACTTCAAAACCACGACCACCAGCACCAGAATTTGGAATTATAACACAAGCTAAATCCGCTATAATTCTATCATCATTAACATCTTTAAAATACGGTACTCCTAATTTATCCGCCAACACTTTAGTACGCTTACTACCACTACCTAAAATTCCAGATATATAGAAATCATCCATTTTATTTATTGCATTAAGATATATCTTACCAAATCCAGAACCACAGACTAAAACACTCGTTTTTCTCATCATAAAACCTCTTCTATATTTTATTGATTTGTTTTGAAACAATAGGTAATTTATTTAACAAGTCAAAAATTCCTTTATTATAAAACAAATCACAATATCTATTTATACCGACAACTTGTAAATCTCTTTCTAAAATTTCTTCTATTACAGTATATATTATATACGCTGTTATATAATCAGGATTTGGAGTAGAAAAAATAGCTGCTTTACTAAAGTAGTCTAATATACAATTTATATAAATTGAAACATTTACAGAATATCCTTTATTAACATATTCTAAATCTCTAGAATTAATATCTTTATAACTATTCTCTCCCAAAGCCGTATATGAGTATATATCCTTTATTTTATATTTTCTTCCGATGTATTCGACTTCGTTAATTATATATGGAAATATTTTACAAATATTTAATTCAGATGGTGTATAATTTGGATATAATTGGTCTGAATACTGTAATTTACCTCCTTTTACATTCTTCATGAAATATCCATCAAAATTTTCATTTTTTGCTTTTATGAAATCTTTTTTTGAACTATTAGAGAAATTGTATTCTCCACCATGAATTATTTCAATTTTATCAGGAATATCACTCATTTTTTCAATAAAATTCATTAAAATCACTCCAAGTAATCCTGGAATAAATCCTGTGTTTAATATCACTTTGGCATCAGAGTTATCTTTAAAATGAAGTAACTTACATCCACTTGGATCAATATAATATATATTTTTCCTTAATGCAGCATAATACATAAATTCACTTAATTCTGATGATGGTCCTGCCGTTCCTACCAGTATTGAAATATCTCTACAAAACAAATCTAATTTTTCTTCATCTCTAATATCAAAAAAATAACCTTTTTCATTTTTAACATTTGAGTTCTCATTATATCCACATTTTACAATGTATCCTTTTTCTTGTAGTATCTGAATTAAAATGCTTCCAATTCTACCACTTGAACCTAAAATCCCTATTACTTTATCATTCATCTATCTCCTCCAATATTAAATTCAACAATTGTTCTGTATTGTCATAACATTTATAATCGCAGTCAATAAAGTTAGGGTTTCTATCTATAAATTCTATACTTTTTTTATGACAGATTACCATTCTCCCTAAATATGACTCATATATATTATCTAAATTGGGAGATATAGCTACAATCTTTTTAAAAGCCTTTCTATCTATAATTTTTTGACTCGCAAAGTTTAATATTTTATTGAATTCATTATCGAAAACCACTATAATTTTCTCTTTGCAATCATCTAATTCAACTAGATGCTTGAATGTTTTTACTTTTTTAAAATCAAATTTTGTTAATTTCAATTTTTCTACTATCTCAAAATATGACTCACAATTTATATCTCCAAAAATAACAACTTCACTTGTTTTAAAGTTTTCATTATTATAATTTTCTTCAGTATCATTCTGATTAAATTTTTTTCCGTTTTTTGCAGCTTTAATATAAAGGATAATTTTATCAATTGTTCCATCCGACAAGGATACACTTAATAATTCATCAAATTTAATATCATATTCTTCAGCATATAATTCCATTATCTTTCCAGCGGCTTGAGATAACATTAATGAATCAAATCCTAATTTTCTTAAATCATCACCCAAGTTCAAACTCTCTATAGCTCCAACATCTTTATATATTTTTACTATTGTCCTAGAAAAACTATCACTTATATTGTTTGTTTTTATTTCTTTATCTAATATATAATTGTATATATCTTGTAAATTACATTCAGATAAAGATATTTTTAATAATTCATTAAACTTAATGTCATAAGTATCTCCATATAAATTAATTATCTCACCTGCTGCCTGAGACAATAACAACGAATCAAATCCAATCTCCCTTAAATTATCCTTCTCTGTTAAACTATCTACTTCCCCTATATCCATATATATTTTTAATATTGATTTAAACATACGGTTTTCTTTATCGTTAGACTTATTCTCATTTTCAAAACCATGTTTAAAGGATGAATTTTGTGTTTCCATATAGATATCTACTAATCTTTTTCTATCAATTTTTCCATTTTCTGTTAAAGGTAACGTATCTACACATATAAATTCACTTGGAATCATATACTGAGGCAACTTATCCCCTAAAAACTCTTTATAAGTCTGTTTTTTATTATCATTTTTTCTCATCACAAATATTTTTTGTCCAAAATTTGAATAAAAATTATTTGAATTTCTATCTGGAATAGATAGTATTAAATCTAAATTACAAGATTTGATACTTTCTTCCCATTCCTCTTCAGAGAAAAAAATGTTACCACTTTTTGCTCTGCTGTCGGTATGCTTTGGCATCATAAATGCCTGTGAAATGTCTATTTCTATATGTTCACCTACTGGATCTGCAATTATAATAATGCCACTATCTGACAGCATCTCTTTTAAAATAGTAAGTGAGTTGTCGATGTTAATAGCATTATTCAATACTCCAACTGCAACTATAACATCAAACTTATTGCTGTTTATCTTCTCATCTACATTATTTAAATCAAAAATTTCAGTATTTATATATGGATATTTTTGTTTTATATTATTCAAAAAAAATGTCGAAACATCTGTAAATAGATATTCATAGTGTGTATATTTATTTTTTGCAAATTTACTAAGTATGAAGTCAGTTGTGGCTCCTATACCCCCACCTACCTCTAATATATTTGCGTAGCTAGTATCTTTCAAATGCAAATATATTACATCTGATATTATGTTGTTAATATATTTAGAAATAATAGTTTGTTTATAAAGATCTTCCGCAATATCTGTGTTTCCGCCTGGGAATAAATTCACTAGCGGATTCATTTTTCCTGACAACAACTCACAGAAATTATCTGCATGTTTTTTTATATAGTTAGTAACCGATTTCGGAGCAACGATGTTATAGTCTTTACATAACTGATTCCATAAATCATTACTCACAATCTTATTACTATCTACAAAAGTATCTTCTATTTTTTTTATATAATTATGTTGCTCTAAATATAGCAGCATTTTATCTAATATTGGCTGATTTTCTTTAGTTACACTGGTTTTGTTTACTATTGACCAATATTTTTCTAATTTAACTGAAAAAATTTCATGCTTCTTCAAATTATCATATACTGATTTTAATATTGCATCAGTTAAGCATCTATTAAAATCTTCCATATTAATATTTTTATTGTTATAAATAATTTTATATAAATCCAAATGCTTTTTTATTGAATTCTTTTCTATAATAAAAGCTATAATTTTATTATCTATCTTTAACACAGAGCAATTTTCCACTGTATTAGACTTTAAAAGTTCACTTTCTATTTCAGATATCTCTATCCTATATCCGTTTATTTTTATTTGATTATCCATGCGACCTAGAAATTCAATTTCGCCAGTTTTTTGATATCTCCCTAAATCACCAGTTAAATAATAACGCCAGTTTCGATCACTATCATAAATAAATTTTTCCTTTGTTATAGCTTCATCATTCAAATAACCTTCTGCTAGAGAGTATCCTGCGATTGCTATTTGACCAACAGAATATATCTCACACTCATTTAAATGTTTATCAATAACAACAACAGATTGTCCATCTAAAGGTTTCCCATATAGTATTGAAGGTAATTCTCTAACCTTAGGATTTATTTCATGATATATAGACCATATCCCTCCCTCGGTTGCTCCTCCTAAACTGAATATCTTACTATTAGGAAAAATTTTAATTAAATTTTCAGGTAATTTTGCTTTAATAACATCTCCAGATAAAAGACTAAATCTTAGGGAAGGAAAAACAACTCTTTCTCTACAAAAATATTCCAATAACTCTACCTGTGCGGGCACTGAATTCCACAACGTAATCTCATATCTTTTTATTAATTCATTCCAATGAGATGGATCATTTTTCCTATCAGAATCTGGGATAACAATCATACCACCTGCCCCTAACAATGAAAAAATATTAAAAACAGATAAATCAAACGAAGCTTCTGAAATAGCCAATATCCTATCCTTAGAGGTAAGTTTGATTAAATTATTTACAGCAGCAAGTGTATTTAATACAGCATTATGTGTCATTATAACACCTTTAGGAGTTCCTGTCGTTCCAGAAGTAAAAATCACGTACGCAATATCTGAAATATATTTTTTTTCAATAATGTCAAATGAATCACATTTTTTTAATGCTTCATTAATTCTGTCTTCATCCAATACAAAATTCACTTTAGCTTTATTCAATATTTTTAGTTGTCTTTCATATGGCTGGCTAATATCAATTGGTAAGTAGGAAAAACCGCTCATTAATATTCCTAGAATACCAACTATTTGATTATAATTTTTATCTATTTTAATCCCTATATATGGAACTTCAGCACTTGAACAATTATTAATAATATAATCTGATACCTTCAGAGCATCATAATAAAGTTTTTGATATGTATACTCTTTACCTCTGTATACTATAGCTATTCTGTCTGGATGTTTTATTGATTGTTCAATAAATCTATCTTGTATACGTCCCTTGATAGAAACATCTTTGTGGTTATTATAAAATTTTTCAAACGAAACTATATTTTTTCCTAAATTATTTTCCCATGAAAATGAATTTCCAGCAACTTCTGTAAGAAATCTTTCAAAACGCAAAAACATAGTATCAATTAGATCGTCATCAAAAATCCCTTCCCTTACATCCCAATTGATAGATAATGCTCTATCGGGATTCAATCCACTAACATCTTCGACTATTTGACAATCTACCCATACTTGAGGAGTCTTTGTTATTCCATACTTAATATTCAGACTTCTACTATCGTTCTGCAAAACACCTGTAAACACAAAGGGGGATATAAAATCTCTATTATTAGTTAATTTTTTTATATCACTAATAACATCGATACCAGAATAGTTCCTATGATCTAAATCATCTATTAACTGTTCAAAAATAGACCTAGAATACTCCAAAAAGCTTTTTGTTTGTTCAAAATCTACTTCAAGTATATTTACATCTGTAAATTCTCCTACAATATTTTTACTATCTAGTACCGGTATTCTATTTTGTATCGGTATGTTTAATAAAAATTTTTTGTTCTCACTCCATAAACTAATAATATAAGAATATGCGGAAAGAACAACAGATGAAAACGTTAAACCATATTTAACAGACTTTCTTTTTAATGATTCTAAGCAGGAACTATTTAAATAAAAAGTATAACGTTTGAACTCATTTCCTACACTCGTTTTTGGAGATAATCTTCCACTCCTCGGTAGTCTAGGATATGATGGGAAATTATTTATTCTATCATTCCAATATTTTTTATCTTCTAATATTCTATTATCATTATACTCACTAACTAAATCTAAATAATCAAAGAAATCTCCTTGTTTTTTATCCAATAATGCACCAGATAATAAAGCTTTTAGCTCTTTAAATAAAATTTGTACACTCCCAAAATCTACAAATAATAAATTTATAGATAAATGCAATATATTAAATTTTTTTGTTTTTACTACAATTCCTTTGAAAGATTTATTAAAAACTTTATAATCTGTATTTTTGAGTTCTTCACGTATAATAGATAGTCTATTCTTAATATCATGGTCTGTAGAATTAGAAAGATCAATCACCTCTATGTTATCAACATAATCGCAACCATTTATTATACATCTACCATTAAAAATGCTTGCTCGTAACATCTCATGCCTACTAACTAAAATTTTCCATGAATTTAGTAGTTTGTCAGTATCACAGTCTTCTAAAAATATTTCTAAATACCCTTGGCAATCTACACCTCCCCATTTTATATCATTTTGAGAGCCTATATAATAAGAATGCTGCATCGGTGTAAGATTATGCGCCTTAATATTTTTACTATTGTCATCTATAACCTTTTTCATTAGATTTCACCTTCAAAAATAACATCGTCATTTAATTCTATCTCGTCTAAACATTTTTCTACAAAGTCTATTGGTGTAACAAATAAAAACACGGATTTTAGTTTTATATTTATAGCATATCTTTGATTTAATATCGAGATAAACTTTGTTGCATTAAGACTGTCTAAACCTCTTTCTAATAAGTTATCGTCTTTATTGATATCTTCATTTAAAATTTCGCACCAAATATCACAAACTATTTTCAATTTTATATCTTTCTTACTTTTCATAAAATTAGCCTATATCCTTTCTCATTTGCAACATAACCCACTTCGATATACTTTCAATAGCTTCAGTGTCAATTTCTCCGCCGATATCTTGAAGTGGAGACTCTACTTTTTGTAAAGAATGACCCAATCCTGGGAATAGCTTTATATCTACATTTTTATTTATTTTCTTTGCGAGCTCGACGCTCTCCACAGGATTAATCCATCCATCATTAATTCCATGTAATATAAGTACTGGTTTGCCAAACTTGCTAAAAATCTCTAAATCTCCATTCCATGAATCTAGAAAAAAATTTTCCACATAATTTGAAATGTTTAACGAATTATCTCCTATTAGTTTTGCAACGTTCTTCCAATCTTTATTTATGTTTATTACGCCATCTGAATTTGTATCAATTCTATCGTTAAACTTTAATATCCCATTACTCGCTTTCCTTAGTAGCATTGTACTAATTGCAAACGAAACAGAGGAAGAGTTTAATTCGTATCTCTCAAAATCAAAAACATTTACTAAGCCATCATTATCACTATCTATTTTTTCTAACTCCATAGTAACTAACTCTTCTAATATATACTGGAAGTAAGAATTCCAGCCTTTAGCAACACCTGATTGCAATATTAATCCATCTATCCCATCTACCTCTTTAATAATATTAGCTATTACTCTAACTCCTTCACTCCAACCATAAATATAAATCTTACCTACATCATTCCTATTTTTTAAATACTTCGTAATGCAAATAGCATCCTGTATTATTTTGTCAATTTGATAACCATAATTTTTGTTAAACCTAAATGTACTTACACCATTTCTTAAAAGTTCATCCGATATTATTTTAAAATTTTTAGAAACAATCCTGTTGGAATAATAAACTGTTCCATCTTTGTCGCTTTCTCCAGAGCCATGAATGAATAAGACTATATTTTTTTCACTATTTTTATCCTTAATATCATATTCGAATTGACCTGTTATATTTTTTTCAGCTCCCTTTATAACAATTTTTTCGGTACAAATATTTTTCATCACATTATCTCCTTCGTCTATAAAATATTAAATTTCATATTGTTTAAAAATTTTATATAGTTATTGAAAAGCGTTTCAATATACTCTTTTTCAAATAACTCTTCTACATAATCCCAAGAAATAACCATAGAATTTCTTATTAATCTAATATGATGATCTATTATTACTTGAGGTGTTTTACTAATAGCATAGTTTTCTGTAACAAATCCCTCCATAATAGTATCTTCTTCTATTACACTAGTCAAAACAAAAGGAGATACTATTTGTCCTAGCTTGTTTTGTTTTATATACTTAAATGACTCCATTCCATCATATTCAATAAATTCTAGTATTTCTAAAATAGAATTTCTAATATTTTTTAAATCATGGCAAAAATTTCCACTTTTTGTATAATTTAAAACTGCTATATTAGAAAATTCACCAATTATATCATTTTCATTTTCAATAATATTTTTTCTTCCATTCATAGTTAATATTATTGAAGATCTTTCTTCACCACTAGCTTCAGCTAAAAAACTAGCGTAACAGGTCGCAATATACATAGTCGGTGTGTATCCCAATAGTCTAAGTTTACTAAATATTTCTTTAGTTTCCTTTACAGTAAATTCATAGCAAACCCTTTTAAAGGTTACTTTTCTTATTTCTGAAAAATCTCTTTTATATTTCAATTCTGGGATACTATATTTTTTCATTTCATCCGAAAGATACTTATGATATTCTTCCATTTCCAAATTATCTAAATATAGACTTTCTTTTCTTTTATAAATACTGTAGTTAGTGCTTGCAATTTTTTTGTGTATATCTAAAAAATATCTATAAAATATTTCCTTGATTAGATTGTTGGCACTCCAAGCATCTAATACTATACAGTTGAATATAAAATACAATATATCGTCGCTATTTGAATCTTTATGTACATAAAAATCAAAAAGTGGCCAATCATAATACGAATATTTCTTATCAAAAATTAGATTCCTAATTTCATTATAATCGAGATTATTATCAAGTTTTTTTATTTTATATTTGTCGAATGTATCAAAAATTACGTACTTGTTAATATCAACAAAAAAACATCTTAACCCTTCATTTTCATAAATCAATTCATTTATTATTTTTTCAAGCCTTGATATGTCTATGTTGTTTATCTTGTACTCAATATAATAAGCACAGTTAGTCCCACCCAATTCACAATCTGTATCCATCCCCAAAATATATGACTTTTGAATAGGACTTAATTCTATTCCAGTATTAATATTTTTTAATACTTTTATAAACTGGTTTTTATTTTTTCCTATATATTCTCTAAAATCAGAAATAAATTTATTGCTTGTTCCATCCATAGCTTTATATTTTATTTTTTTATCATCTAGATATAATCTAATATTATTTTCTCTTAAATAAATTATATATTTTAAAACGCATACATCTGAGATCAATGCCAACCTCCTATTTTCTTATAGAAAAAATAAATTTAGCAAGTTCACTAGGAGTAGGTTTCTCAAAAATAGTTTTGATGCTAAGTTGAATATCAAATTTTTCATTTAATAGCTTAACTAATCTAACAACTTTAAGAGAATCTCCTCCTTCAATAAAAAAGTTACTATTACTCCTAATGCATTTTGTTGATAAAATTTTTTCAAATGATTTTATTACCTTATATTCTATGTCATAGCATTTGTTTTTTTGTACAATATTAACATTTTCATATAGAGTCTTCTTTATATTTTTATTAGAAGATATTGCTTCTATCTCAGCTTCATCTGAATCCAAAGTATCGATATAAATATTATCCCAATTATCGTTTTGAATCATTAAATCAATAATATTTTTATATTCATCAAACATTTTTGCAATAGTATTTTCTTCAAATAATTCTTTTATATAATCCCAAGATAAATATAATCCTCCTTTTAAAACAAACACTTGATGATCTAACCAAACTTGAGATGATTGAGAAATACTATAACTTAGGTTATCAATCCACTTTTCTTCTCTACTGTCATCAATGCCAATTCCACTAGTGAATACAATTGGCATTACTGATTCGATATAATTATTGATTTTTTTTCTTATTTTTCTTTCAAATTCAATTGAACTATATAACGAATGAGAGATATCATCTAGTAACTGATTCTGAACATCAGTGATTTTAGAATATAAACTTTCTCCACACTTTTCTTTAATTTCCAATAAGTTTAAAGTTGTAAAGTCACCTATCACCCCATCTATATCATTATGAAGTTGCTCTCTATTGAACCTCGTAATATTTAATGCAAAATGTTTGTTACTTGACCATTTCTTAAGTGTTTCACTATATGCAGTAATAAGTGCAGAACTGGTAGTGAATCCATATTTTTTACAAATCTCCTTAAAAATATTCCATTTATTTTCAGATAAATAAAAATATTTTCTTACAAATCTTACTTTTTTAACGTTTCCTTCATAATTTATTAATGGTAGTTTAGGATATTCTGGAAAGCTTTCAATTCTATCTTCCCAATAATTCTTATCTTCTATATATTTTTTTGTATGTCTCAGCTTTCCTAAGGCTAAAACATAATCTCTATAGCTTATATCAATATCCGGAATCAACTTTCCATCATACAACATTTGCCATTGTTTTAGCACATGAAACATACTCCAGCCATCAAATATTATGTTTTCAAACCTAACATGTAGTTTGACAATGCCTTTTTTTAGCTTAGTCACCCTAACATCAAATAAAGGCCATTTATCGTAATGTATTGTTTTATTATAAATTTCGTTTCTGATTGTATTGATTTTATCCAAAATTCTATCTTCTTCAGTATAACTTAAATCAAAAACTTGAATTTTATAATATGGAACGTTAGGCAGTATTTGTTGCTGTCCTTCATTCAATATTATAGCCCTCATCATATCATGTTTTATTATTAATTCATTAAAAGACTTTTCTAATTTTCCGATATCTATATTTTTCAACTCTACTTCAAAATAACAATTAGTAGATATACCGGTTAAATTATGTCCCCCATTCATTCCTATCCAATAGGCAAATTGTATGTCAGTCAGAGGAAAAGGCTTATGCCTATTATCTATATCCATTAAAATCTGATTCTTCATTTCTTCACTATTGATATGATGTTTTTTCCTATTTCCTACTACAATAGATAGTTTTTCTATCGTCGGATTCTCAAAAATATCTTTTACTGAAATCTTAACATTATACAAACTGCTAATCTTTCCAACTATCTCAGTCGCCGTTAGAGAATCTCCACCAATAGAAAAATAATTATTGTCTACACCTATATTTTCGTTATTAAAAATATCCTTCCATATTTTTAGTATAGTAAGCTCCAATTCATTTTTAGGTTTTACATTATAATTAATTTCTAATTTTTCTTTTTTATTTTTATTCTTTAACTTATTTTTCAATTTCTTCCTATCAACTTTTCCATTTTTATTTAATGGAATGTCATCTACTTTATAGAAATTTGCAGGAATCATATAGCTTGGTATTTCATGTGATAAATAACTTCTTAATTTTTCAAAGGTAGACTTGTTTTCTTTTAAGTTAGCTATTATAAAAGTTATAAAATTAGAGCATTCTGTCCTTTTTTCACTGTTTATATAGAGGACTTCACAATCATTATTGTCAAAATCATCTGGTCTTACTTCGTTAAATGGCTGCTCATTTATTATATCTGCTGTAATAATAGGCAGTAGGTTATTATTTTTTAATTCATTACCAATAATAAGTCCATTAACTTTCAACACTTTTAGTACTCCTTCTATAAGAGTCTTTTTGGCATTACTTCTGTGAATCGAGTTTAAAACTATAGCAATATCAAAATTATCTTCATCTAAAGAAGTTTCTAAGTTATCATTTATACAAACATATTTAAATTTATTATCATTCTCCAAATCAGATAGATTATTTCTAAAGTAGATAGAACTATCAGCATAAATATACTCACTAATAAACTCTTTAAGCTCTTTAAAAATAGTAGTAGTAAGTTCACTATTTCTAGTTCCATATTCTAAGATTTTTATATTTTTTTTATTATTTAATCTTGCATAAGCCTTTATTGAATTTATAATGCTATTAATTGATTCTTCATAGCCTAAAAGTTCTTCTGTAAATTTTGACATATAGGATTTATTTGAATCTGAATAAAAGGCTTCTATAGGATCTTTTTCTCCCGACAAAATCTTTATAAGCTCCAATTCTAAATCCTTTAAATAATTGCCTATTTCATTATTGCAACTTTCTTCATTTATGAAAATCTCATCTTCTCTTAATGAATATTTTTCATTCTTAAATTCTAAATATTTTAAAGGTAAAAGTTTATTTATCCAATTTTCAATTATAAATCTATTTCTTTTTGAATCCTTAATTTTATTATAAATATCAACAATTGAGTAGCTATTATTTACTAAATCAAGTTCAAAGCTTTTAAAGACATTTATAATAGTTTTGGCGACCAGCCTATTTATTTTTTCATTTTGTGTCCTTATATCCTCATAAGAGATTTCTTCCACTTCCTCAATAAAAGAAGCGTCTATTTTTTCTAAACATTTATTAGTATTAAAGTTATCAGAATCCTTGTCAATTTTTACAAAGGCTACTAGATTTTTGCTGTTTACTTTTTCTATAAAATCAACTACTACTTTTTTAACACCATCAAATTTACTTATAGCATCTTCGATTTCCCCAAGTTCAATTCTATGACCTTTAATTTTTACTTGAGTGTCTTTTCTTCCAAGGAATTCAATAGTACCATCATTCCAAAATCTTCCATTATCTCCAGTTCTATACCACCTAATCCCATCTTCTTCAAAATACTTATTATTAGTTAGGTCTTCATCTCCATGATAACATTTAGCGACACCTACCCCACCAATTAAAAGTTCTCCCTTAACATAATTAGGGCATATTCTACCTAATTCATCTACTACTCTATAGACTTGGTTTTTAAGTGGTCTTCCATATGGAATTGACATCCAATCTTTTGGTATTTCTCTTGGTGCATTTAAATAATTTGACCAAATTGAAGCTTCCGTTGCACCACCCATAGCAACAACTATAGAATTTTCTTTTTCGCTTATCTTATAAAATCTTCCTGGTAAGTCTTTTGCTATCCAATCTCCCGATAACATAACAATTCTAAGTGGTAAGTTTTTCTTTTCACCCTCTGCCATAGTTACGAGCATGTCAAAAAGTATAGGTACAGAGTCCCACACACTTACCTTATATTTTTCAATAATTCTAATCCATTCATCAGAATTACGATAATTATCTTCATTAGTTGTTATTAGTGTTCCACCTACACCAAGTACTCCAAAAATATCATATACTGATAAGTCAAAGTCTATTGCTGACACCATAAGTAACGTATCATTTGAATTAATAGAATATTTTTCATTTAAATCATTAATAGTATTAATGGCACTTGTGTGCATGATCTCGACACCCTTTGGCACTCCTGTAGTACCTGATGTCATTATTATATAGGCTGAGTCAAAAGGTCTTACTTCTATAGGCTTATCAAGACCTAAGAATTTATCTATAGTCTTGTCTAAATCAATTAAAGAAACTTCTCTCGTATCTAGTTTGCAATCTTCTATTGTTTTATTATCACTGATTACAAACTTTGTACCTATTTGTTCGTATATTTTACTTCGCCTTTCACTAGGTTGATTTATTCCAATAGCAACATATGCTGCTCCAGCAAAGAGTATTCCAAATATAGCATAAATTTGCTTGCTTGATCTCGGGAGAGTAATGCCTACATATTCTCCCTTTTTTATTCCATTTTCCTTTAAATATCCTGCTATATTTAAGGATTTTTCATATAAGTCCATATAGGATATTTCTTCTTTAGTTTCTGAATCTATAATTGCAATTTTTTCTGGATTTTCTTTTACATTTTTTATAGAAGCTCTTTTTCTCTTGCTAGTTTTTGATTTTCTGATAGCACATCAAATTTGCTTTCCCAATTTTCTTTTTCTGTTAGTCTTAAAAGTTGTTTTTCTAAAGAATTCAACATATCATCTAACATTTTTTCAGGGAAAAGTTCATCTACACTATCCCAGCATAATACTAAATCTCCATCTTTTATATAAGATTGGAAATCTAACCATACTCCTGGAGTTTGTGATACCATATATGTAATTTTGCCCAAAGCTTTCCTTGAAATTTCAGTTTCTAGTGGATAGTCTATGTTGCACGCAAAAACTACAGGTGCTACATTAAGGTTTGTACCCTGTGATTTTGATATATCCCTTTGAACTTGTACTCCACTATAAGATGAATGGCTAACATTGTCTATAAAGGTTTTGCTTATTCTATTCAAAGTTTCTAGGAAAGAAGTATCATTTTTTCTTTCATGCTCTACTAATAAGATATTTGTAAAGTCTGCCACCATATCTTTCATGTTTTCGTTTGAAAGATCTCTATTAAATAATGGTAAGTTTATAAAAAACTTATCTTGGTTAGTCCATCTTTCTAGAATTAAAGCATATGCAGTTAATAA